>Ga0224512_10002127_pt1 | contig 18392 bp, 18 predicted proteins | sample SF_May12_sed_USG_4_FD_169103 | JGI IMG/M metagenome (GOLD analysis project Ga0224512, IMG submission 169103) | Sediment microbial communities from San Francisco Bay, California, United States - SF_May12_sed_USGS_13 | ecosystem: Environmental > Aquatic > Marine > Sediment | place: USA... | reverse complement strand
GAGCTCTGGTCGGGCGCCCAGGTCGATGTGGGTCGCATGCGAAACATCGTCGCCCTGTTCTCGATGCAGTTCGCCGATCCGGCGCTGATGCGCGACAGCGTCGCGGGGCGCACCGTGTACCTGGCGCTGAGTGCGAACGACGAGCAGGTGGTGCGCATGAAGCCGCAGAACCTGCTCATCAATCTGCCGCTGCGTGAAGCCTGAGTACTGGAACCGCGCCAAGCGCACGCTGGCGCGGCGCGACCCGGTCTTGGCCGCGATCATGCGTGCGTGCCCGCGCGTGCATCTCGCGCGCCGCGGCGAGCCTTTCCTGACGTTGGCGCGGGCCATCGTCGGCCAGCAGATCTCGGTCAAGGCGGCGCAGAGCGTCTGGGACCGCCTGCTGGCGTGCGTCGGCGAATGCACCCCGCAGGCCGTGCTGCGGCGCGAAGCGCGCGCGCTTCGCGCCTGTGGCCTGTCGGACCGCAAGACCGAGTACATTGTCGACCTGGCGCAGCGCTTCGAGGGCGGCCTCGTGCATCCACTGCGGTGGCCGGACATGGCCGACGAGGAGGTGATCGCCGACCTCGTGCAGGTGCGTGGCATCGGGCGCTGGACGGCGGAAATGTTTCTCATCTTCAACCTGTTGCGCCCGGACGTGTTCCCGCTCGACGACCTCGGCCTGCGGGCGGCGTTGCGGCGCCACTACTTCAGTGGACGCAAGACGTCGACCGCGTGCATGCGGCGGCTCGGCGCGCAGTGGGCGCCGTGGCGCTCGGTCGCCACCTGGTACCTGTGGCGCTCGCTCGACCCCCTGCCAGTAGAATATTGAGATGAGCGACGTAATGCTGGCGCCGCCGACCGCGCTCTCGCGGGAGCAGGCGCGCCAGTCGCTGCGCCTGCGGCGCTACCTCATGGGCGCGGGTACCTCGCTACTGGTCGCGGCTTCGCTCTTCATCTGGCATTGGCTCGATCTGCTGCCGTTGAAAATCGCCATCGGTGGCGCCGCGCTCATCGGTTTCTTCATCGTGCTCTTCTACGGCCTGTTCCGCTCGGGCCTCAATCTGCGCTTTCGCGATCCCAGCCTGACGGGCGAAATGATCGTCGCCGCGGTGCTGACGCTCGCCTACGTCATGTACCACGCCGCGGCCGCGCGCGATGCGCTGAGCCTTTTCTACCCGGTGGCGCTGCTCTTCGGCGTGCTGCGGCTGGGCACCGCGCGGCTGTTCGCGCTGGCGCTGATCGCCCTCGGCGCGCATGCCGCGGTATTGGCATCTTCCGGATCGCTGCAAGGACCGGATGCGCGTGACAGCTGGTTGCAGCTCGCGGCGCTCGCTTTCGTGCTGCCGTGGTTTGCCGCGATGGGGGGATACGTCAACGGGCTTCGCCATCAACTTTCGGACAGCAACCGGCGCCTGAAGGAAGCTGCAGACCGCGCGGAGGAGAATTCGATACGCGACGTGCTGACCGGCATTTACAACCGGCGCCACCTGGTGGACATGCTGCAGCGTGAGATCGCGCGCGCGACGCGCCTCGGCACGCCGCTGTCGGTCTGCATGATCGACATGGATCATTTCAAGAGCATCAATGACACGCTCGGCCACGCCGCGGGCGACGCAGTGCTCAGGCACTTCTCGGTGATCGCGGGCACCGGCTTGCGTGCGGTGGACGTCTTCGGCCGTTTCGGCGGCGAGGAATTCATGCTCATCCTGCCCGGTACCGAGGCATCCGGCGCGGCGGCGGTGGCCGAGCGCCTGCGCGTGAGCATCGAGCAGTGCAGCTTTCCGGGACTGCCCGCGAAGCGCCGCGTCACCGTGACGATCGGGGTCGCCGCCTATGCCAAGGGCGAGAGCGGCGACGCCCTGACGGCGCGAGCCGACGGCGCGCTGTACCGCGGCAAGCATGCGGGCAGAAACCAGGTCGTTGTCCTGGGCTAGAATCTCGCGCCCGGATGAAGACCACCTTCCTCGACTTCGAGCAGCCCATCGCCGAGCTCGAGCAGCGCATCGAGGAGCTGCGCTTCGTCCAGGACGATTCCGCGGTCGACATCTCCGACGAGATCCAGCGCCTCGCCAAGAAGAGTCAGGTGCTCACCAAGGAGATCTACGCCAAGCTCACGCCCTGGCAGGTGGCGCAGGTCGCGCGCCATCCGCAGCGGCCCTATACCCTCGACTACGTGGCCATGCTGTTTACCGGCTACGAGGAGCTGCACGGCGACCGCACGTTTGCAGAGGATGCGTCGATCGTAGGGGGGCTCGCACGCTTCGACGGCCTGCCGTGCATGGTGATCGGCCACCAGAAGGGGCGCGACACCAAGGAAAAGATCCTGCGCAACTTCGGCATGCCCAAGCCCGAGGGCTACCGCAAGGCGCTTCGCCTGATGAAGCTGGCAGAGAAGTTCGAGCTGCCGGTGTTCACCTTTGTCGACACGCCCGGCGCCTATCCGGGCATCGACGCCGAGGAACGCGGCCAGTCGGAGGCCATCGGGCGCAACCTCTACGCCATGGCGAGCCTGCGCACCCCCATCATCGCCACCGTCATCGGCGAAGGCGGCTCGGGCGGCGCGCTCGCCATCGCCGTCGGCGACGTCACGCTCATGCTGCAGTACGCGACGTATTCGGTGATTTCCCCGGAAGGCTGCGCCTCGATCCTGTGGAAAAGCGCCGACAAGGCGCCCGAGGCCGCCGAGACGCTCGGCATTACCGCCAACCGGCTTAAGACGCTGGGGCTGGTCGACAAGGTGGTGCCCGAGCCGCTGGGCGGCGCGCATCGCGACCCGCAGGCTGCCGCACAGTCGCTGAAGAAGGCGCTCGCCGAGGTCTTCAGGGAGTTGCGCAGCGTCAAGCCCAAGCAGCTCGTCGAAGATCGCCTCGAGCGACTCATGAGCTATGGCAAGTTCAAGGAAGCCGCCGAGCGCTGACCTGGGCGGGCTCGATCTGCGCGGCCGGCGCGTCGCCGCAGGGCTCTCGGGCGGCGTCGATTCGGTGGTGCTCCTCGACCTGCTGCGTGCGGCCGCGCCGCAGCACGGCTTCAGCCTTGAAGCCGTGCACGTGCACCACGGGTTGAGTCCGCATGCCGATGCCTGGGCGCGCTTTTGCCGGGCGCTGTGCCGCCGGTGGAAGGTGCCGCTGGCAGTGCGCCGGGTAAAAGTCGAAAAGCAGGGAAAGGGCCTCGAGGCGGCGGCGCGGGCTGCGCGCCGCGCCGTATTCGCGCGCCACCCGGCGCCGGTGATCGCGCTCGCGCACCAGCTCGACGACCAGGCGGAGACCGTGCTGCTGAACCTGCTGCGCGGCGCCGGCGTGCGCGGCGCGAGCGCCATGCCGGTGGTCGGGCGCCTCGGCGGCAAGATCCTGTTGCGGCCGCTGCTCGCCGTGCCGCGCAGCGAGGTCCTGGCGTACGCGCGCACGCGGGGCCTGCGCTGGATCGACGATGAATCCAACCGCGATGCAGCCCTGACGCGCAATTTCCTGCGCCTGCACGTCGGGCCGCTCCTCGAGAAGCGCTTTCCGCGCTGGCGCGAGAGCCTGGCGCGCGCGGCGCGGCATTTCGCGACCAAGGACGCGGACGCGCGCCTCGTGCTGCGGGAATTCCTGCGCGCGCGAGGCTTGCGGGCGCCGAGCGAGGCGAAGCTCGTGGAGATGCTCAGGCAGCTGACCGGAAAAGGCACGCGCACGGCGATCGAGCACGACGGCGCGGTGCTGCGCGTCTACCGCGGGCGCGTCTCGCTCGAAAAGCGGCCGGGTGGCGAGCTGCGCCTGCGTCCGGCGCGTGGGCGCGGGATCGACGCCGTGCGCCTCGAGCGCGCGTGCGTGACGCTGCGCGCGCGCGTCGGCGGCGAGCGGCTGCAACTCGACGCGCGGCGCCCACGGCGCACGCTGAAGAATCTGTTCCAGGAGGCAGGCGTGCCGCCGTGGCGGCGCGAGCGGCTGCCGCTGCTTTATTGCGACGACGAGCTCGTCTGGGTGCCGGAGCTCGGCGTCGCCGCCGGATGGCAGGCGGCGCGGGGCGCGCGGGGCGTCGTGCCCGAGTGGCGGGAGACGTCCTAAGCCCTTGTTTTTACGAAACTCGCGACGGGCCCGTGATAGAATGCCGGCCTGATATTTTCCTGGGAATCCAACGGAGAACCGAAGCATGGCGCTCGAGCGCACCTTGTCCATCATCAAGCCCGACGCAGTGAAGAAAAACGTGATCGGCAAGATCGTGGCTCGCTTCGAGGCGGCCGGATTGCGCGTGATCGCCGCGCGCATGATGCATCTGTCGCGCGCCGAAGCGGAAGGCTTCTACGCCGTGCATCGGGAGCGGCCGTTCTTCCGCGACCTGGTGGCATTCATGACTTCCGGTCCGGTGCTGGTGCAGGTGCTCGAGGGCGGCGACGCCATCGCCAAGAACCGCGAGCTGATGGGCGCGACCGACCCGAAGAAGGCGGCCAAAGGCTCCATCCGCGCCGATTTCGCCGACTCGATCGACGCCAATGCCGTACATGGCTCCGACGCGCCGGAGACGGCGCGCGTCGAGATCGCTTATTTCTTTCCCGCCTGCGAGGTATTCTCGCGCTGAAATGAAGACCAATCTCCTCGAGTTCGACACCGACGGCCTCGCCGCCTACTTCGCCTCACTGGGCGAGAAGCCGTTCCGCGCGCGCCAGGTCCTGCGCTGGGTGCACCAGTCCGGGGAGGCGGATTTCGCGCGCATGAGCGACCTGGCGAAAGACCTGCGCGCCAAGCTCGCCGGCGCCGCGTGCGTCCAGGCGCCGAGCATCGTCGGCGACAGCACGGCCGCCGACGGCACGCGAAAGCTGCTCCTCAAAGTGGACGGCGCGAACGCCGTCGACGCGGTGTTCATCCCGGAAAGCGGCCGCGGGACGCTGTGCGTGTCGAGCCAGGCCGGGTGCGTGCTCGACTGCGCGTTCTGCTCCACCGGCAAGCAGGGCTTCAACCGCAACCTCGGCACGGCGGAGATCGTCGGCCAGCTGTGGCTGGCGAACCGGCTGCTGGGAGGCCCGCGCCCGGTGACCAACGTCGTGCTGATGGGGATGGGCGAGCCGCTGCTCAACCTCGAGAATGTCCTTCCGGCGCTGCGCCTGATGCTGGACGACAACGCCTACGGCTTGTCGCGCCGCCGCGTCACGGTGTCGACCTCGGGCCTGATCCCGGGGATGGACCGCCTGCGCGACGCCTGCCCGGTGGCGCTCGCGGTGTCGCTGCACGCGCCCGATGACGCGCTGCGCGACCGCCTTGTGCCGCTCAACCGCAAATACCCGATCCGCGATTTGCTCAAGGCCTGCGAGCGCTATCTGGAGAAAGCGCCGCGCGATTTCATCACCTTCGAGTATGTGATGCTCGAGGGCGTCAACGACGGCGACGCAGAGGCGCGCGCGCTGGCGCGCCTCGCGGCGCGCGTCAGCTGCAAGTTCAATCTCATCCCGTTCAATCCCTTCCCGAACTCGGGCTTTGCGCGCTCGAGCGCCGAGCGCATCCGCCGCTTCGCCGCGATCCTGCAGGCCAAGGGCGTCACCGTGACGACGCGCAAGACGCGCGGCGAGGCCATCGACGCCGCCTGCGGCCAGCTCGCCGGCGACGTCGCCGACCGCACGCGACGCAGCGCCAAGCTGCGCTTGACTGAGGTGCGCGCCTGATGCGCCGGGTCGTCAGCCTGCTGCTTGTGCTCGCCGCCGGCTGCGCGACGCCGGTGCAGGGCCCGGTCGGCAACACCGGCACGATCGTCGGCGAGCCCACTTCGCCGCGCAACCGGGCGCGCATCCACACCGAGCTCGCCACGCTCTACTACGCGCGCGGCAACATGAGCGTCGCGCTGGAGGAGCTGCGCACCGCAGTGGCCGCCGATCCGGGCTACGGCACGGCGCACGGGGTGTTCGGCCTGGTGTACATGGAGCTGCGCGAGAACGCGCTCGCGCAGCAGAGCTTCGAACGTGCGCTCGGCTACGCACCGGACGATCCCGACATCAATCACAACTACGGCTGGTTCCTGTGCCAGATCGGCCGCGAGCGCGATGCCCGGCCGTATTTCCGGCACGCGCTGGATAACCCGCTGTATGCGACGCCGGCGCGCACCTACGCGGCGGCCGGCACCTGTGCGCTGCGCACCGGCGACCTGGCCACGGCCGAGGACAACCTGCAGCGCGCCTTGCGCGTCGATCCGAAGCTGGCCGTGGCGCAATTGCAGTTCGCGCTGTTGCGCTATCGCCAGAAACGGTTTGACGACGCGCGCCGCATCCTGGCGCAGCATGCTGCGGTCGCCCAACCGAGCGCGGAATCGCTGTGGCTCGCGCTGCGCGTCGAGCGGCGCCTCGGCGCGCGCGCCGCGGAACAGTCGTACGCGATCCAGCTGCGGCGCCGCTTTCCGAATTCGCCGGAGTTCCAGGCCCTGAAACGCGGCAACTATGAGTGAACTGCAGCCGGACGCCGCAAGCCCGCCGCCGCCGGTCGTCGAAGACCCGGTCGGAACGGTCCTGGCGCGCGCGCGCGAAGCCGCGGGGCTCGGAACGGAGGAGGCGGCGCGCCAGCTGAAGTTCGCGCCGCGCCAGCTGGATGCGCTGGAGCGCGGCGAATGGGGCCGGCTGCCGGGCGGCGCGGCCGTGCGCGGCATGGTGCGCAGTTATGCGCGCCTGCTGGGGCTGGACGCCGATGCGCTGGTGGCACGCGTCGGTGAGGGGCAGGCGCTGCCCGATGCCGATCGGCTCGCGCAGCGCTTTCGCCAGCCCGTGCCGTTCTCCGACGGCTCGCGGCGCTCCAACCTCGCCTACGCCGTGCTCTCCGTCGTCCTGCTGGCAGTGGTCGCGGCCGTCGCGCTGCAGTGGCGCCAGGAGCGCGCGGGGGCGGCGCGCCTCAGCTTCGTGTCCGCGGCGCAGCAGCCCGCCGAGCCGGCGCGCATCGAACTGGCGCGCCCCGCGCCACAGAAAAGCGTTGTGCCCCAGAGAAGCGCCGCGCCCCAGTCGAGCGCCGCGCCCCAGTCGAGCGCCGCGCCTCAGTCGAGCTCTGCACCCCAGGCGAGCTCTGCACCCCAGGCGAGCGCCGCATCCAACGTTAGTGAGGCGGGCGCCGAGCCCGGGTCGTGGCGCCGCATCGTGCTGCGTTTCGAGCAGGAATCCTGGGTGGAGATCACGAGCGGCACCGGCAAGCTCCTGGTGTCGCACCTGCATCCGGCGGGCGGCGAGCGGGTGGTGGTCGGCGTGCCGCCCTTTTCCCTGGTCATCGGCAACGCGCAGCACGTGAAGCTCATCTACAACGACCAGCCGGTCGACCTCAGGCCGTACGTGAAGGTCGAAGTCGCGCGCCTCACGCTGAATTAGGCATGCTCGAGCGCAGGATCTCCAGCCGCGTCATGGTGGGCCCCGTGGCCATCGGCGGCGGCGCGCCCGTCGTGGTGCAGTCCATGACCAATACGGACACGGCCGATGCCGCTGCGACCGCGCGCCAGGCGGCCGAGCTCGCGCGCGCCGGCTCGGAGCTGGTGCGCATCACCGTCAACTCGCCGGAGGCGGCGGCGCAGGTGGCGCCGATCCGCGAGCGCCTCGACGCCACGGGCTGCAACGTGCCCCTCGTCGGCGACTTCCACTTCAACGGCCACACGCTGCTGGCGCAGTTTCCGGACTGCGCGCGGGCGCTCGCCAAGTACCGCATCAATCCCGGCAACGTCGGCCGCGGCGCGAAGCGTGACGAGCAGTTTGCCACCATGATCGAGGCCGCGGTGCGCTACGGCAAGCCCGTGCGCATTGGCGTCAACTGGGGCAGCCTCGACGCCGAGCTGCTGGCGCGCCTCATGGACGAGAACGCGCGCCGCAGGGAACCGCTGCAGTCCGGGGAGGTGATGCGCGAGGCGGTGATCCGCTCGGCGCTCGAGTCGGCGCGCGCGGCCGAGGAGCTCGGCTTGCCGGCCGAGCGCATCGTCATCTCCTGCAAGATGAGCCAGGTGCAGGACCTGATCGCGGTGTACCGGGAGCTGGCGCGGCGCTGTGCCTATGCGCTGCATCTGGGCCTGACCGAGGCGGGCATGGGCTCCAAAGGCATCGTCGCCTCGAGCGCGGCGCTCGCCGTGCTGCTGCAGGAGGGCATCGGCGACACGATCCGCGTCTCGCTGACGCCGGATCCGGGCGGCGAGCGCACGCGCGAGGTGGTGGTGGCGCAGGAGATCCTGCAGACCATGGGCATCCGCTCGTTCGCGCCGATGGTGGCGGCGTGCCCGGGGTGCGGGCGCACCACCAGCACCACTTTCCAGGAGCTTGCCGCGCGCATTCAGGGCTTCCTGCGCGAGCAGATGCCGCAGTGGCGCGCGCGCTATCTGGGCGTCGAGGACATGCGCGTCGCGGTAATGGGCTGCGTGGTCAACGGTCCGGGCGAATCGAAGCACGCCGACATCGGCATCAGCCTGCCGGGCACCAACGAAGTGCCGGTGGCGCCGGTGTACGTCGACGGCGCGAAGACCGTCACCCTCAAGGGCGAGCGCATTGCCGAGGAATTCCAGGCGATCGTCGAGGAGTACGTCCGCAGGAACTACGCGCCGGGGGCGACGCGCGAGCGTGCCCGCAATATCCCGATCAAGGCCGCCTGAGCCGTGAGCACGCCACTGCAGGCCGTGCGCGGCATGAACGACGTTTTGCCCGATGAGGCCGAGCAGCGGCTGTGGCTCGAGGGCGTGGTCGCCGACTGGTTCGCACGCTACGGGTATCGGCACATGCGCACGCCGCTGCTCGAGCACACGGCGCTGTTTCGCCGCGCCATCGGCGAGGCGACCGACATCGTCGAAAAGGAGATGTACACCTTCACCGACGCGCTCAACAACGAAAGCCTGACGCTGCGGCCCGAGGCCACCGCCTCCACGGTGCGTGCGGCGATCGAGCACAGCCTGCTGTACGAAGGCCCGCGGCGCCTGTGGTACCTGGGCCCGATGTACCGCCACGAGCGCCCGCAGAAGGGCCGCTTCCGGGAGTTCCACCAGTTCGGCGCCGAGGCGCTGGGCTTTGCCGGGCCGGAGACGGACGCCGAGCTGATCGTGATGTGCGCGGCGCTCTGGAAGGAACTCGGCCTGGAGGGCATCCGCCTCGAGCTCAACACCATTGGCTCGAGCGAGGAGCGCGCGCGCCACCGCGCCGACCTGGTGCGGCATCTCGAGTCGTACGAGGCGAAGCTCGACGCCGACGCGAAGCGCCGCCTGCATACGAATCCGTTGCGCGTGCTCGATTCGAAGAACGCGAGGGTGCAGGAGGTGGTGGCGAGCGCACCGGCGCTCATGGGCTACCTGGGAGAGGCCTCGCTCGCGCATTTCGAGGACCTGCAGCGCCTGCTCGCGGCGGCCGGCGTGACGTTCACCGTCAACGCCAAGCTGGTGCGCGGCCTGGACTACTACAACCTGACCGTATTCGAGTGGACCAGCGAGCGCCTCGGCGCCCAGGGCACGGTGTGCGGCGGCGGGCGCTACGACGGCCTGTTCGTGCAGCTGGGCGGCAAGCCGGCGCCGGGCGTGGGCTTCGCCGCCGGCATCGAGCGGCTGCTGGCGCTGCTTGGCGATTCCGGGCGTGCCGCGCCGCGGCGCCAGCCGGACGCGTACCTCCTGCACCAGGGCGAGGGCACGCTGGATTACGCGTTCACGCTCGGCGAAGACCTGCGCGCCGCCGGCTACGCCGTGGTGCTGCACGGCGGCGGCGGCAGCTTCAAGTCGCAGATGAAGAAGGCCGACGCCAGCGGCGCCGCGCTGGCGCTGATCGTCGGCGAAGACGAGCTCAACGCCGCCGCGGTATCGGTGAAGCCGTTGCGCGACGCGCGGCCGCAGCAACAGGTGGCGCGCGCCGCGCTGGCAGCGCGCCTGCGCGATTTCCTCAAGGGATCCTGACCATGGCATTGCAGAACCTCGATCTGGAAGAACAGGAGAAGCTCGAAGCCCTCAAGGCCTGGTGGAAGGACAACGCGAGGTTCATCATCCTCGCGGTGCTGGCCGCGGCGATCGCCTTTGCCGGCACGACCGGCTGGCGCTGGTACCAGCGCCAGCAGTCGCTCGAGGCGAGTGCACTCTACGACACGCTCGCCAAGGCGGTACGCGCCGGCGATGCCAAGGCGCTGCGCGACGCGGGCGGCGCGCTCACCGAGCGCTACGCCGGCACGCTGTATGCGTCGATGGGCGCGCTGGCCGCCGCGCATTTCCATTTCGAGCGCGGCGAGCTAAAGAGCGCCAAGGCGCAGCTGCAGTGGGTGCTCGAGCATTCGTCATCGGCGGACTTCCGCAACCTGGCGCGCCTGCGGCTGGCCGCGCTGCTGCTCGACGAGCGCGCTTACGACGAGGCCCTGGCGCTTCTCGAGGAGAAGCCCCTGGAAGCGTACGCCGCTCTGTACGCGGCGCTGCGCGGCGACGTGCTGGTCGCCAAGCAACGGCCGACGGAGGCGCGCGCCGCCTACCAGCAGGCGCTGGAAAAGGCGAACGGCGCCTTCCGCGAAAGCGTGCAGATGCGCCTCGACGCGCTCGGCGGTTGAACGTGGCACGGCGCGCGGCACTCGCCCTGCTGGTGCCGGCGCTGGCCGGCTGCTTCGGCACGTCGTCGAGCGGTCCGAAACCCGCGGCGCTGGCGCCGTTGCCGCAGGCGCAGGAAATGCGCGTGCTGTGGTCGGCGAGCGTCGGCTCGGCGGGCGAATTCACCTTCACCCCGGCGCTCGCCGGCGAGGCGGTCTACGCCGCGGCGCGCGGCGGCACAGTGGCACGCCTGGACGCCGCCGACGGGCGCGAGCGCTGGCGCGTGTCGGTGGCTGCGCGGCTCTCGGGCGGCGTCGGCGCGGATGCCGACACGGTCGCGGTGGCCACCGATGACGGCGCGGTGTTCGCGCTCGACGCGCGCACCGGCAAGCAGCGCTGGCGCGCGCGCGTCTCGAGCGAGGTGCTGGCGGCGCCGCGCATTGCCGCCGGTCTGGTGCTGGTGAAAAGCGCCGACAGCCGCATCCAGGCGCTGGATGCGGCCGACGGCAAACGCCGCTGGGCCTACCAGCGGCCGCCCGCCTCGCTGCGGCTGCGTGCGCCGCAGGGCATGGCGGCGCATGAGGACCTCGTGTACGCAGGGTTTTCCGGCGGCAAGCTGGTGGCGCTCGCGCTCGAGGGCGGTGCGCTGCGCTGGGAGGCGACGGTGTCCGATCCCAAGGGCGCGACCGAGCTGGAACGCGTGACCGACGTCGTCGGCGATCCCGTGGTCGTCGGCCGCGAAGTCTGCGCTGCCGCGTTCCAGGGTCGCGTCGCCTGCTTCGACGCGCAAAACGGCAACCTGGTCTGGGCCCGCGACATCTCGAGCGTGAGCGGCGTCGGCGCCGACGCGCGCTACGCTTTCGTCGCCGACGAGCGCGGCGCGGTGCACGCGCTCGACCGCACGAACGGCCGCAGCCTGTGGAAGCAGGATCGGCTGGCCCACCGCCAGCTGTCGCGCCCGCTGCCGCTCGGCGAGCAGATCGCGGTCGGCGACCTGGAGGGATACGTGCACCTGCTGGCGCGCGAGTCCGGCGCGTTCGTGGCGCGCGCCGCCACCGACGGCAGCCCGGTGCGCGCGGCGCCGCTCGCGCTGGCGCGCGGCTTTCTGGTGCAGACCCAGGCGGGCGGTCTGTACGCGCTGGCGCCCTGAGCTGGGAGCGCGCGCGTGAAACCGGTCATCGCCCTCGTCGGGCGGCCCAATGTCGGCAAGTCGACGCTGTTCAACCGGCTGACGCGCCGCCGCGACGCCATCGTCGTCGACGTGCCGGGCGTGACGCGCGACCGGCACTACGGTGAGGGGCGGGTCGGCGTGCGGCCGTTCATCGCCATTGACACGGGCGGCCTCGATCCCGGGGCGAAAAGCGGCATCTTCGCGGAAATGGGCCGCCAGGCCGAGCAGGCGATGGCCGAGGCCGACGCGGTCGTGTTCCTGACCGACGGGCGCGGCGGCCTGCACGAGGACGACCACGCGATCGCCGCCCGCCTGCGCAAGCTCGGGGCGCGTGTCTGGCTGGTGGTCAACAAGTGCGAAGGCATGGCGAGCGACACCGCGGTGGCGGAATTTCACGCCCTCGGACTGGGCCAGCCCAATCCTATTTCGGCGGCGCACGGCGAGGGCGTTGCCGACCTGATCGAAGGCGTGCTGGCGGAATTTCCCGAGACGCCGGCGGCCGCCGGGGAAGCGCGCGACCGGCATCCGCACGTCGCCATCGTCGGCCGGCCCAACGTCGGCAAATCGACGCTGGTGAATGCGCTGGTCGGCGAGGAGCGCGTGATCACCTTCGGCGAACCGGGCACGACGCGCGATGCCATCGAAGTGCCGTTCGAGCGTGGCGGCCGGCGCTACACGCTGATCGACACCGCCGGCCTGCGCAAGCGCGGCAAGCAGGGCGAGACCGTGGAGAAGTTCTCCATCGTCAAGACGCTGCAGGCGATCGAGCAGTGCAATGTCGCGGTGCTGGTGCTGGACGCCGTCGAGGGCGTTTCCGAACAGGATGCCCATGTCGCGGGCTACATTCTCGAGCGCGCGCGCGCGCTGGTGGTGGCGGTGAACAAGTGGGACGCGGCCGGCAAGGAGGCGCGCGAGCGCATCAAGCGCGAACTCGCCTGGAAGCTCGGGTTCCTCAGCTTCGCCGAGACCCATACCCTGTCGGCGAAGAGCGGCAAGGGCCTGGGCGATCTGATGCGCTCGGTGGACGCCGCCTACGCCGCGGCGATGGCGAAGATGCCGACGCCGAAGCTGACGCGCGCACTGATCGCCGCGGTGGAGCGCCAGGCGCCGCCGCGCAAGGGGCTCAGGCGCCCCAAGCTGCGCTACGCCCACCAGGGCGGGCACAATCCACCGCGCATCATCATCCACGGCAATTCGCTCGACCAGCTGCCCGATAGCTACCGGCGCTACCTCGAAGGCGTGTTCCGGGACACGTTCGCGCTGCGTGGCACGCCGATGCGGGTCGAATTCCGCACCGGCCGCAATCCCTACGCCGGGCGCGGCCCGGCGCCACGGCGCAGCAAAGCGCCCTAGTCCCCGGCGCTACGGCGAAACGTCGCCATGACGCCGCCCACCCGGCTGTCCGCTTATTTTGGCGCGTACTTCCTCTACGCGGGCGCCGTCGTGCCCTATTTCGCCCTGTATCTCGCCGCGCGCGGCTTCGGCGCGGGCGAGATCGCGCTGGTGATGGCGATGCCGCAGGTGGCGCGTATCGCAGCGCCTTCCTTCTGGGGCTGGCTCGCCGACCGCAGCGGCGCCGCCCGCGCCATCGTCGTCGGCTCGGCGCTCGCGCTGGTGGCGGGCTACCTGGCGCTCGGCGCAGCCGAAGGCGCGGTCGCGGTCGCGGGCGTCATGCTTGTCATGAGCCTCGCCTCGGCGGGCGCGCTGCCCATCGTCGAAGCGATCACTCTGGCCTCGCTCGCGGGCCGCGCCGAGCGCTACGGACCGATCCGCATGTGGGGCTCGATCGGTTTCATCGCCGGCGTGCTCGGTACCGGCGTCTGGCTAGATGCGCACGCGCCGCAGTCCCTGCTCGGCGTGATCGTGGCGCTCGCCGCGCTGACGCTTGCCGTTTCCGTCCTGCTGCCGCAGGCGCGCGTCAGCGTCGGCGCGGGCGGCAGCGAGGCGCGGCTGCGCGACGTGCTGCGCCGGAGCGATGTGCGCGCACTGCTTGCGGCCTGCTGCTGCATGAGCGCGGCGCACGGCGCGCTGTACGGATTCTTCTCGCTGCACGCGCAGGCCCTGGGCTACAGCAAGACCGCGATCGGCACGCTGTGGACGCTGGGCGTGCTTGCCGAGATCGTCGTCTTCCTCGCCTGGGCCCAGCTGGTGCGCCGCTACAGCTTGCGCGTCCTGTTGATCGCGAGCTTCGTGTGCGCGGCGGCGCGCTTTGCGGCGATCGGCTGGGGCACCCAGTTCCTCGTCTTGCTGGTCGCGGCGCAGCTGCTGCACGCGGCCACGTTCGGCGTCTTCCACGCCGCCTCGATTGCCGCGGTGCATCGTCTGTTCACCGGCCGGCTGCAGGCGCGCGGCCAGACGCTGTATTCGAGCCTTTCCTACGGCGTGGGCGGCGGCGCCGGCCTGCTCGTTGCCGGCTGGTCCTGGGAAGCCCTCGGGCCGGGGCTGAGCTTTACGCTCAGCTCGCTCTTTGCGCTCGCCGGCGCGGCACTCGTCAGTTGGCGCGTGCGCGTGTAGGCTTTTGCCATGCTGAAGAAACTCCTCTGGGCGGTGCTGCTGGCGGCCGTGGCCGGTTGCCAGACGGTGCAGACGACGCAGCCGGGCGCGGTCGGGATCGAGCGCAAGCAGTCGATGATGCTGTCGTCGGCGGAAGTCAACGCCAGCGCCGGCAAGGCCTACCAGCAGCTCATCGCGGGTGAAGACAAGAAGGGGCAGGTCAACCGGGATTCGAATCAGGTGGCGCGCATCCGCGGCATCGCGAACCGTTTGATTCCGCAGACGCGGGCCTTTCGCGCCGACGCCCCCGGTTGGCAGTGGCAGGTGAATGTCATCAGCGCCAAGGACGTGAACGCCTGGTGCATGCCCGGCGGCAAGATCGCCGTCTACACGGGACTGCTGGAAAAGCTCAAGCCGAGCGACGACGAAATCGCCGCCGTCATGGGCCACGAAATCGCGCACGCGCTGCGCGAGCACGGACGCGAGCGCGCCTCGCAGGCGATGGCGCAGGGCATGGCCATCAGCATTCTCGGCGCTGTGGCGGGCGTATCGCGCGGCGGCATGGACCTGTCGCAGCTGATGCTCGACCTGACGCTGAACCTGCCGAACTCGCGCCAGCATGAAACGGAAGCCGACCGCATCGGCGTCGAGCTTGCGGCGCGCGCCGGCTACGACCCGCGCGCCGCGATCACGCTGTGGGAGAAGATGGGCAAGCTCAACGGCGGCAAGTCGGCCGAATTCCTCTCCACCCACCCGTCAAACACGACGCGCATCGGCGACCTTCAGGTGTACGCGGCGCGCGTCATGCCCTTGTACGAGCAGTCGAAGCCCGCTCCCAGGTAATCCCAGTCGTATCAAGGACTTCGCCTGTGACATAATTCGCGGTTTCCGCAACGCCGACCATGGACCGCACGCTCTACGACAAGCTCTGGGACAGCCACCTCGTGCACACCGAGGAAGACGGTACGGCGCTCATCTACATCGACCGCCACCTGGTGCACGAAGTGACCAGCCCGCAGGCCTTCGAAGGACTGCGCATCGCCGGCCGTAAGCCCTGGCGCATGGAGTCGGTGGTCGCGACCGTCGACCACAACACGCCGACCACCGGCTGGGAGCACGGCATTGCCGGCATCACCGACCCGACGTCGCGCATCCAGGTGGAGACGCTCGACGCCAACATGCGCGAGCATCGCGCCAAGGCGTACTTTCCGTTCCTCGACAAGCGTCAGGGCATCGTCCACGTGATCGGGCCCGAACAGGGCGCGACGCTGCCCGGCATGACGGTGGTGTGCGGCGACTCGCACACCAGCACGCACGGCGCGTTCGGCTGCCTGGCGCACGGCATCGGCACCTCGGAGGTCGAGCACGTGCTCGCCACGCAGTGCCTGATGACCAAGAAGATGAAGAACATGCGCGTCAGCGTCGAGGGCGCGCTGGCGCGCGGCGTCACGGGCAAGGACATCGTGCTGGCGATCATCGGCCGCATCGGCACTGCCGGCGGCAGCGGCCATGCGATCGAATTTTCGGGCGGCGCGATCCGCGCGCTGTCCATGGAAGGACGCATGACGGTGTGCAACATGTCCATCGAGGCGGGTGCGCGCGCCGGCATGGTGGCCGTGGACGAGACGACGATCGCGTACCTCAAGGGCCGGCCGTTCGCGCCCGCCGGGCCGGACTGGGATGCGGCGGTCGCGTTCTGGAAGACGCTCAGGTCCGACGCCAGTGCCAGGTTCGACCGCGAGGTCACGCTGCGCGCCGAAGACATCCGGCCGCAGGTGTCCTGGGGCACGTCGCCGGAGATGGTGGTGCCGGTGGACGCCGAGGTACCGGACCCCGAGCGCGAGAAGGACGCCATCAAGCGCGAGGGCATGGAGCGCGCGCTGCAGTACATGGGCCTGAAGCCGCGCATGCGCATCACCGACATCAAGCTCGACAAGGTGTTCATCGGCTCGTGCACCAATTCGCGTATCGAAGATCTGCGCACCGCGGCGGCGGTGGTCAAGGGCCGGCGCGTGGCGCCGAACATCCGCCTCGCCATGGTCGTGCCGGGATCCGGATTGGTGAAGGTGCAAGCCGAGCGCGAAGGACTGGACAAGGTGTTCCAGGACGCGGGCTTCGACTGGCGCCAGCCGGGCTGCTCGATGTGCCTGGCGATGAACGCCGACCGGCTCGAGCCCGGCGAGCGCTGCGCCTCGACCTCGAACCGCAACTTCGAGGGGCGGCAGGGCGACGGCGGCCGCACGCACCTCGTCAGCCCGGCGATGGCCGCGGCCGCGGCGGTGGCGGGCCATTTCGTCGACATCCGGCAGTGGCGGTGAGCGCCATGGACAAGTTCACCGTGCACACCGGGATCGTGGCGCCGCTCGATCGCGGCAACGTCGACACCGACCAGGTCATCCCCAAGCAGTTCCTGAAGTCGATCAAGCGCACCGGCTACGGCGCGAACCTGTTCGACGCCTGGCGCTACATGGATCATGGCGAGCCGGGCATGGACCACGAGCGCCGGCCGCGCAACCCGAACTTCGTGCTGAACGATCCGCGCTACAAAGAAGCGACGATCCTGCTCGCGCGCAAGAATTTCGGCTGCGGCAGCTCGCGCGAGCACGCGCCCTGGGCGCTGCTCGACTACGGTTTTCGCTGCGTCGTCGCGCCCTCGTTCGGCGACATCTTCTACAACAACAGCTTCAAGAACGGCCTGCTGCCGGTGGTGCTGCAGGAGGCCGAGGTCGATCGCCTGTTCTACGAGTGCGCGTCGTTTCCGGGGTTCCGCCTCACGGTGGACCTGGACGCGCAGACGGTCTCGACCGCGGACCGCGCGCAGGTGATGCGCTTCGAGGTCGATGCGTTCCGCAAGTACTGCCTGCTCAACGGCCTCGACGAGATCGGCCTGACCCTGCGCCACGCCGACAAGATCCGCGCCTTCGAGGCTAAGCGGCTCGCGCAGTATGCCTGGCTGATGCGGTGAGGCGATGAAAATCGCGGTGCTGCCCGGGGACGGGATCGGTAAGGAGATCGTCGCTCAGGCGGTGAGGGTGCTGCGCCGTCTCGGGCTGCCGCTCGAGCTGGCGGAGGCGCCGGTGGGCGGCGCCGGCTACGAGGCGGCGGGCGACCCCTTGCCCGCGGCGACGCTCGTGCTTGCGCGCGAGGCGGATGCCATCCTGTTCGGCGCCATCGGCGGCCCGCAGTACGACGCGCTGCCGCGCGACCAGCGCCCGGAGCGCGGGCTCCTGCGGCTGCGCAAGGAGCTGGGTCTGTTCGCCAACCTGCGCCCGGCGCAGGTGTTCGCGGATCTGGCGCAGGCGTCGTCGCTGCGGCCCGAGCTGGTGGCTGGTCTGGACGTGCTCATTGTGCGCGAGCTGACCGGCGACATCTACTTCGGCGAGCCGCGCGGCATCACCACGCTGGCGAACGGCGAGCGCGAGGGCGTGAACACGATGCGCTACCGCGAGAGCGAGATCCGGCGCATCGCACGCGTCGCCTTCGAGGCCGCGCGCCGGCGCGGCAAGCGGCTTTGCTCGGTGGACAAGGCGAACGTCCTCGAGACCACCGAGCTGTGGAGGCAGGTGGTCAGCGAGCTCGGCAAGGACTACGCCGACGTCCAGCTCAGCCATATGTACGTGGACAACTGCGCCATGCAGCTGGTGCGCAATCCGAAGCAATTCGACGTCATCGTCACCGGCAATCTGTTCGGCGACATCCTTTCCGACGAAGCGTCGATGCTCACCGGCTCGATCGGCATGCTGCCGTCGGCGTCGCTCGATGAGCGCGGCAAGGGCCTGTACGAGCCGATCCACGGCTCGGCGCCGGACATCGCCGGCAAGGGTCTGGCCAATCCGCTGGCCACCATCCTGTCCGCGGCGATGATGCTGCGCTATTCGCTGGGCCATGTGGCCGAAGCCGACCGGATCGAGGGGGCGGTCCGCAAAGTGCTGCGGCAGGGCCTGCGCACCGCCGACATCTATACTGATGGCTGCCGCAAGGTCGGCACGCAGGAAATGGGCGACGCGGTCGTCGCGGCGCTGTAGGAGAAAGGGCAATGCTGAGAGTAGGAATCGTAGGGTGGCGGGGCATGGTCGGATCGGTGCTCGTGCAGCGCATGCGCGAGGAGCGCGACTTCGACCTGGTCGAGCCGGTGTTCTTCTCCACGTCGCAGGCGGGCGGCAAGGGGCCGGCCATTGGCAAGGACACGGGCCCGGTGCAAAGCGCCACCGACATCGCGGCCCTCAAGACGCTGCCGGTGATCATCGCCTGCCAGGGCGGCGACTACACCAACGAGGTCTATTCGAAATTG
>Ga0224512_10002125_pt1 | contig 18406 bp, 24 predicted proteins | sample SF_May12_sed_USG_4_FD_169103 | JGI IMG/M metagenome (GOLD analysis project Ga0224512, IMG submission 169103) | Sediment microbial communities from San Francisco Bay, California, United States - SF_May12_sed_USGS_13 | ecosystem: Environmental > Aquatic > Marine > Sediment | place: USA... | reverse complement strand
ACCAACAAGACCCTGACATCACCAACCCTTACGACTCCCGCACTGGGTACACCCGCATCAGGTGTCATGACAAACGTTACAGGCATTCCAGTCGGGGCTTTAGCAAACGGTACGGACGGCCAACTGATCACATGGGATGCGACAGGAGCTCCAGCAGTTGTGGCGACAGGAACGGCCAATCAAGTACTAACATCAAACGGAGCAGGAGCTGCACCAACATTTCAGGCAAGTGCAGCAGGATTTTCAGACCCGATGACAACACGGGGAGATATAATAATTAGAAACGCATCAAACGTTACGGACAGATTAGCCGTAGGAACATCCACTCATGTTTTAACCAGCGACGGGACTGATATCTCATGGTCAGCCCCTACAGGTGGGGATACGGTAGTAGGAACGCAACTCCTAGAGGTTGATGCATCAGCACTATACCCAGGTGGCGCAACACCAGCAACCGCAATCGCCACTTACCAGCTAGGTGCACAGAACCAGCCAATCAGGGCAATAAAATTCCCCGACGGCTCAAACACCGAGGCATACTACCAGTTCAAGCTAAACAACTGGAATGCAGGCACGATAAAAGTAAAGGCATACTGGTTTGTGCTAAATGATATCGCAACACCCGAAAGTACCACATTCGAGCTTGACTGCTCCGGAGTGGCACTGGATAACTTTGGCGCAATAGGTGGCACGGCATACGGCACAGCTGTTACCATAACAGATACCACGGATTCCACAGCCGCAGAGGACAAGATCAACGAGTCGGCAGCTTCCGGCTCCATAACGATTGCCAACACTCCTACCGCGGGAGACTGGGTATCCCTCAAAATGGTAAGGGATTCCGCGACTGACACGGCAGGGGATGTCTACTTGGCAGGAATCACAATAGAGTACACAATCAGTACGGGAACTGCAACGATATGAGCTATCTATCTTTTCAGGATCAATCCTCGCAGGTAGGAGGCGCAGCATTTCAGAATATTACTGATGCATTAGATCCAGCACCCCAAGTTGTACCGAAACAACATTTCGTGGAATGGTTTTCAGGGGACGCAATAGATACTATTTGGAAAGTGGCACATTTTGGTTCGGGTTCTTCTGGTATGGATGACTCTGTTAATGGAGGCTTTCAGATGACAACAGGGGCAATATCTACCAACTTTTCAACACTGGATATGAACACTATAAGTCATTATGACTTTGACGGCTCAGTTGCAATATCAGTAATAAAAATCGATACCACATCATCTATCTTTTCTTCATATTATGGTTTGAGCAATGGAGGGGCATTTCAGGCTCACATATTAGCCAGTGTCAAGGACTCACAGTCAAACTATTATCTTTCAAACAGGGCATCAGCTACCACAGAAACAGTCTCAAGCATCGCAAAGGATACAAGCTATCATAAGCACAAGGTAGAATCCACAGTCGCAAGTTGCAGATATCACATTGATGATACGCTAGAGGCAATATCTACTACAAACCTGCCAGACGATAAGATGCAGCCATTTATTCAGCATAGGACTTCTGAAGATGTGGCTAAGACTCTCAACATCCTATACTATGAGGCATTCAACACATGATTCTCTCGGAGGTGATAATGACATGGTAAGAATAGGAAGAATAGCAACAATAGAGGTAAACTTTGAGATATTCGTAAACAAGTATATCGCATGGCTCCCAACACGCCCAGCAATCACAGAACCTGAACCCAAGATCTTCAAGCAGCCAGAATCAACAGGTAACATATCTGTAATCCACATATACGGTGAGAACAATGACTTGGCAGCAATAAGAGACCAGCTAATAGCCCGTTCAATAAACTTCACAGATGACGGTGCAGCACCAGCAGAACCAGTAGACCCACCAGCAGACCCGCCACCAACACAGGATGAAATAGATTCACAGGCTTTCTTTGTGCAGGCATTCAACGCAGAGTTTGAGGCAATGATATCAGCAATTTTCTCAAACATAGAGACAAGGTACAACGCTATTAACACAACACCGATAGCATTTGCAGACGTTCCAAAACCAGACATCAAGCATCTAAGGCAGAGGTTAAGATAGTACAATGGTTAAGGCGCTAATTGACTATCTCAATGCCCCCGGAGTTGTACCGCTACAAAGGGTAGTGGATAACTTTGACGGGGATGCTTTGAGGAGCTGGTGGAACCTTACTGATGTGGCAGGCTCTGGCGGTTCGGCTGCAATGTTAGATGAAGTGGATGGGGGATTGAGATTGTCATCACCTACAGTTGCATTTGACTCATCACAAATTGACTTTAATTCGATTAATCATTATTCACAAACAAGCGCTGAATTTATTGCAGTCATCCGCAAATCAGGCGATACGGGATCACGAATGGTTGCAGGGCTGGCTCAAACAACTTGGGCGGCCAGTGACTCTAAAGTCGCAGTAATGTATGACACAACCGGAAACATTGAACTAAGAAACGGCAGTACTGATGTGGCGGGCAGTGTTGCACAAGATACCAACTGGCATAGTCATAAGGTGACAGTCAGTTCTACAACCACACTTATGTTTACTGACGGGCCACTAGACGCAGTAAACACTTCATCATTACCCAGCGCTGCCTTGCAGCCTATCTTTGCCAGACAGACAAATGCAGCATCAGCCAAAACAGGAGATATTCGATACATGGAGGCGTACAATACCTAATGAGCTTCCAGTCAGTCCACGACATGCTTGTACCACCTGGGCAAGTACGCAAACAAAAGTTCTGGGATTTCTTTGACGGGGATAGCCTTAGGAGCTGGTGGACAGAAGCAGACGGTGCAGGTACAGGAAGCGGGGCAATGGCTGATGAGGTCGATGGAGGCTACCAACTAACTACAGGAACCAGTGATAATAATTGGCGAAGACTTACCTTTGATGATCTGGCACGGCATTACGAGCCTACGGGATCAGTATTTATCATTATATGCAACAGGGACAGTACATTATCACGTTTCTTTGCAGGTCTCATAAATCCAAAGAATGCGGCAAATCAAACAATCCTTGTAGATAATGATACGGATAACACATTTTATGAGCTTGCAACAGTTGACGGCAGCACCACAAACGCAGTCGCTACATCCGTCACAGTCGATACTACAGTAAGAAAACATTTTGGCATACTAAATGCCGCCTCTGCCAAACTCTCAATTGATGACACATTAGAGGCAATATCCACATCAAACCTGCCTACAGTAAAGTTACAGCCAATCTTTGCAGTACAGACAAGAACAACGGCAGCTCGAACTGGAAACATCAGACGATATGAGGCGTACAACACATGAGACACTACAAGAAGATCAATGTGACATTTGGGGGATTCATATCACGTGAATTAATAGCTGACGAGTTTACAAGGGCCACAAGAACCCAGATAGGGGCAAGACCTCTCCCCGAAGTTGATACCAACATAACATTCCAAAAGCATCCAGTATACTCTAACATGTTTCAGGCTCAGCTAAACTTTCGTTCCTCATACGAGGCAAAGGTAATGAGAATGATTCACAAGTGGGGCGGCAAGGTAGCACAGCTACGAGAGGATCTGCACCAGAGGGGACAAGAAGAAACCGACAATACGGCTAGGGGAACTGAACATTCCTTTGAATGCGTGGATGAGTTAATTAGCCACAGGAGCTTTGGATAAATGGCCGACTGTTTCATTCTCCTAAACTCTGGGGACAAGATACTGCTAAACGACGGCGTATCGGCATTGCTGATGAACTCTTGTGACGAGGTCGTAGTTACACCCACAGGCGGAGGCTCTGGAGGTACAGTAAAGAAGAGTATAGGATACCAGCTGACAGACCTGGGCCCAAGACCCCACGTGATACAGCAGGGGGAATCAATATCCAAGGTTGCATTAAGGCCGCAAAACCTGTCCCGTTCAAAGATTGTAATCCAGATAAGGGGAGAATCAAGGGGAACAGTAATACCATACTTTGGCGGGGTCAGCACGGCAAAGCTTCTAATCCCCATAAAGTCAGAATCCCATTCAGCACTATACTACAAGACAAAAGGCGAATCTTGGGGAATACCCCACCCCAGTGCAATGATATCCAAAAACATACACCAGACAGAAAAGATGAGAAAGGCCGTCAGGGCACTCACCAATATAATACTGCTTGATTCCATAATTTAGTTCTCTAGTATTATGATGGAAACTAATAATCGTGGGTAAAGTTCACTTTGAATATTTAGGTGAGGGACATCTATTTCCAGGATCCAAAGTCTGGAAGGTGGAGGCGATTCATGTCACTACGACATCAAACAAGCGCATGTTCACTCAGGCAGAACTGGAATCAGCTGGAAGATCGCTGTCCTTCAGACCCATAAACATCAACCATGACAGGAAGCAGCTCCTGCCCTTTCCCGAGAATCAGACTCTTGCCATGAACTTTAACCGCGTATCCATGGCAGTTGAGGGCTCGTTCTCAGTATCGGATCCCGCAATCAATGCTATGATTGAGACGGGGCGAATCAGGCAGGTATCAATAGAACAGATACCAACAGCAGGTGAAAGCTGTAATGAACTGCGCTGTGAACAACATGGGGTGGCATTTATCGGTATGGCCTTGCTGGAATCCGACGTTCCTCCAGGCGACCCGAATGCCAACATAAAGATCGAATCCCTAATGGTGTCTGACGAGCAAAGAACATGTACTGACTGTACGGATTTCATAGCTTGCGAGAAATGCAGCCACAAGTCAGAGGACTGTGTATCAGACAGTATAAGCGAGATAAAGGCGGCACACCCCGATTGGGAAAGAGATCAGGTGATAGCCACAGCCCTATCCAAATGTGGCAAATCTAAACCCGAAGAGGCAAGGGCATGGTACGAGTATGTGCTGCCAAAGTATGAGAGTATAAAAAAAACGACAGTTTTACAGTAAATGATACACTGTCAGAGGCAGACTTTGATTCCTTTAACAACACATCCAGTTTTGTAGGAACTGTGACATATGACAGGGATTCACAGCAGATGACAATAATATTAAACTCAAAAGAGTATAATTTTTGTGACGTCCCAGCAAGGAAGTTTGAGGGAATGAGGGGGGCCGCATCACAGGGGGCATTCTTCAATCGAGAGATAAAAGGACAACATGATTGCTAATTAGTTCTCTATAACAATGCCGATATTCGGTAATCAATGACTAATACTAAACAAGAACAAGATGACATTTCTTGTCCCCCAGGTATGACCCCTCAAGACGGCAAATGCGTAAAAGCAGGCCAAGAGAGGGCTAAGACTGAGGAAAGTAACGCAGGTGACAGTTCCCCAAAAGGAGCAGACACCTTAGTCGACGCATCAACCAAACCCAATCCACCAAACACCCATGAGTGTCCGCCAAATTCCACATGGAATGCAGACACCGGATCATGTGAGCCATCAGGCGATTCAGCCGGCGCAGTTGGCGGAGGCGGAACAGGAGCAGCAGAAACACCAAACAAAGAACAATTCTACAAAATGTTCGAAAGCCTCATGGCTAGCCACGCTGTATACAACCAAGAACTCTTGGCAGATTTCAAGGAGTACAACACCGCTAACCTAAACAGATGGGCTGAGAAGATGGGCTTGCCACAATACAAGCCGGAATCAGCAGCATTCGGTGTAAAAACTGAGGCATCTAGTTACGTTGATGATACAAGTGCAAAATCCATTTATCAGGATACGGTCGCAGGGCCAGCAGCTTTCTTTGAGGCATGCACAAACAAAGGTACCCATCCGGACCTTAAATCTGGATACACCGAGTGGTATATCAGACCGGAAGGATACTTTTCAACATTAAAGAAAGGCTGGATGAACTATGGCAGCAACCAAGCCCACGGAAAGATTGAAGGCGAACAGAAGTCAAAATCTGAGGCATTCACAATTACCGGCGGGGACATGCCACAGATATTCTCTAAACAGGTATATCTGGTTCCAGGCGGACGTATGCGAGTACCAATCAGGCAATTCCTTGACACCAAAATCATTGAATCAGCTGACAGACACAACTGGTACAAGGTAAACGGATTTGACTTTGACGACGTTACAAACGAAGGGTCAGAACCAACAACTGAAGAGGCACAAACCATTACAAAGGTTGTAGCTATCCCTGCACTAGTAAGGGCAAACCAGACCGTACGATACTCAGACATTGAGAACGCACCATTTGATTTGATCGAAGCTTTTAACAGGGCTGCAGCACTAGGCGTATTAGACGCCGAAGCGACCGATGTATTGGATACTGTGTATAATGCAATCACCCCAACTAACTGGGTAGACGAGGCAGGTGTAGTAATCACAGAAGATGATACAACCACCCCAAGCACTGCAACGCAGGAGATGCTTTATGGAGCAACGCAATTAATCCAGAACCAGGGCGGAGACACTTCGCCTGGTAACATGGTAGCATTCTTGCATCCAAAGCCACTCAAGGAGCTTATTCAGGACGTTACGGCCGAATTCTGGACAGGTCAGGGCAACCCAACACCATTGCACAGTACCGCACTAGGCGTATTGGAGAACAGACTTGGCATGGACATCGTTGCAACCAACGCAGTAAATGCAAACGACGGGACAACCACTGACACATACAGAAACATCCTGGCCATGAAAGCTTCGATTGGATTGGCAGTAGCAGCAGAACTTCAAATCGAGGCACAAAGACGACCTGATCTATCAGCCGTCAAGGTAGGTGCCAGACACAGAATCAAGGGCGCTGTTATTGACGAGACCATGACCTGTAGAATGTCAACTATACAATAGGCGAAAGCCATTTTTTCTTTTTTTTATATTTATTAACAAGTGTATCATGATATCATCATGGGAATTTACAAGAACGTCTCGCCAATCTATGGAAAGACACCGGACGGGAAGCGGGACATCATAGGACTAAACATCAACGGAATCTTTTATGAGGGAATAAGAAAACCATCGGAAATCAAGACAACAACCCCAAAAAGACCGATAAAAGAACAGCTGACAAAGGCAAAAAGAAAATTCAAGGCATTATAATTTTATCTAAGCTCAGCCAGTTTTATCTCTTCAATAATCCCGTCATGATGCCATTCTATCTTTGGATGCTTCTTGTTGACCCTGTGCTCTCCAGACTTTGGCAGATGCTCCATGTTTATACGCTTGTCAGCCATTACGGGTATGTTGTTCTCTTGACAATACCAGCAAAACACCAAATCAAGACTTGCGCCCCTGTGTGGTGGAAGCCCTGCAAATACCTTGTCGGCTGCAAAGATGTAATCCTTCACAATATCACGCTTGATTGCCATGAGAGGGAATCCGCTAAAGGCAACCTCAAAGATATCCTTGTTGGGTAATTCGTCACGTCTTATCCATTGATATTGTCGGTGCTGTCTTTGCTTGATTGGCATCGACCATGTGAGGTTTACATGCTCTTCCTCCCCATGGGTTACGTTCATCATGCCAGATATCACTGGATAGTCATACTGTTCAATGTCCTCAATAAGCTGCTCGATATGCTCTTTTCGTACTACAATATCGTCAGTGGCCAACACCATGTGGGTATAGTCAGTACGTCGCAAAAACTCATCCTTCATTATTTCATATGCCTTGAACTCGTGCACAAACCGCACAACCAGCTTGTCACATGGCAGATTCCCCATCTGGGCCTCTACCCGTGGTATGTTACTTCTGGGGGATCCTCTGCATAATAGAATCTTTGATTTGCCTGTCATTGCCTCCTCCTACCTTGTGGGTTAGCTGCTCAGGGTGATTCCTGTAATTGATGGTAAATATCGGCAGCAGATGCAGTTTGACACCGTATATCTGAGTACATCGCAACCAAAACTCATAATCCTCTCCAAACCTCAACGACTCGTCAAACATCCCACATTTCTCAAATACGTTCCTGTGAATCATACTGGTGGAACCGTTTCCGTAGAACTTGTCCCACAAATCAGGCGGTGTCTTAGGCTCTACAAAATCCCTCAGATGCCTGCCGTTCTGGTCAATGATGTGGTAATTGGTGTAAAATATCGTGTTATCGTCATATTCAGGAGTCATACACCAAAGCATTGACTCTATTGCCTGAGGGAGCAATACATCATCTGCTGAGAGCCATTTTATCCAGTCTCCTTTTGCATTTTTGATGCCTAAATTCAAGGCTCTTGCAGTCCCTTTGTTTACAGGACTGTCAATCTGAATGATTCTGTCATGATATTCTTCCATTATCACTTTAGTGTTATCAGTTGATGCGTCATTAGACACTATCACCTCTACATCCTTGTAGGTCTGGTTAAGAGCTGAATCTATGGCCTCTCTAAGGTACTTTCCAGCGTTATAGGTCGGAATTACAACGCTGACAAGCACACTTTTATCATATTACACTATGATAAAAACGTGATTAAGGATCCGCTGTCCCTTGATTGTGGATTTTGCTTTTATGAGGATTCACTGGAGACTGTAAAGAGGTCCATAGAGTCCATCAGGTACCATGTAAGGTACATCTTTGCAATAGATGGCAAGTTCGAGTTCTTCGAGGCAGACAGGGAACTATCCACCACAGAAGTAAGGGAATACCTCAAATCAGTACCAAACGTAATCCTAATTGACTGTCCCAACAGAAAAGAGAACGAAAAGAGACAGAAATACTTTGACAAGGCACAGGATTATCTCTCTGACTGGCTGATAATACTTGATGCAGACGAATACATCACGGAATCCGCAGACTGGGATGCTGTCCACAGGGAACTGGACAAAGAGTACGACAGGGAAACGCTCCCAAAACTGTACGGAATCAGAATCAAAAAGGGATTCTTTCCGAGAATGATGAGGAGACCCTACCTCATACAGTACACAAAGACGCACAACTTCTTCCAGTTCAAGACGGACAGGTCAATCTACAAGAGCACGACTGATTTTTCCCCCATCCACAACATAGAGATAGCAGGGAACGACAAGCTTAGGGATAAGGAATATCTTGCCAAATCACTCGATTATCAGGTCAGACTAATGGCATACGAGAAACCGTTCAAGGAGGAATACCGCAGAGTTGCAAAGAATACAAAACCAGCCAAGGAACTATACACGTTTGAAGGGATACCCATGGTATGAAGTGTTCAATACATGACAGGGGAATGAATGTCACCAAACTTGACGGGTTGTTATGCCCGTTATGTGACAAAAGATATTACCTGAAAGGAACATATGAAAAGAGATGAAATGCGGGGCATGCCTCAAGGAGTTCAAATCCTACCTGAGACTGCAGCACCACAAGGCAGACGTGCACGGGGAGCAGAACCAAATGAGCAGATGGAGCAAAAACGATCTCGAAAGCCAGAGGAAGACAAACCTTGCAGCGGCAGAGGAAAAGCTGAAACAGGAGATAAGCAGATGGCGTTATTACAATAATTAGTTCTCTATAATTATTAGCGACTAATCAACGCGTGGCCGTGCCTTATTATGATTTAACTAAAGTCAAGCTAAACCTGTCCATTACAGGAACGGGGAAGGATACGGAGCTTGCCCACTGGAACGACGAGGCAGAGGCCGAGATTGACGATGTACTGTACGACAAGGCAACAAAGGCCAGACGAATCACATCATTACCTATTCTGCCATTTACAGCTGGATCCATACCTGAGACAGTACAAGGGGCAGCGGACCATTACGTTATTGCAAGATATTATGAGTTTATCAAGAATCCGGAAATGTCCAAGCTTCACGACAAGAAGATGAACGACAAGATAAACCGGTATATCGACAGACTGGCAGTTGACAAGCAGATCTATGGGAGAATTGTTTAGTGAATGCCCACAGATTTAGACCACAATAATATCAAGGATCAGATTGTGGCGATTCTAAAGGCCAATACAAGCCTGTACAATGCTGCACAGACTGCAACAGACAGAATATACCTAATCACAACTGGCAGGCCTGACGGGGAAACAGGACTGGATAATATTTTTCCCTCACTGTATGTGACTAATGCCAACCCCTTAGAGAGAATTGGAGGAATAGGGACAGTAACAAGAGGAAGCGAAGCCCTGCACATACTTGCACATGAGTTCCGATACAAGATAGTGTTTGCAGTAAATACCGCAGACGCAAGGACGGCAGAGTTACAGCTTGACGATTTTCAGAAACTAATACTGCAGACACTGGAGGCAGACCACCAGCTAAAGAACGGGGGTGCGGCAGTTGTTGACTCGTCACGTCCTGAATCAGTAGAGACATTCAAGGATACACTGAATGGAAAACCGGTGCAGGGCAGGGTGATAACATATGTCTGCAGGAAGGTGACAGTATAATGGCAAACTTAGGAGAGATAACCGAGTTTGTAAACAATGACGAGTTTACCCTTGAGGTTGGCGCTGACAACTACATTGCCGTGGAGGATCTGGTCGTAAAGGTTGGTAATCTAGAATTTAGAAAACCAACACATGACGGTGGTCCTACATGGTTTGCTGGGGGCAGTGATCATTTCTTTACATTCACATTGGTACTGACAAGCCCTGAATTCAGCTCATTAAACACATTAACCCAGTTGGATGCTTCAGGCATTCCGACATCTAGAGCATGGCTTATCAAGGCCGTAGATATTCAAGGAACGCCGACTACATCCTCAATGGCAGCGACAGGATATCTTAGAGATTATGTTGTAACCAAGGGGGCAAAGGGATATCTCAATATCTCATGTTTTGTACGAATCACAGGAAACACGGTGGTGATAACACAGACATGACACTAACACAGCAGGACCTAGAGTCAATACTGGAGATGCTAAAGTCTGCCGTTATCACATCGGCAGGCAATCCAGACAGGGCAATTAACAGAGTCCTATCAGTGGAGAATCTTCCTGTTGTGTCTGGCGGAGACCAAGAAGGGGCAACAGAAGGAATAGGTGGAGGCAGGATAGGAACTGGTGATATAGGCACAGCATTACAGGCATCCCGTGGCGGTAACATCCCAGCACTACTTTCAAGGTTTGGATCATTTGCAGGTATTGCAGCACCTGTAGCGGCTGCTTTTCTTATACAACCTATCGCTGAACAGGTAATTAATGAGTTACAAAGACCAGGAGGAATCCTAGACAAACGAGTTAAGATAGACTCCAGAAACGAAGCATTTGCAGAACTGGACAGACAGACAAGGCAGAACACCAGAATAGGGCAAAGACAGGTAATTATTCAACAGTTTGAAGGGTTCAGAAACTTTGAGGGCCATGCAAGTACCAACACATCACGAATGGTAAGGGAGAACGCTGACCGTGTTCTGGATATAGGTCTTTTTGATAGGGCACAGGGAGTTTAGTTATGGCATTAGATGGAACATTCTCAATATTTAGAATTGATGCAGCTGGTGACACTGAAATAACATCTCAAGGCTATGCGACCCCTTCAGTAGTAGAGTTTAACGTTGGGGCTAGTAGGCCTGATGCCCGATCTCACACTTCTTCTGTAAATATCAAATACACTGAAGACATTTCAATACACCCAAATCCTAATCGACATTTGTCACAGATTCAAGCGGGCAAACTAGGAGTTCAGGTATTGACTATAAGAGGTTATTTTGAAACTCCTAACTCTGCTCAGGGTATAGCTAAATTAATCAATTGGATGGAAAACGACAAGACAAACGCTTCATTACCGTTTGGCAGATTCGGCATTAGATCATCAAATATGACACAGATTGCACTTACACCTTCAGCCACGGCAGGTTACATTTTGGTTGATGTGGATATCACTGATGTGGAAGATATTCAAAATGTTGCTGACTTTACTGCAGTCTTATACAGAAATGGATCGGTATGACTGAATACTCTTACGTAGTAACCGTTCTGACAGGCGGTCCAATTGACATTAGTGAGGACATTGAGGAGATTGAGTGTATTGATACCGGTACTGGAGAAGTAAAATCAGCCAAGATCAGACTAAACTCTATTGAAGGCAAATACATTACGGCAGCCCCACTCATGACGCAATTTGTCCAGATCAAAATCAAGATAACAGATGAGGACAGTGTGGACTATGAGCAGATATACGAGGTAGACCGTGTAATCCCCATCAAGAATGCGGCTGAAGGGTATACAGTAGAGCTTGAACTAATGGGGCAAGAACAGCATCTACAAAAAAAGGACATTGCCAAACAATTCTATTTTACCTCTGCGCAGGAAACAGCAGAAGGAATTATCGATTTTTATAATGATGATTTGGGAACAGCACAACCTACAGTAATTAATCATGATGTTACCACTTCAGGAAATAATGAGCTTCCTGTATGGACAGCAAATAATTACGAGTTTGGTCTGTCAGAGATTAAAGCATATGACGCATTGCTGGAAGTTGTTGAAGGTTTGGGGGCTTCTGTTGCAGGAGGCGGAGCAGGTGACTTTTATGAATTATACTTTGATAGTGATACGGCAGATCCAACCCAGATAAAGTTTAAGGCATTTGTCTCAGGCTCCAGTCCTGCAGGCGGATCAGAGGTTACCATTACGGACTCGACATCAGTAAATGAGGCACCCACTGAGGGAGGACTGCACGCCATTACCGGAACGCTTGTCAAGGCGTGGGGAAAAATAAACATTGGGACACTCCCTAATTCCATACAGAATTTTGCAGGAGAACTTGAGGCATTCAGGCTACATCCTCAACATGCATCTGGTGTTACATACCCCGCCAATGCTCGCGTACAGCTTGCTGGAACACACTATCAAGCAAACGTTCAAACATCAAACACTCCACCACATGCTAACTGGACAAGCAAAACATTCGCAGACATACAAGGAGCAGCAAACGGATATTCGTTATGGACAGACGGAAAAATAGACGAATGGCAAAGTTCAGGCAGCGATCCAAGCACCGCAAACAAGGGAAAAGGATATTGGGATTCCAATATGAATATTGAGGATGGCATATATACACAAAGATGGGTAATAAAAAGAGTAAATACTGATGTAACCGGTGTAGGATCAGGCCAAATTCCGTCAAATTACAAATATTCTGGAACTGATCTTTATAGAGGGTTCCGCGTTTTGGTTGACCCAAATATTGGCACCATATCGGGTGTGTTTGCTGAAAACTCCGGTAATGATAGGTTCGGCAAGGCGTATTCCAATAACATAGTACAACATAACGGTGGCACTGCCGGAGATTATACAGACTGGGATGTTATATTAGAAACAGCAGATCTTAACCGTGTGGCTGTACGTGATGAAGGAAAAGTGTATGAAAGACAGTCTGGAACTTGGACAGATATTTCAGGAGTTGCAAGAGAAAACCATTGTTTTCATTTGGTGTCTTCTGTTGCCAACGTTACAGGATATAACTCAACATCTGATGATACGACAACATTCGGCGATGGCTCTGCTGTTGAATTTACTTGGAGTTATACCGCACTGAATGCAATTCCGGCTGGATTCTTTACTACAGACGGTTTTTATCAGATAGGTGCCTGGGCTAACTTTTCATTTCCTTTTCCTGAAAATTCCTACTTTTCCAACACTATAGGAGAACTGTACGGGAACAATGCCACAAAAAAAGAACCTGTTACATTAGACTCAAATAATATGCATCTGTCTCATTCTGGAAACGTAGGATTCAATCACACGGAAGCTGAGGATTTGGGGCCAATCAATGGCATCCAGTTTCAAATGAAATTCCAATGGAAGGACGTTACAAGTGCATTGACCTTACAGGGTAATTTCAAAATGCGATGTACCATGTATGATACAAATGACAATGTTGTAATTCAGGACTTTACCATTCCGTTTAACGACCAATGGGCTCAAATCCATCTTCCATTTTCAGAATTTTCCCCATACAGGGCAAGGATTCCGTTATCATTAGGTAATATAGCCCCTAACTTGTTCACACGAGATTTGGAGATTCTCAACACATTCCAGTGGAAGAATATCAAACTAATCTGTTTTCAGTGGCAAGAGGTATATGATGATCAAGGACGTTATGCCCCTGAAGGATCTCGCGCAATATGGGGGGCTGCAGCTGGAACGGCCACAATTAAACTTGCAATAGATGCGTTTTGTTTTACAAAACCTCTGCTTGCAGTAACTGCCCCGGTTACCACCAGAGTAATAGAGCCAAGATCTTTACAATTTCCAGATATATCAAACTCAGTTCAGCTATCTCAGATAGTAAATTCCCAACTGGAGATAGAGAAGTTCAGACATAAGGAATTTATCATAACAACACAAGGTAAAAACGATATATCATTTGGTGATACGTTCTTTCTTACAGACTCTAAAATCGTAGTTGATGATGATACAAGGACCGCAGACTCTGGAGGTACAGCCAACACCATAAGACTTGTAGCTAAGAGAATTATAAGAAAAATTACAAAACGTCAAACATCAGGAGCAGGTTCGTTCTTAAGAACAATAATCGGCATAAAGAGGACTATAACATAATGGCACGAGGAGCAACAACAAGGCCACGCATAGGGAAAAGAATCAAGGACATGCGTGAGCAGGAAGATCAGTTATTTTCTTTGGTAAGGCGACTTGATTCTCCAAATTCCATAACAGTTGCACCTCTTGCAGGTGTAGCTGGTGGCAGTAACACGGGAGAAACATCCAGTAATTTCCTTCCTACTTCAGGCGGTACAATGATTGGACCTATTGCATTTTTCCCTATAGCAGTATCAATTAATGGGAGTGATGAGATAGACATTAGTGAAGATCCTACAGGTACATCCCCCTTTTCGTCAAGTTATGTCATAGTCAGTTTTGCAACTCCTGACACACTGCAGTTAATTACAGGTGCAAGATTTGCAGGTCAGCAACTATGGTTGCAGGTACCGGCAGCAAGTACCTTAACCATACAAGATTACTCCAACAACGCAGGAGGTAATATTGTTACAAGTGACGGTAATGATGTTGTGATTACCACAACCACTGACCCTGTAACTGTAACCCTGATTTTTGACATTACACTTCCCCCTAATGGCAACACTGGGGGATGGGTGGTACTTAATGCAAAAGCTATTACCGGTGGATCTGCCACAGCATCATTTCCAATTCAACCACCATTAATCGACCACGGAACGGTTGGAACAGAAACAGTAGATATTGACTTATCCCTGACGACAGGACATGCCCACCTGATGACATTGGATGGAGACATAACCCTGACCTTCAGCAACCCACCGGCATCTACGAAAATGATGGAGTTTGAATTATGGATCACACAGGACGGCACGGGAGGCCACACCGTGACATGGCCTGGAACGGTTGCAAATGCCCCAACCCTGACAGAGACTGCAGGAACGGTAAGTGCAGTTACAATTCATACCCATGACGCTGGAAGCACATATTACGCTGTAGTTATTCAGAACGCATCCCCAAGTTCCGGAAGCTTTGCAACAAAGGCATTGGATAATTTAGTATCTCCAGTACTCAATGCCAGTATTGATTTTAATTCAAAAGCTCCTACTAACTTCCCAGGATTTACAACCCCCATAGTGGGGCAAGGATTTACCATAACAGCGTCTGGGTTCGCTCAAGCCTTACCGACAGGGGACACATATGACTGGGCAATCAATGGGGTCACTATTGCTACCTTATCGGCAGTAGGCCTTGGGATGAGTGGTACGTCTGGAGCTGGTAATATTGGATTAGGCGAGAACTATATGACCATTGATGACATTGCAGCCCCAGCAAGTCCTGGAGTGGGGCAAAGAAGGCTGTTTGTTGACACTTCGACTGGGGAACTATCAGTAAGGACGACAGGTGGGACTACCGTTTCCCTTGAGGCTGCTGGGTCTACATCTTTTGCAGATGACGTGTTTGATGTACACGATGAGACTACGGCAGGCAAAAAACTCCAATTTGCATTAGAGAATTTCTTTACCGGAACCCATTTTATTGCAAGCACCACTACAGCCGCCAGAACGTGGACGTTACCAGATATTACAGGTGAATTACTATCAACACAAGGAACTCAAACGGTATCAGGCGCAAAAACATTTGCAGCAAACACGGTATTTCAAGGGGATGTTGATCTTGGAAACGCCGCAACTGACACAATAACCATGACGGGGGACGTAGACTCTAATATCCTTCCGGCCGCTGATGGTACGCTTACACTTGGAGATACCGTAAGTCATTGGGACGATGTATTTACAGAAACAGTTTCATTCAGAAACGGCACGGGAACCGAAACAAGTACCACGAAGATGTATTACACATCCGATACGAATAATCTCATTGAGCATCTTCCTACGGGTGACGACAAAATCATCCAAGTGGCAGGAGCTACAAAGATGCAGTTTACAACGACAGGGGCAAGTGACGAGATATTCATCAGGGGAGGGGCATCAAGAGTAATCGGGTTCATCACTGACAGCACCAATGTAACCCTGGGGACGTCCGGATCCATAAAGATCCCTGTTGATGGAGGAAGTGTCGGGACAGCAGCTGCAGCAGACACTGATTTTGGTGATGCCGTAGGGTGTATAGGAATGTATCTGAACACGATAGGATCGGGAAACCCTACAATTGTATGGAAGATAGACGACGGGACAGGCTCAGACAACAGATGGGTAACCTTGACTATCAGCCGCACCACTGGCAGCCTTTCGGGCGCAGTACTGACATAAAAAAAGGAAAAGGCTATCTAAAAAACGACAGCTCGTTGAGCAGTGATGCTATTTCCTGTTCCAGGAAAAATACCTTGTCCCTAAGCTCCAAATTCTCCATCTTGAACTTCATCAGCTCTCTTGTAACCTCGTGATTGTCCTCTATGAGCTGATCCCATTTTGCAAGAGAAACAACGATTGTGCTGTTACTCGTTAATACCGTTGCGGTCTGAAACGGTGCAACTTGGGCTTCTGCGGGTAAAGGGGGTAATACTACCACCTCTCCCTGTATCCATGGATGGGTAGAGTCATGATACGGAAATGACATGCCTTCCGGATCAAAGCTTATCTCAGTGTACATATGAGATTTTGGATTTCCTGGCTTGATAAACCAGGTAAACAGATCCCCGTCCCACGGTTCACCAGGCAATCCGCCACGCAGCTGATAAAAAGGCTGTGGGTTGTCTGTTGCAAACCATGTTACTTTTTCACCTAGGTGAATTGTAGCCTCAAAAGGCACGACACATTCGTTTGTTTTGGCACATTCATCACTGGTTCCCGCACCAGGCATAATTTCCACAAACTTTTCTGCACTGGCATACTGAACCATTGCCAATGTTATAATTACAAATGAAACTAGTACGGCGATCAATGCAAATGTCATTCTGTTCATGTCTGTCAATTTGTAATCTCACTTATATTATTTCTAGCCGTTTCCACTTGTGGTGGTATTGAATTTATAACATAATATGCAACTTTCATGCAATGATGTTTCTTCATGGACAGTTTAAATAACTTTAAGTTAATTAACATTACTATCATTCCGTCTAGAAATGCTTTTATTAAAACAGTATTACCAAAAAATATATGAATTTGCAGACCATGGATCCGGAAAGACCATTTGCTCATAAGGCAAGCACCATACCGTCAAGAAATGCTTTTATTAAAACAACACTACCGAAAAACATATGGATTTGCAGACCACGGATGATTTTATGAATTATGTTATCGCCATCAAACAGCAAAACGCCCAGCTGCAGCAGCAACTAAAACAACTCACCGAGGAAATGACACATGCCAAGGCGGAACTTGACGCCCTGAAGAAAGAAGGGGAGAAGAAATGATTGATTATTCCGTTTATGATGCCCAGCATCTTCGAGGAGGAAGGATTGGCTAACCAGCTAGCATATCCGTTATGGAGCCCGTCATTATTAGGGACAGCATCAGGATTTGACGGTTCGCCTATAATAAGGTCGAGAAAACTAGAGGATACGGATGTTGTCAGGCACTTATTCCATGAAGGCGGTACCATTACAAACGGCTCCCCCGAAAGCTTGGAAACCATCACAGGAATTGCAGATTATACGGTAACATCAGGGAAAACCGCCAAACTTATTCTATTGTTACGATCAAATACCACAGACTGCCAGTTCAAGGTATGGCAGACAGATGCGGCAGACGACGTGGCAACCGGATCACCTGTAACAAAATATACCTATGCAGGAACCGATTTCGATTCTGCCATTCTCATGACTGTTTGCCCTGATTGGGATGTGACAGAACTGACATTTGCGGCATCAAAATATATCACCATCGAAGTAACATCAGGAAGCGGCTCATTGAGGGTAATGGGCGCGGCAGTTATCGAATCATAACTTAACAAACTTTAAGTAATCATACGCATTTCATATCATATTGGCACGTTATCATCACCTGTGCATCCCGTATGAGTTCAAAGATATCCTGGAGAAGGTAATTAGCGACCACGGCATGACGAGGCTGGGCTATGCCAAATCCCTATTAATCAAGGATCCTAAATTCATAAAGGCCATGAAAGA
>Ga0224512_10002124_pt1 | contig 18408 bp, 13 predicted proteins | sample SF_May12_sed_USG_4_FD_169103 | JGI IMG/M metagenome (GOLD analysis project Ga0224512, IMG submission 169103) | Sediment microbial communities from San Francisco Bay, California, United States - SF_May12_sed_USGS_13 | ecosystem: Environmental > Aquatic > Marine > Sediment | place: USA... | reverse complement strand
GCCCTGGTTTAGATCATTCCTGAGCGTAAATTGAACAGTGGGTGCGCCGCCTCCGTCTGGAACCACCACGCTGGTGATTCCGACGTTTATCTTCTCGGCTGAGGTGACCGGAACACCGCCGCCGGTAGACGGCCCTGGCGGCCCTGCGGGCCCTGCGTCGCCCGGCGGTCCCGCGGCGCCGTCTTTGCCATCACACCCCGCGAGAAGAAGACCCATCAGTATGAAAACTGCGACTCGACCCGAGCAGTTCTTGTAGCTTGCCATGATCCATACCCTTATATTGTTGTCGCCGGCACGCACCCGTCGCCGCCGTGCTTGTTGCAAACAATTATTGTTTCACTATATCCGGCGCGTATCGGTGCACTCAAGCGTATCGCTGCATTCAATTGCGCCGGCCGTTAAGCTGGTCCTGGTCGTCGTTAATAGTACTGATCTTAAACGACTGACCGGATCAGTAAAACACCTTAAAACATCTTGGATGGATTCGTACATGTACGTAGGCAACTTCGGTGCGATTTGGCAGCTTGACATGCGAGTGCATCCCGGGGTCGCAAAACGAAATCGGGCCGGCGTTGAGCCGGCCCGCAATTTACGCTTCGTGAGCGGGTCGCCCGATGCAGGCGCCCGCCCTTATTGTGGCTATTCTATGCCCGGGTTGTGGAACTTCGACGTCTCGAATTCCGCCCCCGTGCCGTGGCAGACCGCACCGGCCGCCTGCAAGGTGAGGCGGGCCCGAAGGCCCGCCTCGTGCGCCTCGTTTACTCGAACAGGGTCATGATCTTGTCGATAACACCGTAGACGACCTGGTCCGGCGGGTCGCCATCCGCGTCGTTCTCGACATAGGTACCACCCGCCTTCGTATGCGCGTTGAAGGCAGCGAGCTCATTGGCCGCATCTGCTTTGATGAGGCGACCTCTGTGACAACCGCCGCAGGCCCTGGAAGCGGGACCGGTCACCTGCTCGGGCACCGCACCGATGCTCCTGCCCGCAGGCACTTCGACCGCGATGGTCTCAGGGATGCACGGATCGCAACCTTCGGTCACTTCCCTGTCGACCATCGTGTACGACGTGGCTACGGGATCGGACACCGACAACACGCCCGGCATCGACTGGGACTGATCCGGCACGTCGTAGACGACCGGGTAGGTCCCGCCATCGGGTCCTGTCTTACCAGCCTCTACGTGGCAGGCCTCACAGTTCCTGATCGTGAATCTTGGGAACACATGCTTGATGTGCTGGTCATAGCGCTTCGCGAGCACCGGATCGAACACCTCAAACGTGTCCTCAATATCGAAGTCCTGGAACGAGTGGATCGCGTGGACGTAGTTATCGATCGAGCGCGACGCCATTTCCACGTGGCTGCCCGGGAACGTCGGATTGTGGCAGTTCTTGCAGACCTGGATACCGCCACCGCCCCTGCCGCTGCCGTCATGGAAGGAACTGGCCAGCGAATCGTGGCAGACGTCGCACTTGTCGGTGTCTACGATCGCGTTATCCCGCTTGAAGTAGTCGGCGATCAACGCGCCACTGCCGACGTCAACGGTCTGGCCTACCGCGTCGAGCACGACATCGATCGGGTGGTCATGACCTGCAACCATCAGCTCGAGCTCCGGCGTCACGGTCACCTCGGCTTTCCTGATGACGCCGTCGCCGATCAGGTCCGGAATGAAACCGGGTTGCCCATCGATCCATTGCGTCAGGTCCAGGGTTGCCACCCAGCTGCCGCTGCCGGGCGGGACCTCATCGAGGCTCGTGAACACAGGATTGGTGTCACCAGGCGCGATTTCTAAATCGCAACCGGCCGCAGACCCGCCGCGACCCACGCAGCGATCAGTCCCATCCCTCATATGCGACGGAACGATGTACTGCTTGCTGTCCCACCCGTAGAAGGAGACCAGCAACTCGGGGACGATGGCCGGATCGCTCGCGCTGAACTCGATCGTCATCACATCGTCAGCCAACGAAACGTTGTCGATCGAGGCCGAATAAAGGTCGCGATACCGCTCGCCGGCAGCATTGGCGATCGAGACGTCATAGCCCGTGTGAAGCTCGTCGAACGTCGGCACATCCACGAGAACTCCATGACATGACGCGCAATCAAGTTCGATGCTGTGGAACGCCTCCACACCCGCCAGTGTCCACAGGTACGCCATTGGCGGCGCCCTGTTTGGCTGGGCGTACGGCTCTTCGTCGATCTCCGTTCCATCTGCCAACTCGTATTCGGGCCACGCATCGTTTCCTTGCACCGGGTGACAGCTCTTGCAGGTCTCCGCCGTGAAGTTGCTGTCGGCCAGGACCAGATCGAGCTTGCCTTCGTGGCACGTGGCACAGTTCGACATGGACTGCGGATATGGGAATTCCATGGCGTGCGCCATGTGCACGTCGTTCATGAGTTTGGCTTTGTAGGCGTACTCGGCTGCCACATCCGCGTCGGGAAGGCCAGCGGTCGCCCAGTTCGACGGATCGTCGACCATGTACTGCCAATCCCAATGACCGCCACCACGGTCGTCGTAGTGACAGGACTTGCACGAGGCAAAGTCGGGCAAACCGGCCACGATGGGGTCCCGGTAGCCATGCTTCAGGTAGGGCTCGCCGTGGCATTTCTCACAGCCTGCCACATTGGCGGCAGATGCGTAGGCGCCGGCATCAGCGGCATCGGCCGTGCCGAAGGCCAGCGCGGCGTTCGCCACGTCATCGTACAGATGCACGTGAGACCCCTCCGGGATCTCGGCGCCGGCACCGCCCTCATGCTGGAACAGCGCACCCTGGGCGATATAGCCGTAGAGGTGAGCCCCGTCAAAGGGCGCAGCCCAAGGCCCCTCGGGTGCAAAGGGTACACTGCTCTCTGTCACTACATGGTCACCCGCGACTGCACCCGGCGCAAAATTGTCATTCAGCCTTTTATTCCCGTTCAGGTACTCTCCCGTCGCGCTGTCATACTGAACAGCATAGAACCGCATCTCGTCCAATGAAACCAAATCATCGAACGGCAGGCCATCCTTCGTAATGCTGAATTCCACGGTGACGTCAAAGGCGCCGGCGCCGTCAGCGACGCTCGTGACGCTGTTAATCGTCAGCGCCAGAGTGCTTGGATCCACGTAGCTGTCGTAAATCGCCGTGTGCTCCTCACCCACGCCGCCGTGACAGGTGGCGCAGGCTTCAACTTCGGCTTCCGCGACGGCTGCTGCAACGATATTGGCGGTTGGGTTGCAGTCGAGAACATCGACTAGACCGTCGTCGTTAAGGTCCTCGTCGGGAAGATCTCCCGCGCCGTTGCCGTTCAGGTCCCAGCATTCTTGTCCGTCGGCGCCTACGGCGCCGGCCGCGCCAGCTGCGCCGTCGTCACCGTCGCAACCCACCAGAAAAATACCCAATACCAGGAGAGCCGCAAGGCGGCTCCATAGTCCTATATAGCTAGTCATGATTGTGCTCCTCGCAACGCACTCCCTGGCATGAGAGAGGCCATGCCCGAAAGTCTCTCTGGTGGGGCCAACGAATAGACGACGACCGGCTTAGCCACCCAAACTGATAAACCGGCCTGGCCTTCGGCTTCATGCTGGTTTTTGTTCCTCCTCTCAACTAGCGTAATGTAACGGTGCACATAATTGTTTGGCATCGGGACAAATACTGGTTCTCCATCGCGCATATACGTACTTTCCACAGTCCCCGTCTATCGTGTCTTGACGTGGCTGCTCGCAAGTGGTGGAGGCGTCAGCCGGAGAGCGCTCCATAGCCGCGGAAATTTCTTAAACAACGCGCCTGGCGGCCGCGGAAACGGGCGGTCTTTGCAGGGAAAATTGGTGATCCGATCGAGACGTTTTGGGACCGCCCAGTCGTCAGATTCTGCATCTGTATACCCGGGGGTCGATTGATGCTCGGGCGCTGGTCGCTGTTTTGCGGATTGGAACAAGGTCGATGACTTCGGCCGGCTCGTCGCCGGGATGTGAGGCAACAGCAGCAAAATCCAGTGTGCGTGCTGGGTGCACGACAGGCAGGAGACCGCGGTCAAAATTTCTCGGAAAAGTTACGCCGAGGTTGCGGTTTTCCCCTATGCCGCGCGGCATTGACCGTCGATATGATTACGCCAATGTCGGGGTGATCAGCAGGGAGGGCTGCGGCGTTTAAGCTCTCCAGGCATGTTCGCCTCGCATACTGCGTGGATTGCGCCGGCAACGATTCGCAACCAAGGTGCTGTCAGCATGCCTGCACATATTGTCCGACTGGTGCTACTGCTCGCCGCGTTCATGATATTGGCGGTCGCGGCAAGAAACTACATGCTCGACCCTTCCTATTACCAATTCGGCAATTACCGCGGCGATGCCGTAATCGAGCTGGCAGCCGGTGACCCGCAGTTCAGGGGGCCGGCATACTGCCGAGCGTGTCACGCCGAGCGACACACCGAATGGACGGCGGGCGCGCATCGCAGCGTCAAATGCGAAGTCTGTCACGGCCCGGCCCGCGAGCATCCCGCCGCCGGCCCGCTGCCGAAACCTGATGACACCGTCAAGCTTTGCACCTTGTGCCACGAGGCGATGCCCGGGCGGCCCGCCGCCCAACCGCAGATCGTTATTGCCGAGCATCCCGTGCCGCATGACGGAGCACTGCAGTGCCTGACATGCCACAACCCGCACGCGCCGAAGATCGGTGGGCAGGGAGAACCTGCGGCAGATCAGTCAGCGGCCACCCCCGTCACTGCTGAAACCGCCGCGACGGCGCAAATATCAGCGCGCTTGGTGGTGCTGACGACCCCCTGCGCGCCCTGTCACGGCGCGGACGGCCGCAACGCTTCGATGTCCGCCGCTTTGGCCGGGAACCAGCGCGCCGCGCTCGTCCGGAAACTGCAGGACTATCGATCCGGCACGCTGCAGCATCCGGTGATGAACGCGGTAACGAAATCGCTGAGCGATGAGGACATCGCGGACCTGGCCGAACATTATGCGAGCCTGCCCGGAGGACCAACACAGTGACCCAAGATGCGAGTAAAGACAAACCCGGACGACGCGACTTCCTGCGCACTGCCGGGAAAGCCCTCGTGGCCGGCGCAATGGGCGGCGGTGCATTGCTCGCCGAGAGCGCGGCGCAAAGCGAAAAAAGTGCGGCTGACAAGGCCGGGGCATCCTTCCCGACCGACGACTATGACTGGACGGAGCATCGCTGGGCATACGGCATAGATGCGACTCGCTGTATCGGCTGTCTTCGCTGCGTCGAGGCGTGCAAGTCCGAGAATGGCGTGCAGCCGGACGCGCACCACTTCCGCACCTGGGTAGAACGCTATGTCTACCTGGAGGGCGAGGAGAAGGCGCGTGTCGACAGCCACAATGATCCGCAAAACATCGCCGCGTCGGGTTCGGAGAGCGAATATCGCTTCGACAACCGCTACAAGGATGCCGAAGTCACCAAAGCGTTCTTCGTGCCGAAGATGTGTAATCAGTGTCAACATCCATCCTGCGTTCAGGTCTGCCCGGTCGGGGCGACGTTCAGGACCGAGGACGGCGTCGTACTGATCGACCAGACGTACTGCATCGGTTGCGAATACTGCGTCCAGGCGTGCCCCTATGGTGCGCGATACTTTAACGAGGAGACCAGGACTTCCGACAAATGCACCTGGTGCTATCACCGCATCACCAAGGGTCTGTTGCCGGCCTGTGTGGAGGTCTGTCCGGTCGAGGCGCGCATCTTCGGCGATCTGAACGACCCGTCGAGCACCATCAATGAGTTCATTCATGAAAACCGGGTGCATGTACTGAAGCCCGAGACCGGCAACGCGCCGACCTGCTTTTACGTCGGCCTCGACAAGGAGGTGTCGTGATGGAAGGGCTGTTAACGGCGCCTTATACCGGCTACGTGTATCCGAACGAGATGGTCATACCGTGGACCTTGATGATTGCAATTTATCCGTATTTGACCGGTCTCGTCGCGGGCGCCTTCACCGTATCCAGCATGCATCATGCATTTGGCATGGAACGTTTCAAGCCGGTCGCCAGGTTCGCGCTGCTGACGTCCCTGAGCTGTATGCTATTCGTGCCTCTCCCGCTGATCCTGCATCTGGGACATCCGGAACGGGCTTTCAACGCGATGATCACGCCCCACCTGTCGTCCGCCTTTGCGATGTTCGGTTTCTTTGCGGCCTTTTACGTGGTCTTGCTGGCCCTGGAGTGCTGGTTCGCGTTTCGCGCTGATAACGTGGCGCGAGCGCGGAGTTCGACGGGGTTGCTGCGGACTTTTTATCGTGCGATCACGCTGTGGTCCGACGACGTTTCCACCAACGCCCTCGCATACGATCGAAAATGGTTACTGGCGCTGGCCATCATCGGTATTCCCGGGGCGCACGGTTTGCACGGTTATGTAGGTTTCGTCTATGGCTCGCTGAAATCCCGCGAGTGGTGGGGATCGGACATGATGCCGGTCGTCTTCATATTTTCCGCGATCATCTCCGGTATGGCTTTATGTATTGTCCTGTACGTGATCGCCGCCAATGTGCGTCGCATCAAAATCGATTTCGCCTGCCTTAAGGGTATGGCTTATACCCTGTGGGGATTCATGATGTTCACGCTGCTGTTGGAGGCACTGGAATTCGCCAACCTCGTCTATAAGGGGAAGGAAGGTATCGAAATCATCATGGAGTACGTCCGGGGACCGCTGTTCGTGCGGTTGTTCGTCGTACAGTTCGGCTTTGGCGCGCTGCTGCCGATCGCGATCATCGGCGGGATGATTGCCCGGGGTACGCGGGGTAAGGCGTTTATCGTCGGACTCACGATCAGCTCGCTGCTGGTTCTGATGAGCGTCTTCATGATGCGCTGGAACGTCGTCATCGGCGGGCAGGAAATTTCCAAGACAATGAAGGGGCTGTTGACCTACATACCGCCACTGTATGGACGCCAGGGCATCATCGCAGGCTGTGCCGTCATGGTGGCGCCATTTTTGATGCTCTGGTTGCTGACACGCCTGTTTCCACCATGGGGCGACATGTCACAGGAAGAACCGCAATGAACATCTCTATCCGTACGCTCGCCGTTCCCACGGCTCTGGCGCTGTTATCATGCCCCGTGCAGGCAGCTGAAGCAGGCCCACCGGCACCTGTGCTGGAATGGTCTTTCTATGTCCTGTTGATCTTTGCGGCCTGTGTCGCTGCATTCGTATTCTTCACGAAGACCAGCGACAAGAAGACGGCGCCGTTGTCTAACGTGATTGCCGAAAGGCCTCGCCCCCTCAAATCTGTGGACTCCGATACCTCCGTGACCGAATGCATTCGCCTGATGAACAGCCACAATATCGGTGCGTTGCTCGTGATTGAAGATGACAAGCTCGCTGGAATGTTCACTGAGCGGGACGCGTTGAACAAAGTACTCGCGGCAGGCGTCGATCCCATCAGCACCAGAGTTTCCGAGGTCATGACGAAGGATCCCGTTTGCGTCGATCCGTCGACGACTGTCGAAGAAGCCATGCACATCGTCACCCATCGCAGGATTCGACACCTGCCGATCCTCCACAACGGTGAGTTGGTCGGCTTGATCTCCAGCGGCGATCTCACCCACTGGATGTTAGAGGATCAGGTCGGGGAGATTCGTGAACTGGTCGATGCCGCAGCCAGCAGACGACGTCGCTAGCGCGCCTGCGTCTCTGAGCGGCGCCAAGCGTCGGCATGACCGGCAATGCGGCGTTAACAGCAAACGCGTATAATCCGCCAGCCCCGATCGAGGCCGCTGGTCAAACCAAGGAACTGAGATAGAGATGAAAACCATCGTGCGGATTCTGGCCTGCCGCCCCCGTCCTCGTGAACGCCGGGGTCGCGGTTTCAGATGCTAATGCCCAATCGCTGCAGGAACGGCAGCGATCGTTATTGTTCCCATCGAACGCGGATATCGCGCAGGGGAAGACACTGGCCGCACAAGCTTGCGGCAGCTGTCACAGCCTGGACGGGGTCAGCGTCGATCCCACGCTGCCGCACCTGGCTGGCCAGCATGTCGTCTATCTCTACGAGGAGCTTAACGCTTACAAGCAGGGAGCCCGAGAGGACGAGTCGATGCGAAAAGCCGTCGAGTTCCTTAGCGATGACGCCTTCCGTAAAGTCTCGATCTACTATGCCAGCCTGGTCCCACCGGGCCCCGCTTTGCAGCCCGCCGCGACCGGTGACGCCCAGCCGGACGCCGACCCCGCGGCCAACGATCCCGTAGAACTGGGTAAGGCGGCTGCAGCGTCCTGCGCGGGCTGCCACGGCGCCGGCGGCAACAGTCAGATACCGGGCATGCCCAACCTGACGGCGCAAGCCCCCGAGTACTTTGCTGCAGCGATGCAGGCTTATCAGCATGGCGGCCGGCAGGGCAGCATCATGAACGCGTTGGTAAGTTCGATCGATGCAGAGTCGGTTCAGAACATGGGGCTGTACTACGCCCTGCAAGCGCCGCGACGCACTTCAGCCGGCGGCAGCGGCGATGCGGAGGCCGGGCGCGCGGCTGCACAGGCCTGCTCGGGCTGTCACGGTGCCGATGGAAACGTGACGGCGGCCGATATGCCGACACTCGCGGGCCAGGATGCAGTCTATCTGGCCGCCTCGCTAAAGGCCTACGCAGCCGGCCAGCGCGATCACGCCCAGATGGTTTCGGCAAGCGCTGAACTCAGCGAGGCCGACATCGACTCGCTGGCAACTTTCTATGCCCAGCAGGAGCCGGTCGCCCGCAAGGTTCGCCAACCGCCGACGATGGCCGAGTGGATCGAACGTTGTGAGCGGTGCCATGGGATCGGGGGCAACAGCACCGACCCCCGCTATCCGTCATTGGCCAGTCAGAACGAACGCTACCTCGCCCGGGTAATAGAGACTTATTCGGACGGCGGCCGCCATAACTCCACGATGAGCGCGATGTCGCAGCCATTGCGCCCCGCGGACGTCGAGGCACTGGCGGCTCACTATGCATCTCAACCGCGTAAGTCGATACTATACGTGGAACTGCCCTGCACACCTGCCAACCAAGAATGAGCTCAGCTGCGATGACCAATCCGCCGATTCACCATCTGTATCTGCACTTTCAGGAGCTGCCGATTAGCAGGCGCGTCCTCTACACGGGGGCGCTGCTGGTGCTCGGCCTGGGGTATATCTTTGCCTTGCTCTACGTGTTCGCCGCTCATGCCGATCGTGATGGCAAACCCGGGTTATCGGTGCAGGATATCGTCATCACATACAGCGGCACGACCGTTGGCACGCGGCTGGAGTCGGCCCTGCGAGGACCCATGAGCAGCATGCTCGGCCAGCCGGATCTGGTTACGGTGCTCGGCTGGGTGCAGGGCGGCGCCGATCGGCAAGGCTACGAGTCGCGAGTAAGTCCAATCATCGAAAAAAACTGCCTGAGCTGCCATGACGGCAGTAATCCGCACCTGTCCAATCTGGATGGCTTCGACAACCTTCAGTCGGTCGTCGAGCACGACACGGGCGCTGACCTGTTTACGCTGGTGCGCGTCTCGCACATCCATCTGTTCGGCATCGCCTTCATCTTCTTCCTGATGGGTCTTATCTTCAGCCACGCATTCCTGCGCCCGGTGTGGTTCAAATGCGCCATCATGGGGACGCCGTTTGTCTGTATTGTGTGCGACGTGAGTTCCTGGTATTTCACCAAGCTGTTCAGCCCGTTCGCCTGGGTGGTGCTGGTCAGTGGCGGGCTGATGGGGCTGTGCTTCGCCGTCATGTGGATCGTGTCGATGTGGCAAATGTGGGTCTATAAAGTGCCCGCCTGGGTATCGCAGCGAGAAATCAGCGGTCAACGACGGATCGGGTGAGCGAAGCATCACCCCCGCTCGCAGCTCCAGCGCGTTATCTCGCTGGACGATTGGCGTAACTGGAGGCGACCGTCTCTATCAGCGTATCGCTGTAGGGCAAAGTCATCTTGTGCATCATGGAGCTTTCGCGCCGGTCATCCCGGTAGGCGCGCAACGCCCGAGCGAGGTATTCCTGGTCCTGGCCGGCCAGTTTCGGAATCGCCATCGACGCGTTGTCGACTGTGCTGCCGTGACAACGGTCGCATTTATCGATCAGTTGCTGCGCGGACGTCCGCCCGTCTTCTGCGGCCCGTGATTCCTGCACGGCGTAAAATGCCGCTATGTTCTCGATTTCTCGATCACTGCTTTCGGCCAGCATGACATCGTGGTGACGGGTGTGATCCCGATAGGCCTTGGTTGCGACGACCAGGTATAGCGCATCCTGACCCGCCAGGCTCGGCGTCGCGGCATCATGGCTGACCCCGTGCGCGCCGTGGCAACCGCCGCATTGGGCGCTCAGCGGCTCGCCAGCCACAGGATCGCCAGCAGCGGGTGCCTCGCGCTTCGTCGGGGCCTGGGACGCGTAATACAGCGCCATGTTTTGCACATCGATATTGCTCAGCCCGCGCAGCGAATGCTCCATCGTCGAAAAGTTCCTCGCGCCGCTCAAATAAGCCCGCACCGCAGCGACAAAATAAAGCGGTTGCTGCCCGGCCAGACTGGGGGTGCCGGGAATCTCGCTGTTACCGTCCGCACCGTGACAGACACCGCAGGCTTGGGCAGCGGCCTCGCCTTGTTGATATGGCGACAACGCAGTTTCCGGTCCGTCCGCGCGGGCCGTGCCTTCGAGCGGCGCCAGGCTTGCGTAGTAAGCAGCCACGTTCCGGATCTCCTCGGCACTCATGTGTGCGGTCATGTCCTGTAGCGCGGCATGAAACCGTTTGCCCTCTCTATAGGCACGCAATGATTCGAGCAGATACGTCTCCAATTGCGCTGCCAGATGCGGGATGCCCGGCGCTGCGCCCCGGCCGCTGAGGTCATGACATCCTGCGCAGTTAGCCTCTGCGAGTGATTTCCCGGCAACGAGATCGGCCGCCGGTTCGCCTGGCGTCGTTGTTTTATCCGTGCAAGCGAGTAACAGGATGGAAATTGCGGCAGTAATAAGAAGGTTTCGCATAGCTACCTCGAAGATTAAAACACATGTCCCAGGAAGCCGCTCAGAACCAGGATCAGCAGCGACAATCCGACGATGATCAAAGTCCCGCCCAGTATCTCGGAGTAACGCGTCATCGGCGCTGACGGGGCATCCACCAGATAGTCATCGAGTCGCCCTTCTTCCAGCAGACGCCGGTATTGTAGCCCGTGCTCCCGTCGGAACTCTTCCAATGTTAAAGCGCCGGTGAACATGACGATATCCTGAGGAAACTTGTCCGGTCTGAAGTGGACATTGAAGAAATGTACCGTGAACAGGAACACAGCAGCCAGGAAAGCCTCTTCACCGTGAACAATAGTCCCAACATTGAATACCCACCCTGGCAAAACCGAAGCCGTCGTCGACGGGAACCAGAGCATTGCTCCGCTGACGCCGATAATGAACATACCCCAGAATGGCGCCCAGTAGTCAAACTTCTCATAGTATGTCCAGCGATCGAAGCGCGGGCGCGGTCCTTTGCCGAAGAACCACCTGAACATCGCCGCACAATCTTTCAAGTCCTGCCAATTTGGAATCAGGGAATCCGGGCCAAACCACCTGAATGTTCTCCAGGTTCGACCGATGCGAAAGGCGAAATAAATGAGATGTCCAAAGAACACGACCATAAACAGCACTGCGCCGATGCGGTGCAGGATGGCCGCTGACTTCGGGCCGCCCAGTATCGCAATCACTGTCGGCGCCCAGAAGCTGTCTGCATAGAGAACCGCAGTGCCCGTCAATACCAGCAGCATGATGGAGACTGCACCGATAAGGTGTGCCAGGCGCCACAGTCCCGAAAAACGTCTGATGTATCTGTCATCTCCATCGGGCAGCCCGTCCGTCTGCACATACAGTTTGTTTTTTCCTTCCTTGCGGTCCTTGTACTCTCGATAGAACCACAATGCGGCGTGCGTCCAGAAGAATATGAACACGCCTGCCAGGAGACTGATCATGAATTTCGAGGCAATCCACATCTGGGGATATCGATCGAAGTCATGCGTATTGCCATGCGGCTGGAATGAGACGTATCCCGCGGTCGCATCCGGATGACATGTCGAACAGGTTTCGAGACGGTTGTTCTCGTGCATTATCGACGATTCGTCAGCCACTCTCTTGATTTCGTGATGGCCGTGACACTCGTAACATTTTGCCGTATGGGTATAGCCGAGCGTGCTCACCTGGCCGTGATAGGTGCCGAGATAGCTCTCCAGTTCCTCCGCATGGCAGGTACCGCAATTCCGCGTAATAGCCAGTCTTGTCGTATCCGCACCTGGGGATTCGATGTCGTGCGTGGTATGGCAGTCAATGCAAACGGCGGCATGCGCGTTGCCGTACACTGCGCCTCCCTGTCCGTGGACCGACGTCCGGTAGGCTTGCGTTATGTCCGAATGGCATTTTCCACATACTTCGGGAATCTTCAGCCGCGACCTCGCGCCGACTTGGCTGTCGATCGGCGCAATGTAGTGGGCGTCATGACAGTCGTAGCAGGTTGCGTTAGTCCGCGACTGATCTTCCCGGTTGGGACGCGCGTGAATCGAACTCATATAGCTGTCGATCTGCTGCACCACCTCGCCCAATCTGGCTAATTCCTCAGTCCTGTTTTCGTCCTGGGCGGCCTGCCAGAGATCCTCGTGGCACTGCACGCACCCGACCTTTCTGTCTACCCCTTTACGGTGCGGGATCGCCGTGATGTCCTTGTGGCACTCCACACAAGAACGCTTGCCATGCACGCTCTGCTCGAAGTCCGCCGGCGACACATAGAGCTGACGCGGCTCACCATTGGGCATCGGCTTGGCAAGGCTTTCCATTCTGTGACAAGCCAGGCACGTCGCATTGGCCGGCCCGTTGTCCTGGGCCGTCGCGGTACCGGCCACAGGCCCCAGCAGCGCCGCCAAAAGCAGCGCGGGAAGTACAGCCCACGCTGGAGATTTCAGACTGGGCATCCGCGGTCCTTGCCTGTCGAGAGGTCTTTCGTGAGACGAGAGTCTACGAATAGCGGAAGTGCAAGCGCGAAAAAAGACCAGAAATTCAATTTTTCTAAGCACAATTGGCATCGCCGTATCCTGGGAAATTCGAAGTTTACTTCATTGAAGTGCACTGCTTGAGCATCGCACTGGATCGGGCCCGATCCCTGCCGGGGGTTCGGGTTCGCGAAGCCAGCCTTTGAGGGGTTTTGCGGTCTGCTCAATCATCTCCGGCTGCTCCATCAACGCGATGCCACGCACCCGGCAAGTGTAGCGGTCACCCTTGGGTGAATCGAGTGCGTAGATTTACCTAATCAATTTCGCCAAACCGGCCCGCAGCCCTAAGTCTGCGCCAAAAACCCAACCCTGGGCCGTTGGATACCCGCTACACTGTCGAGAGCCAGGCTGGCAAATTTCTTTTCTGGATTAGATCCAACAGGTTTTTCGTGGCGAGTCGAAACGTGGCTCGCAAATTGAACTTAGCCGAATAGCAGTTTTCTAATAAGCTCATGGTCACGACCGCCGACGCAAAAAAAACAACGCGCAATCGCATGCAGGACGTGTTTACGCCTAACCAGGTGCTCGGCCGCACTCGCGCCATTGGTTGCACGGCCGTGGAAATAACGCAGCGCTGCAATCTGGACTGCACGCTCTGCTATCTGTCGGAGCGTTCTGAAGACGTCAGCGATGTGCCGCTCGATGAGATATTCAATCGCCTCGATGCCATTAGAAGCAACTATGGCCCAGGCACGAATGTACAAATCACAGGTGGTGACCCGACGCTGCGAAAGCATACCGAACTTATCGACATCGTTCGTCATGCTGCGTCCATTGGCTTATACCCGGCATTATTCACGAATGGCATTGCCGCATCTCGAAAATTGCTAACGCAGCTTGCGCAAGCCGGTCTTCGCGAAGTCGCCTTTCATGTGGATACGACCCAGCGCCGTGCGGGTTATGCCAATGAACAAGAGCTGAACCGAATACGGACTGAATATATAGGTCGCGCGGCAAGTAGCGGCTTGATGGTGATCTTCAATACCACCGTGCATGCAGGCAACTTTGATGAAATTCCTGCGCTAGTGCGCTTCTTTATCAAGCACGCTGATTCCGTGGGGTTTGCATCATTCCAGCTGCAGGCCGACACCGGTCGCGGTGAATGGTCGACGCGCAGTCCCATCGTTTCACTGGATAGCGTGAAGCAACAAATCAGTCGCGGCGCCAACCGCGCTTTGCCATGGGATCTTGTGCGCATCGGCCACCCGCGCTGCCACAGCTATGTGCCGACGTTTATTGTCAACGGGACCTGTTACCCGACCATCAAAAGCCGCAGATTTATTGCAAATTTTTTGAACGACTTCGCCTATCTGCACCAGGATCGACGCAGACCACGCCACGAAATACTCGGTGATTTTTTAACAGCAGGTTTGAGAAAGCCGATTTGGTTTCTGCGGGGCTCGGTATTTCTTCTTGACCATCTCTGGCGGGCGAAGAAAGACTTGTGGCGCTCGCGCGGCCGGGTACACAGATTGTCTTTTTTTGCGCATAACTTCATGGATGCCGATCATCTCGAACCGGAGCGGGTCCGCGCATGTTCATTCATGTTGATGACCGCGGAAGGTCCGATATCCATGTGCGAGCATAACGCGCATCGCGACGAGTTCGTTCTGAAACCCATTGCCTTTCGGCGACGCGACGGCTCTTTGGCGAATTATGATCCGCTGTCGAAGCCGGTTAACCGGCAGCAACAGACGGGTTCAAGTGTCGGGGCAAGGGAATGTTGAGACAGGCGATGTTCGGACTCGTCCTCCTGGCCAGTTGCACCGGCGTTGCTGCCGACGAGCATGCTGCGGCCGGGCAGCATTGGGCCGCCGTATTAGAAAAGTTTGTAGACGCTCAGGGGCGGGTTGCCTTTAGAGCCCTCGCACAAGACCGCGGAGATCTCGACAAATTCATTGATTACCTTGCGCATGTCAGCCCGACCAGCGCACCCGTACAATTCGACACACCGGCCAGGACTATGGCGTACCACATCAACGCCTATAACGCGCTGGCGATGCATGGCGTCATAGAAGAGGGCATCCCGACGGATTTTGATGGCTTTTTCAAACGTGCCGGTTTCTTCAAGTTTCGCCAAGTGATCATCGGTGGCAAGAAGACGTCGCTGTATGATTACGAAAATAAAGTCATTCGACCGCTGGATGAGCCACGCGTGCACTTTGCATTGAACTGTATGGTGCGGGATTGCCCGCGATTACCGCGTAAGCCGTTTATGGCCGGTGAGCTAGACGGCCAATTGCAGGCCGCCACGGTCGAGTTCTTCGCCAAAGATAAGCACTTGCGGATTGAAAATGACAAACGCGAGGTTTTAGTCTCGGAAATCCTGCGTTTCTATACTAAGGATTTCGTTCCGTCGAATAAGCGACAGGATTTGATCGCGTACATCAATCAGTATCGCGCCGACGCCGTCCCGGAAGATTATAAAGTGCGCTTTATTCCGTATGACTGGACCATTAATAGTCAGCCTTAGCGGACCGGTGCGCTCAGATACCACCGTTGCCGAAGAACCGCCGGTTTATTCATTCCCTTAACAAACCCTCTGCAGCTGGGCGTCTCTGTGGTACGTAGATTCCGATTTCGGCCAGACCCCGCCGCCCGCTAACATAGTGCGCATGGTCGAAGCGCGGCACTGGCATACCCTGGACGCCAAGCTGACTGCGAGTCAGCTGGCTACCAACGTCAGCACGGGACTGACGAACGCCGAAGCAACCGCGCGTCTCGAGACACATGGCATCAATGATGTCGCAGCCGAGAAAGCCCGCGGGCCGCTGCGCATGCTGGCGGCGCAGTTTGCGGATTTCATGATTCTCGTGCTGTTGGTCGCCGCCGTGATCTCCGGTGTCGTCGGAGAACTGCGTGACACGATCGCGATCCTCGTGATCGTACTGCTAAATGCCATCGTCGGCGCGGTGCAGGAATACCGGGCTCAGCGCGCGGTGGCCGCGCTGAAAAGAATGTCGGCGCCGGAAGCCCGGGTTGTAAGAGAACAGAACATCCGCACGATTAACGCGCGGGATGTCGTACCCGGCGACATCGTGCTCCTGGAAGCAGGAGATGTCGTACCCGCCGATATTCGGCTCTGCGAAGTTACCGATCTTCGCACCGATGAATCAGCGCTGACCGGTGAATCGCTGACGGTAGAGAAGTCGGACGCGACGCTCGAAGACGAGACCCTGCCGATCGGCGATCGTCGAAATCTCGCCTATAAATCCACTTCGGTGACCCGCGGTCGAGCGCGAGGGATCGTCGTTGCGACCGGCCCGGGAACCGAGATCGGGCATATTGCCGAACTGCTGAGTAAAGAAAAAGGCGTACGGACGCCGTTGCAGCGCCGCCTGGCGCGCTTTGGGCGAAATCTCGCGGTCGCGATCCTGGGCATCTGCGCCGTGATCTTTTTTATCGGTCTGCTGCAGGGACAACCGCCGCTGCTGATGTTCCTGACCGCGATAAGCCTGGCCGTCGCGGCCGTCCCGGAAGCGCTGCCCGCGGTCGTTACGATCTCACTCGCGCTGGGCGCCCGGAAGCTGGCCAAACGCAAGGCCCTGGTCAGGCGTCTGCCGGCCGTTGAAACGCTCGGCTCCGTCACGTTCATCTGCGCGGACAAGACCGGGACGCTGACCGAAAACCGCATGTCGGTCGCGGCCTTGTTTGCGAACGGCGAGCAGCTGGACTCGCTGCCTGATAAGCCGAACCCGGTGTGGCAGCGCTTTGGTGAGGCCCTTGCACTCGATAATGAAGTCGAGGTCGTTAATGGCGAATTCACCGGTGACCCAACCGAAATCGCGCTGTTCCTGGCGGCTGAGCACGGCGGCTTCCGTCAGGACGAGCTGCTAAAGCGCATGCCGCGAGTCGCCGAGCTTGCATTCGACGAAGAACGTAAATGCATGACCACGCTCCACCGGGAAGGTGACCAGGTCGTGGCCTTCGTCAAAGGCGCACCGGAAGCCGTCATCGCGAAATGCACTGCCCTATCGAGCGGTGCTGCCGGCGGCGAACTCGACCGGGAGGACATCCTGCGCCGGGCAGCCGTGTTGGCGAAGGACGGCCATCGCGTGCTGGCCGTCGCTTTTCGCGAATTTCCCGAGCTGCCGGAACTCTCAGCAGCGACAGTGGAAGCGGAACTGACTTTTCTCGGCCTCGCAGGGCTTGCGGATGCACCGCGGGCCGAGGCCCCGCAAGCAGTCGCCGACTGTCGCACGGCAGGCATCGTCCCGGTGCTGATAACCGGAGACCATCCCGACACGGCACGCCACATCGGCCGGAGCGTCGGCATCGACGCTCGCGACACGCCCGTCATGACCGGCAGCGAGCTCGCCAATTTATCCGACGACGAGTTCGCGCAGCGGGTCTTGGACATTCGCGTGTACGCACGAGTCGATCCCGAGCAGAAGATCCGGATCGTGAGCGCTCTGCAGCAGGCGGGCGAGTTCGTCGCCATGACCGGCGATGGTGTCAACGACGCACCTGCCTTGAAGCGCGCGGGCATCGGCGTGGCCATGGGCCAGCGCGGCACGGATGTGGCCCGCGAGGCGGCGGATATGGTGCTGCTGGATGATAACTTCGCCACGATCGTCGCGGCGGTTGAGGAAGGACGGCGGGTCTTTGACAACATTCGAAAATTCATCCGTTACACCATGACCAGCAACGCGGGTGAGATCTGGACATTGCTTCTCGCGCCGTTCTTCGGCCTGCCGATCCCGTTGCTGCCGATCCACATTCTCTGGATCAACCTGGTCACCGATGGTTTGCCTGGACTGGCGCTGTCTGCCGAACCGGCCGAGCGCCATGTCATGCAACGGCCACCGCGGCCGCCACACGAAAGCATATTCGCGGGCGGCCTGTGGCAACACATGATATGGGTAGGCCTTTTGATCGGAGCGCTGTCGATCAGTGCCCAGGCCTGGGGCTACCGCCATGATGCAGAACACTGGCAAACGATGGTGTTCACGACGCTGGTCATCGCACAGCTCTTCCACTGCCTCGCGATTCGCTCGGAGCGCGATTCCCTCTGGGCGCTCGGCCTGACCACGAACCCGCAACTGCTCGGCGCGGTATTGCTGACCATTGCGGCGCAGCTGGCCGTGATCTATGTGCCCACGCTGCAGCCTGTTTTCAGAACCTCGCCGCTGCCGTTAACGGATCTCGTGATTTGTTTCGCACTTGGCGCAGTCGTGCCGGTAGCAGTCGAGTTTGAAAAATGGCTCGTAAGAAGCGGGAAGATTTACGCGAATCCGTCCTCGCCCAATCTGTAATAACTCAGACTTAAATTTACAGATACTGTAAGACGGGTATCGCATTGGTTCGCCGATTCCAAACGTTCATGCGCTGTCCAGGCCTTGTCTGCGGCATACCTTCGCAGGGAATAAAGCGGACCGCAGGGAGCCATCCCAGCGAAGGTATGCCGCAGACAAGGCCGAATGCCTGGCAGAGGATTCGGTTGGCGGA
>Ga0224512_10002123_pt1 | contig 18415 bp, 17 predicted proteins | sample SF_May12_sed_USG_4_FD_169103 | JGI IMG/M metagenome (GOLD analysis project Ga0224512, IMG submission 169103) | Sediment microbial communities from San Francisco Bay, California, United States - SF_May12_sed_USGS_13 | ecosystem: Environmental > Aquatic > Marine > Sediment | place: USA... | reverse complement strand
AATTCGACTGGTCCTTCTATACCGAGACTTCCTTCCAGTGGCCGCGCTTGAAGAGAATCCCGCTCACGACGGCGAGCGAAGAGAAGGCCAGCATCATGGCGGTGAAGATCCCGTTCGGGCCCCATCCAAGAGGGAAGGCCAGCAGCCATCCTACCGGGAGCTCGAAGAGCCAGAAGCAGAAAAGATTGATGATGGTGGGCGTCCACACCGCGCCCGCCCCGTTGAACGCGGCTGTGAGCACGAGCCCATAGGCGTAGAAGACGAAGCCCACGGAGACGATTCTGAGGCACGTCACTGCGTAGGCGCTCGCCTCCTCCGTGCCGCCGAAGGCGCCGACGATGAACGGCGCGAACACGATGAACACGAGGCCGACGACTCCCAGGAAGTAGAAGTTCAGCTTGCCCGCGATCCAGACCGCCTTCTCCGCACGCTCCGGATCACCCGCACCCAGGCCCTGGCCGACCATGGTGGCAGCGGCGTTGGAAAGACCCCAGGCCGGCAAGAGCGCGAAGAGGATGACGCGGATGGCGATGGCGTAGCCGGCGAGCGCTTCGCTCCCAAACTCGGCCGTAAGGCGCACGAGTCCAATCCAGCTCGCCATGCCAATGAACGTTTGGAAGGTCGCCGTCGCGGACAGTTTCACCATTCGTGCCATCAGGTCGAGCCGGAGTCGCACGTGCTCGAGACTGACCTTGAGGCGACCTCCGAGCCGGAGCAGCGTATACAGCTGCACGAGCACAGCGGTGCCCCGTCCGATGGAGGTCGCCACGGCAGCGCCCTGGACCCCGAGTTCCGGGAATGGTCCGAGCCCGAAGATGAAGCACGGATCGAGGACGATGTTGATGCCGTTCGCGAGCCACAGAACCCGCATCGCGATCGCCGCATCTCCGGCGCCTCGGAAGGCCGCGTTTTGCAGGAAGAGCAACAGGATCACAGCGTTCGTCCCGAACATGATCCGAGTGTACGGAAGAGACATGGCCACGGTATCCTCTTCCGCACCCATGATTCGCAGGAGCTCCTCGGCCCAAACGACCCCACACACGCCGAAGATCAGCGCCACCCCGGCCCCCAGGAACACGGCCTGCACCGTGGTCCGCGCGGCCCCGTCCTCGTCGCCTTCGCCGATGCGTCGGGCGACCATTGCCGTGACGCCGATGCTCAGTCCCATCGCTGCCGTATAAATGAGCGTGAGCATCGACTCGGTGAGGGCTACCCCCGCGATCGCATCATCGCCGAGTCGGGACACAAAGAAGATGTCCACGACAGCGAAGACGGACTCCATGACCATTTCCAGGACCATGGGAACCGCGAGCAACACGATGGCCCGCTGAAGTGGCCCCTGCGTGGGATCACCACCGGTGCCTCGCAACGCGTGGACGAAGACGTCCCACCACGACTCGCCGACGTACGCGTCAGAAGCGTCCGTGTCGGGAGGAGCGTGCATCATACGGGCCGGTGGCGAGTGGGGCCGGAAGCTATCAAACTCAGCGCCATGGACGAAGAACTTTTCAAGCGAATGCAGGAAGCAGCGCAGCGCTTCCGCTCCGGTGAGTCCGACTTCGAAGAGATCATGACGCCGAACGGGCCGGCTCACCTGGTCCGCGACGCAAACGATCCGAGAGGCTTCAGGCTCGACTTCGTCGACGGCGGCGCGCGTCAGTCGACTCCGGTGCAGAAGTATCCAGCTGCACCGAGCCGGCCGCCTGGGTACCCGGCTCCACTCCCCTTTCTGGCGCACTGCGCCGCGACCGTGGACACGGGTGACCAGTCCGTGACGTGGCCCGATCCGCCGGACCCGATCGCCTCCCTGGAGCACATATGCCAAGAGAGTCTCGAGGACGGTTGGGCCCTGCTTCGAGAGGAGGACGGTTCTAGGGTGCTGGAAAAGGAGGGCGTGGAACGCACGCTGCTCCTCACGGCTGGGGACGAAGGACCGCTCCTGATCATGCGGGAGCATCCCAGCGCGTAGTAAGCGTCCCGTCTTCTCCCGGGCCTCGACCCGACTACATTCACTCCCCCGAGCGGGTGCTCGGCCCTCAAGCCCACGATCCGATGTTCCGCCGCACAGACGACCTACGTATCCAAGACCTCCGACCGCTGATCTCCCCGGCGATCCTCATGGAGGACATCCCGATCTCGGAGACCGCGTCCGCGACGGTTGCGCAGGCCCGTGAGGAGACGGCGGCCGAGTTGTGGGGGCGTGGCGACGACCGTCTGCTCGTGGTGGTCGGGCCGTGTTCGATTCACGACACGGATGCCGCGCTCGAGTACGCGGGGCGCCTCGCCGAAAAGCGGCGGGACTTGGGGGAGGCACTCAACATCGTCATGCGGATCTACTTCGAAAAACCGCGCACGACGGTGGGATGGAAGGGGCTCATCAACGATCCCAACCTGGATGGTAGCTTCGCGATCAACCAGGGTCTCAAAGCAGCGCGCCGCTTTCTGCTGAACGTGGGCGAGCTCGGCCTCCCCGCCGGCTCCGAGTTTCTCGACCCGATCACTCCGCAGTTCTTCGCCGACCTCGTTGCTTGGGGAGCGATCGGTGCCCGGACGGCCGAGAGCCAGGTGCATCGCGAGCTCGCTTCCGGCCTGTCGATGCCGGTGGGCTTCAAGAACGGAACCGCTGGTAGCGTGAGCGTGGCGGTGGACGGCATCCTCTCGGCGAAGCACCCTCACCATTTCCTTTCGGTCACCAAGCAGGGGGTGGCAGCCATCGTCGCGACGAGCGGTAACGAGGACTGCCACGTCATCCTGCGTGGCGGCCGCAACGGGCCGAACTATTCGGCTGCCCAGATCGCCGAGGTGGTCGAGGTCCTCGAGCGTAACGGCCTGGCCCCGCGTCTCATGGTCGACTGCAGCCACGCGAACAGCGGCAAGGATCACATGAAGCAGATCGACGTTGCCGATGATCTCGCCCGGCAAATCGCCGATGGCAATCAGGCGATCTTCGGCGTCATGATTGAGAGCTTCCTAGTGGATGGGCGCCAGACGCACACGGAAGGCGAGCCACGCGACAAGCTGGTTCGCGGCCAGAGCGTCACCGATGCATGCCTCGGGTGGGACAAGACGGTCCCTGTGCTGGAACGGCTGGCCGAGGCCGTGCTGGAGAAGCGGGGGGCGGGGGTCTAGGAGAACACGCCTGGGAACAGCTGGATGCCATCATCATTGGCACCATGACGTTGCAGGCCGGACTCAGAGCCGGATGACGACCTTTCCCATGAAGTCGCCGTTCAAATAGAAGTCGAACGCCTCGGGTGCATCGTCGAACTCGAACACCCGGTCGACGATGGGACGGATCCGGTGACCCGAGATGAACCGGTTCATCTCCTCGAAGTCGTTCCGGGACCCGACATGGAATCCCGTTGCGGACGCGTCCTTGTCGAAGAGGACACCGAACGGAATGGAGCCGCCGAAGCCGGTGAGGCCGCCGATCAGGGATATGTGGGCCCCAATGCCCAGGGTCTGCAGCGCCAACGGGAGCGTCGACCTTCCGCCGATCTCGAGCACGTGTTTCACGCCCTGACCATTCGTCAGCCGCAGCACCTCCTCGTGCCACTCGGGATTGCGCCGATAGTTCACCGTCCCAAACGCGCCCAGTTCGGTAGCACGCGCGAGCTTCGCGTCGCTCGAGCTCGTGATGATCGGCCTCGCCCCCGCGGCGACCGCGAACAGAAGCCCGAAGCTGGACACTCCGCCCGTTCCTTCGAGCAGAACGAAGTCGCCTGGCAGGAGGCCACCGTACTTGAACAGGCCCACGAAGGCCGTGACGCCTGCCGTCGTGAGCGTCGACGCCTCCTCGTAGGACAGATGAGCCGGAATCGTCACGAAGCCCTCCGCGCTGCCCACGATCACCTCGGACAGCACGCCATCGCCCGGTCCCCCGCGCCGGAACGGCATCACGCCCTCCGGCCGGTCGCCGTCGATCCAGGTACCCGCGAAGAAGGTGCCCACCACACGGTCACCGACTTGGAACCGCGTCACGCCCGCCCCCACCCCGATGACCTCGCCCGCACCGTCGGACAGCGGGATGCTGGCCGAACCCGCGACTGCCGGGCACGGTCCGTCGAGCCTGCCCCGGTCCCGCCCGTTCAGGGAGGCCGCGCGCATGCGCACCTGCACTTCCCCGGGGGCCGGCGCGGGCGTCTGCACCTGCCGCATGGCGAGCTCGCATCCGGCTCCGTCGGCAGTAGGCGTATACTGCCACTGTCGCATCGTCCCGGTCTGAGCGGCGAGTATTGTGGGTGTGAGGAGAACGGCCGCCATCATCGCGGGCGCCCACAGCTGGAGGGAGCGGTTGCTCATATCAGGATCGGGAGGACCCGCGGCTCGCCCAGCAGGCTGCCCGGGTGGTTGTTTTGGATGTCCAGCACCGCCGCGTCGACCTGCGCGCGCGTGCACGGCATCGTGGCGATGGCGAACTCGGCATTGTCGTTCTCGTGTCGGTTGTGGCTGACCGAATCGATGTTGATGTCCTGATGGCCGATCGCCGTCGCGACGATGCCCGTGATGCCCGGCACGTCGGCGGTCTCGAACACGATGTGATAGGGCAACTTGAGGTCGCCCAGAGGACGCAAGCGAAGTTCGCTCTTCGGCGGCGCCGGCCGAGGGTGGTCCCCGTAGCGCGCGAGGAAGACAATGTCCGAGACGATCGCGCTGCCCGTCTCGAGCGATCCCGCGCCCTGCCCGATCATCATGTTCTCGCCGGCATAACGGCCAATGACGCGCACGGCATTCGTCGCGCCATCGATCTTGGAGAGCAGGTTCGTGCGCTTCACGATCATCGGGCGCACGGCGGCGTACACGAAGTCGCCCTCGCGCTGAGCGTGGCAGATGAGCTTGATCACCCCCTGCATCTCCTCCGCGAACGCTACCTCACCCGCCGTGACCGTGTCGATGCCCTGGCGTGGCACGTCCTCGAAGGCGACCTCGAGCCCGAACGCGAGGCGCAGCACGATGGTCAGCTTGTGCCCCGCGTCTCCTCCGTTGATGTCGAGGGTGGGGTCGGCCTCGGCGTAGCCCTTGGCCTGTGCGTCGCGGAGGGCGTCTCCGAAGCTCTGCCCCTCGGTGTCCATCTTGGAGAGGATGTAGTTGCTCGTCCCGTTGAAAATCCCGGAGATCGACAGGATCTCCTCACCGGTCAGACCGTCCTCCAGGCTCCTGATGATGGGGATGGCGGCGCATACCGCGGCCTCGAAACCGAGCCCCTTCCCGTGCTCTCGTGCGGCGGCGTGAAGCTCCTCACCATGCTTTGCCAGCAGTGCCTTGTTGGCTGTAACCAGGTGCTTGCCCTGCTCGAGCACGCCGCGCGTCGTGCCGAGTATGGACGGACCGCTGCCCCCGATGGTCTCCACGACGAGGTCAATGTCCGGATCCTCCAGGACACCTAGGACCTCGGCGTCCGCCTGCTCCGGGGACAGCTCGTCGCCTTTCCCCGCGTACAAGGCGCGAGGGATTCCATGTCGCTCGGCCGACTGCTTCGGGAATAGATCCACGATGCGGACCAGCTCGACCTCGCGGCCCGCCCGCTCGTGGAGCGCGACCTGCTGGTCGAGGAGGATGCGTGCGACCCCGCCGCCCACTGTGCCGCAGCCCAAGATCGCCACACGAAATTGCATGAATTGGTCCTATCGGGGAACACAGCGGCGGCGGCTAGGCGCTGACGCCGACCTTGAGAGTGCCGTTTCGGGGCGGTATGGATACGCGATCCCGGGACCCTGCGGAAGTGAGGCACCCCTCAGCGGATGTTGAGCGTCTCCCGAATGTCCTGTGCCGAGGCCCCGGTTTCCCAGATGGGGCTGCCCCGGTCGAACTCCTTGGCCCGGGCCAGTGGACCCACGATAACCGGCTCGAGCCCGATGTCCCGCACCAAGACCGCGGTGATCGCGGAGGCCTCTGCGTCGTCGCTCGCGATCGGTACGCCGACCCGGACCCCATCGCGGATGGGATTGGCGAAGTTGCGCGGATTGACCGTATTGAACGCCTTCACAAAGCGCGTACCGGGCAGGTACTGGGCCATCGCCTCGCCCGTGCCCATCGCCATCCACTCATTGGTGATCTCGCCGTCCCGGTCCACACGAGGATTGCTGATGTCGATCACGATCTTGCCCCGCATCAGCTCGCCGAAGTCCTCGCCGAGCTGTGGGATGGCCACGGGGGGAACGGCCAACAGGATGACGTCTCCGAAGTGGGCAGCGGCATCTGCGTATCCCACACTTATCCGTGGCGCGCCCTGCCGGACGAGCTCCATGAGCTCTTCGGGATTGCGGGAGGAGAACACGACCTGATGGCCCGCCTCCGCCCACTTGAGCCCAAGCGGAGCACCCATCGCGCCGGCACCGATGATGCCGATTCTCATAGCGCGGCCCTCTCGCTCGGCCTGACCGGCCTGAGCCTGGCCGGCCACAGGCACAGCTGAGAGCACCAGCGCGAGGACACACACCGCAGTTGTTAGCGCCATGCGGCCGTTCGCGAGGACCTTCGGTGGAAGCGTCATCGATACCTCGTGGATAACCCGGAAGTGGAGCAGACTCCAAGGAGGTATACGGGTGATGCTTCTGGACCGTCAATGGCAGTCAGGACGAACGAAGTGCCGCAACGGGATCGGACCCCGCCCGCACCAGCCCAGAACGAGGGCGGCGGTCTAGGGCTGGATATCCTCGAGGCCGACCCCCTTGCCCGCGCGGAGCGCTGCCCATGCTCCAGCGAAGTCGAGGAACGCTGGATAACGCGGAAAGTCGCGCCGCAGGTCGGTGGCCACGGCCTGCTTTCTCCTGCGTGAGACACGGCCTGGGCTCGGGTTCTTCGCGGAGTCCGTGGACTGTCCGGACCGCACGGCGGGCTTGTTCGATTTCATGGGTGCCTCCTCAAAGTGTAAGCGCCACGGGCAGGCGCTCCATGTCGTTGATCACGGCCCACACGCCGCCCCCGGACTCGACCCGCTCGCGCCAGCGTTCGAGCCGGGCCAGGTACTCACGGGGGTCCAGGTTGTCGGGCTGGAGCTTTGTCACGTTGATCGCGATGACCTCCACGCCCGCCAACTCGATGGGGAAGTCACGAATGAACCCGTCGGGCAGGTCCTCTTCGAGGTCAGAGAAGATGAGTACGGTCCGCCTTCCGGGGCCGACCTCGTTCAACCACTCCACGGCCTGCATGACACCGCCTGTGATGTCGGTGTGCGACGCCGCCGAGACCGTGTCCGCAAAGTTCGACACGGTCTGCATGGCACGACGCTTCTGGTCGTTGGCCACGGACGGCCGCTCGTCGAACGTCATCCGCAAGAGGATATCCTTCTCGCTGAAGCTCCCACCGTCGATCCGGGCGACTCCGAAGGAGTCTCCTGGGTCCAGCGTGCCCAGCAGGTAATTCACGACCGTCTGGGCCCCCGCGAGCTCGCCGGCGTAGGTACCCGACGTGTCGAGGAGCAGAAAGACGCCCGTGCCGGGTGGGGTCGTCGTGCAGCCCAACGTGAGAGCACCGACCACGAAGACGGTCCACGCTCGAATCAATCGTTCGCTCATGACTCCTCCATGGTGAGCGGGCTCATGCCGCAGTGGGCGTACGGTCCGGCTTGGCGACACTGCCGGTCGTGACCTTGGCGGTTGAGCGGGACGCCAGGATCACATCTTCCACCTTGAGCGGCAGGAAGATCACGATGTCATAGAGGTTCTTGAGTCCCTTACCAACGTGGTCGGCCGCGAAGCCCGCGAGCTGCACGGCGAAGGCCACCATCCGCAGTATGCCCGCGCCCACCTGACCCGCCACAATCCGCCCGGAATGGATAAAGGACTCGAAGGGAATCGCGACGAATGTGAGTGCGAACGGGAGGATGAAGCCCATCACCATTTGGCCCACCGACGGGATCCACATGAACTCCGGGCGCTGCACCGCACCGCCGGACAGCGTCTGGGTGAGCGCAATGCGGTCCGCCGCGAGCATGTCACGCATGTAGGCCAGCGAAGATTCGATGCCGGCTAGGATCAGCAGAATGCTGAAGGTCGCCCACGCCATGCGGATGCGGGTGGTGCGATCCAGGCGCCCGATGACGGGGAAGAGCCTGGTGATACGGAGGGACTCCATGAGAAACAGGCCCATGGTGATTTCGACGAGAATGATCACGAGCGCGGCGACGTCGGACGTCTGCATGGAACCGAGTCGGCTCGTTGCTCCGACCATCTCGGACATGGGCAGCGCAATGAGTTGGAAGTTGATGAAGCCGCCCAGCAGCGCGATGAAGAGCACGATGCCCGATATGCCGAACTGCGTCACGGACGAGGATGTGAGCGCCCGCTCGGCCGCGTCGGACTTCACTGCGATCTCGCGGTAGCTGTCCATCAGCCGGTCGAGGTGACGCGAGCGCTCAAAGATGCCGGAGACCGCCGTTTCGACCCGCTGAAGCGTCTCCGCCATGGAGCGCCAGGTCGGTACCAACTTGGCGAGGAGCGCGTGCCGTTCACGGCTGGTCTCGAGGTACGTGTCCATGGCGTCGTCGTGAGCGTCCTGGATCGCCACGCGCAGTGCCTCCACGGCCCTGGCGGCTGGAGCCTGAGCGCTCGCTCGTTCGGCGAGGGCACCTGCGGCCTGAATCGTCTCCGTCCACGCCTCGGGTAACGGAGGCGTGTCGGTCGCTCGCCGGTAGTCTTCGTCGATGCGGTGTACCTGGTCCGAGAGCTGCCGATGAAGGGCGGGATAGGCTCCCAAGTCGCGGTCCACCGATGCGGCGATACGGCGAAACTCCTCGTCGATCTGGCGCTCCGTCTCTTGGAGCCCCTCGCTCAGCAGCACTTCTCGAGTGCGCTCCGTGAGCCGGACTTGGACCCCACGGATCGCCTCTGCCGTCAGTTTACAGCCCTGCGTGAGCGCCTTGGCGATCCCCTGAATCATGCGATGGGCCGGACCGCGCGCCCCGTACATGACGAAGATCAGGAATACGACTTCCAACAGCAGGGATAGTCCCGGCCGGTCGGGCCAAACCATCAACCATGAAGGCATCTTGATTCCTCACTGGCGTAGAGGACCTCAGGTGCCTGGGGGGGCAAAGGGGGAATAGGAAAGCAGGAAGCGTGCCGCCGCCGACACGGTCGACTCTAACCCGATGAGGTTGAGGCACTTGTAGCGGCCGGTCCTGGAGCATGCTCCCACCCCCTCCCGGCGACAACCGATTCCGTGTCACGGACAACTTTGCGCGCGTTCGTAGGTCCCTGGCACCGGAAAGCCCGCGTGGCCTGGCGATTACCGGGATGGCACGATGATTGATGCCATTCGCGCCCGTTGAGTAGACCTGGCACCGGGGGAGCCATGAGGATTACGGTCTGGTTGGCCGCGCGGGAACGCGACACGTGGGTTACGGGAGCGGAAGCGCTCGCCTTGGCACTGATCCTCTGGACAGGGCCTGGGGGACTCGTTCGACTCGGGATCGGGCTCCCGCTCCTGGCGCACATCGCCTATCGGGCGCTGACGAGCCTGCCGATGGGGGCCGTGCCACGGCGCCCTGAGCGCGGCCAGGCGAGAAGTCACTACGACCTACGAGCGCGGATCGTACGATTCCTGGACGAGGTGCGTCGCGCCGAGGACTTCGCGCAACGCGCGCGCGTGGGGGGATCGTCCAAGGCGGAGCTGGAGCAGCAGCTGTGGGCCGCCCAGCAGAGGGTCATGTTGGCGGCGACCGAAGTGGCCAAGGCGACAGGCCAGGCAGGCCAAGCCGATCTGCCTACGGCGGCGCCTGTATCTCGGGCCTCCTGAAGAAGCCGAGCCGCCGACGACCCCGAAGGGCCCGGCGGAGCCACCGAAGGGCGGGTCGAAGGGATTGGCTCGCTCCTTTTCGGCGCTGGGTAGGACGGCGCGGACGACCCCGGGGGAACCGGTCGCCCTCACCTAGGACGCTCGCGCGCACAAGGCGGAGAGCGCTCCGCAGGTGGCTTCGGGTCCCGACCCGGAGCCGGCACGCCGCGGCGGCGGTCCTCGCTCTTATACCCATCCTCATCTTCGGCGTTGCGAGATGGGAACCGTTCACGCGTAGCGCCGAGGTCGCCGTCGAGCCTGCAGCCGTGGGGCACACGCTCCCGGCGCTGCCCGTCATCCCGGCCCGATTCGATGGCGTGCTGTTGGAGGCGTACCTGCGCCAGCCCGAGGTCGTCTACGACCCGTTGGACCACCTGCTGACGTCACCCGTGCTGCGCGATCCCGACTTCGCCCGTGCGGTGCATACGTGGATCGAATACTGGACGGTCTACGCGACGGACTGGTTTCCCTCGTTCCTTACGCGGATGGCGGCGAGCGGGAACGCCGTCGACTCGGCGCTCGCCATGCGAGGCCTTCCGCCCTCGCTCCGCTACCTCCCGCTCATCGAGAGCGGCTACGATCCTGGTGTGACGAGTCGCTCCGGCGCCGTGGGTCTCTGGCAGCTCATGCCAACAACGGCACGTGGGCTCGGTCTGACCGTTGCACCGCTCGTGGACGAACGTCACCACGCGGAGAAGTCGACCGACGCCGCGCTCACCTACCTCGCCGAGCTGCATGCCGACTTCGGGTCGTGGTTCCTGGCCCTCGCGGCGTACAACACGGGGCCCACGCGCGTACGGAGCGTGTTACGTCGCTACGCGCCTGAAGCTCCGCGCGGGGACAGTCTCTTCTGGGCACTCCGTCACCGGTTCCCCGTCGAGACCCGAGAATTCGTGCCAAAGCTGTACGGCGCCATGTGGGTCGCCAGTCGGCCCGAGGCGTACGGGTACGAAGACCCGACGTTAGCGGACGACCTCAGCCCCGCACGTCTCCACTGAGCGCGACCACCGGGTCGAGCCGCGCCGCGCGGCGGGCTGGGATGTAGACCGCAGCCAGCGCAATCACGAAAAGCGTGATCGCCCCGGTTGCATACGTCGCCGGATCGGTAGCGCCGATCCCGTACAGCTGGCTGGCCATTACGCGGCTCAAGATGGCTGCACCGAGCAGGCCGAGCCCCACGCCCGCAGCCGCCAGGAGCGCCCCCTGCCGAAGGATGAGCCGGAGGACGTCTTCGGGCTCGGCGCCCATCGCGACGCGCACGCCGAGCTCGGCCGTGCGCTGGGTGACGCCATAAGAGATCACGCCGTACACGCCGACTGAGGCCAGCACCAAAGCCGCTGCCGCGAACAGCGCAAGAAGCAGCATGCTGAAGCGTTCACGCGCGACCGAGGTCGACACGATGCGCTCCATCGTCGAGACCTGGGAAATCGGAACCGTCTGATCAATCGTCTGGATGGCGCGCCGCACCTGAGGGACGAGCGCTTCGGGGTCGGTCGTGGTCCTGAGGGTGAAGCTGATACGCCGGAAGGGAGCCTGGGCCAGCGGCAGATAGAGTGAGGGGTCGGAGGGCTGACTCAGACCGAAGTACTTCACGTCCTGCACAACGCCCACGATCTCAAAGCTCGGCGGGAAGAAGCCACCGAGCGCAACGTGCGGGGGGAGCCCGGCGACAACCTTGCCGATGGGGTCCTCGTTCGGGAAGTACCGAGCAGCCAGTGCCTGATCCACGACGGCCACGCCCGTTGCCTCGCGGTCGTCGAGCCTATCGAAGCCCCGGCCGCTGACCAGGTCGATCCCCATCGTGCTGAAGTACCCCGGCGACACCTGGCGGTAATGTGCGATAGGCTCCTCGCCCCGCTCCGGAGCCACTCGGTCTTCCACGAAGAAGTTCCCAAGGAAGGGCACCTCACGTTCTAGCGGGAGCGTTCCCGTTGCAGCCACCGAGGCGACGCCCGGTAAACTCTCCAGGCTGGAGATGACCTCGTTGGGGAAATCGGCCACGCGCTCCAAGTCGCTGTAGGCCCTGCTGGGAAGATCGACGCGGAGCGTGAGTAGATTCGTCGCGTCGAATCCGGGCTCTGTTTGCAAGAGACTGATGAAGCTTCGCGTCAGTAGGCCTGCCCCGACCACGAGCATGACTGCCACGGCGAGCTGAGCGACGACGAGGGTGCTTCGGCCCATGGCGCGACGGCCGGTCGAGCCCCGGGAACCGTCCTGAAGCGCACTGCGAACGTCGGTCCGTATCAGGCGCGCGAGCGGAGCGAGGCCGAAGATGACACCGGTCACGGCGGTGGCCGCCAGGCTGAAGAGCAGGACCCTCCCGTTAAGTTGGACTTCGTCCAGTCGTGGAAGGCTCTCGGGGCCGAGTGACACGAGGACGCCGATTCCGACAGTGGCGACCGCGACACCCAACACGGCCCCCGCGGCCGACAGCACCAGGCTCTCAGTGAGTAGCTGGCGACCGAGCCTCATGCGGCCGGCACCCAAGGCGGTGCGGAGTGCGATCTCCTGCCCGCGATCCGCCATTCTCGACAGCAGCAGATTGACCACGTTGGCGCAGGCCACGAGGAGCAGCAGGACAGTGGCACCGAGCAGCACGAGCAGCGTTGCTCGCGTCTCACCGACGATCGCCTCGTCCAGCGGTATCACCGTCGTCGTGTACGCGCGATTCGTCTGGGGATACTCCTCCTCGAGCTGGCTGGCGACGCGGGCGAAGTCCTCTCGGGCGGCCGCGAGGTCGACGCCGGGGCCAAGCCGCCCCACAACGTCCATCCAGCGAGCGTATCGACCCGGGTACGCAAGGAGGTGCCGGTTGAGCCAAAAGCTCGAATTGCCAGGGAAGTCGAAGCCCGGCGGCATGACACCAACCACGGTGTACTCGGCCTCTTCGACGGTCAGGGACTGCCCCACGATGTCGGGGTCCGCCCCCGTTCTGTTCAACCAGAAATCGTGCCCGAGCACGATGACGCTCGGCGCACCGGGCGCCCCGTCCCCCGGCGTCAACGTCCGCCCCACCAGAGCCCTCACCCCGAGCACCCCGAACAGATTCTCGGCTGCCCACGTGCCCGTGACCTTCACGGCCGTGCCATCCCGGTCGATAAGCGCGAGTTCAGCCTCGGAGAACCCTGCCATCCCCGAAACCGTGCGAATCCGCTCCTCGAAGTCGGCGATGTCCGGCGGCGACATGAATCCTCGCTCTACGCCGCGTTCCTGATTCGTAGACCAGACGCGCACCAACTCCTCCGGGGCCTCGTAGGGGAGACCTTGGAGCAGCACTGCATCGACCACGCTGAATATCGCCGTGACCGACCCGATACCCAGCGCGATCGTGAGGATCGCGACGGAGGAGAAGGTCGGGTGGGTGCGAAGGCTTCGTAGCGCATACCGGATGTCTTTCATGGGTTCAACCTCGGGCGGCGGCGGCTGCAGGAACAGTGGCAAGCGCTTCGGCCAGCTTTCTGATGATCCGATGCAGCAGTATCATGAACCTCCAATCGATCGATGGGAGTGCATCTATCATGCGTGGACATCAGGTACTCAGCTCGTTGGCCATCGCGCTCGTGCTGCCGACGTACGGCGGTGCCCAGCAGGCGACCTCGCCTTCGATCTCGGCCGACTTCCCGTTCCAGTCGCGGTACGTAGAGGTCCTCGGCTCCCGGATGCACTACGTGGACGAAGGCCAGGGCGACCCGGTCCTGTTTCTGCACGGGAATCCGACGTCGTCTTATCTGTGGCGCAACGTCATCCCGTACGTGACGGACAACCATCGCGCGATCGCGGTCGATCTCATCGGCATGGGTAAGTCCGACAAGCCCGGCCTGGCTTACACCTACCAAGATCACAAGCGCTATCTGGACGCGTTCATCGAGGCGCTCGACCTCCGCGACATCACGCTCGTGATTCACGACTGGGGATCCGTGCTCGGCTTCGACTACGCCGTCGGCCATGAATCGAACGTCGTCGGTATCGCGTTCATGGAGGCCATCATCCCGCCCAGCTTCCCGAGGGCAGAGCCCATGGGTGGAGCGCTCGGGCGGTTTCGTACTGAAGCGGGAGAGGCCCTCGTTCTCGACGAAAACCAGTTCGTAGAGGGGATCCTCCCCGGCAGCGTCGCCCGCGGCCTGACTGAGGAAGAGATGGCGTACTACCGGGCCCCGTACGCCACTCGGGAGTCCCGTCTGCCGACGCTTCAGTGGCCGCGTGAGCTACCGGCGGCTGGCGAGCCGGCCCGCAACGTGGCAGTGGTCAACCGCATCGGGACGTGGATGCAGCAGACCGACATTCCGATGCTCTTCCTCTGGGCTCGGCCAGGCGCACTCAACAACGAGGCCTTCGCCTCTGCGATGATCGAGCGGGTCCGCAACATTCAGACCGCGTTCGTAGGCGAGGGCCGCCATTACATACAGGAAGACCAGCCGGAGATGATCGGGCGGACGCTGGCCGACTGGAGGCGCCGCATCGGGCGCTGAGTGCCCGCGCAGCCCTTAGGTAGCGCTGAGTGCGGCGATGCGGAGCAGCTCTTCTGGTCGGACCTCTCCGACCAGCGCCTGCTCGAGCTCCGGGGTCGCCCATGTGACGAGCGGCATGCGATCCCCGGCCGGCCCGGTGTGGTAGTCGGCGACCGAAGGCGCGCGCGCCTTCAGACCCTCGGAGGGCACCAGGTAGTGCGAGATGGACCCACCCCCGGACTTGTAGACGATGAGCGCGCCTCGCCGGCCGTTGATCAGGCAAATCTCGGCACGCTCCACTTCCAGGCCCGCAAGCTGCATCGGCCCGAGGCTCCTCCCCAGCTCACGCTGTAGGAACCTGCGGACTTCCCGGGGATCGGAACTCACGATCATGTCCTGGCCGACTGCGCGCCGGAGGTAGTCTTCGGCGAAGATCCCCGGGTCGCCCACAGATGCTACGTCGCTCGTGCCGAAGGAGCTCACTGCCGCGAAGAGGGTCACCGACGCTGCCAGGGCGACGCCGACGGCGATCAGGCCCCGACGGCTAACGGTCTGTGGTAGGCGGCCGGCCCCCTCCTGCTCGAGGCGTGCCCGCGCCAGCGCATCGAAGACCTCTTCCCGCACCTCCCGCGGCGCACGTACGCGGCGCACCCGGTCATACGCGTCGAGCAACGCCCGATCCTGGGCGAAGTACAGCTTGCACTCCTCGCAAGCCTCTACGTGTGCCTGCGCACGTTCCACGTCGGCCTCGCACAGCTTCGGCCGCTCCGGTGGCCACAGCTCTTCTCGGGCTCTCAGGCAGTCCATTCCTGTTAGCTCCCCGTTTCCCGGACGCCCGAGTCCGCCGTCCCGGTCACCACGCCTTCGAAGAACGCGGCCCGGTAGGTGAGGAGTCCGCGTAGAGAATCGAGGTCGATGTCCATCGCCGAGGCTGCGTCCTGGTAGCTCCATCGCCTGAGGAGCACGAGCCACAACGCGGCGCGAGACTGTGCCGGGAGGCCCGCAGCTGCTCGCACGATGTTCGCCCATGCGATGCTTCGGAAGTCCTCGGGCCTGACGCGTGACTGCTTGGACGAATCAGCCGCCCGCTTCGCCGGCACGGCGCCAGCGGAGGATGGGGCGAGAAACGCACGCACCAAGATCCCCTCCATCCACTGAGTGAACGCCCCAGCGTCCACATCCTCGTGGTATTCGGAGGACGCACAGCTCACGGCCTCGACCAGGAGGCTCTTTGTACCCGCCTCCTGCCCGCCCGAAAGGAAGGCGGCACCCGCAAAGAGGGCGTCGAGGTCCTCGCTGATGCGCTCCTCGAACGTCAGAGGCATTCCCATACACTCCGTGGGAAGAAGATCAGATGTCTCGTCCTACATGAAGCTGAATACATGTCCGACCAAAATGGTTCACGGGACGGGTCACCTCGACAGATAGGCTCTGGACTGCTCGGCGTCCCTCAACGGTGTCACTTTGTCGGGATCGAATCGGACCATCAGGTAGTTGATATGGTCCTCGATTCTTGTGAACCAGTGGCCCGTGCCCGCCGGGATGATGACTACGTCGCCCGCCTCGATGTCGTACGCCACACCGTTCCGTATATCTGCGCCGCCGTTTCCGGGCCCGTTGAACTCGATGACGGTGCGCATCGTCGCCGGACGCCTCTGGCGGTCGACGATGTCGGGACCCAGCACGAGCGTGGCCGACCCGGAGATGACGTGGTAGATCTCGCTGACCAGGTCGTGCTCAGCCACCGAGTTCGGACGGGGCTCGTCCAACTTTCCGCGATACACTACGCCGATGCCGACGTGACCCTTACCGATGTCGTGGTCCCGGATCTGCTGGTCGGTGAGGCCTTCGGCGATCGCTTTCGCGGTGTACGCTTCGATTTCGGCACGGGGAATGTGGACGCCCTCACACATGTAGCACGTGGGCTGTGGATCGGTTGGGTTGACCCTTTGCTGGCCCGCCAGCGCTGCCGGCGCGGCCGCGACAATGAGGATCCCAGGCAAAAGCATTCTCATAGCAAATTCCTCCAACGGTCGATGCCCACGGGAGCGCGCGATCGGTCTAACGATACGTCTTCTCGAATTCGTTCCGGGCGTTCCTCACCAAGAAGGATCCGTCGGCCGATGCCGACACCTTGATCCAGAACGCACGCCCGTCGTGCACCGGTGCGAGGAGCGACTCACCGGTCGCCGCCAGGAGCAAGACTACGAAAGCGACCTGAGTACTAAACGACGACCACGACATGGGTGCCTGCTCTCTCGGCCGAAGGTAAGACGCTCGACCCGAGCAGAGTATGCGGCGCGCATCCCGCGTGCAACGAGACGCTCAGAGCCCTGGCTACTCCCCCATGCCGCGCATGATGAGCACCTTCGGCTCGGTCATCTCGTCCATGGCGAACCGGACTCCTTCGCGGCCGAAGCCTGAATCCTTCGACCCTCCGTAGGGATAACTGTCTACCCGGAAGGTAGGGACGTCATTGATGAGGACGCCGCCGTAGTCCAGCTCCCGATAGGCGCGCATGGCCTTTCCGACGTCCCGTGTGAACACGCCCGCCTGGAGCCCGAAGCGGCCTGCGTTGCAGGCCTTTAGCGCCTCTCCGAAGTCGGCGAAGGGCTCGACCACCGTGACCGGGCCGAACACCTCGTCCCTGCAGACGCGCATGTCAGGCTTTGTGTCGGTCAGCACAGTGGGCCGAACCACCGCACCGTCCGCCTCGCCGCCACAGTGCAGGATCGCGCCCTGTTCCACGGCCTCGCGCACCCATGAGAGGACGCGTTCGACGTGCTGAGCTTCGATCAGAGGACCAACCACGGTCGACTCCTCCAAGGGGTCCCCGCACGAGACCTCCCGCGTGGCCGCGACGAAGCGGGTGAGGAACTCCTGATAGCGCGACTCGTGCACGAAGAGTCTCTGCACCTTGATGCACACCTGCCCGGCGTTCGCCCACGCCCCCGCGACAACCGACGGGAGGATCGCGTCGAGATCGGCATCGTCGTCAATGACGCATGGCGCGTTGCCGCCCAACTCCAACAGCACCTGCTTCTTACCTGCCAAAGACTTGAGCTTCCAACCAACGACGTCGCTTCCGGTGAACGAAAGCACCTTCATGCGGTCGTCCTCGACCATGACCTGCGCGACATCGGGTGGACAGTGAAGCACGCTCAACGCGTCGCCCGGAAGTCCCGCATCCACGATGATGTCGGCAAGCAGATGGCCGGTCACGGGGCACTGGGGTGGAGGCTTGAGCACCGCCGACGTCCCCACGGCGATCGCCGGAGCGAGCTTATGGGCGATCAAGTTGAGCGGGAAGTTGAACGGCGAAATGGCTGCGACGGGCCCGCGCGGGACCCTCGTATAGAGGCACAGCCGTCCTTCTGCTCGCGCCTCTAAGTCCAGTGGCAGCACCTCCCCGATCCCGCGGCGGGCTTCGCCGGCCGCGAGCGCAAAAGTCACCTGGGCACGCGCGACCTCGCCGCGGCAGAAGCGAATGGGCTTGCCGCTCTCTCGCGCCATCACCTCCGCGAGCTCTGCCGACCGGGCCCGGAGGCGCTCGACGACGCCCTCACAGATCGCTGCCCGGCGATGCGTTGGGAGCCGGCGCATCGCCTCGAAGCCGGTGACGGCACGATCGATGGCGTCGTCCATATCATGGCGACGCGCGACACAAACCTCGGCAACAGGACTGTCGTCGAAAGGGCTGCGAACAACTTCGAACTGATCGGAATCGCGCCGCTCAGAGCCGATTCGTAGCAGATGCCTTTCCAACGCGCGACTCACAGCGACGACCGCGGCCCTCTACGGAGTAGCCCGGCGAGATTCGACGCGCGCTGGAGCGGACCATCCGCCTCGAGGAGTTGTTGGCGCACCGCGGGATCCATCGGGATGACAAGTGAGAGGCCGTCCACGAGTTCCTCGTCCGTAAGGTCGGGCGGCGGCAGCTGCGCTCCCGGGAAGGCGGACAGCACGGATGCCTCGAGCTGTCTGCGCCGTTCGGCGAGCGCCGGACGGTCACTGGCCTCGATGGACTCCGGCACTGCCTCCACCGCGGCGAGGCGATACGGCCGTCCCTGATCCTCACTCAGTATTCGGAACTTCGTGATGCCGCGCAGCACGATATTGTATCTGCCGTCCGGGAGCTGTTCCGAAACCACGATGACGCCTGCGCAGCCAATGGCGTGGACCGGCGGACG
>Ga0224512_10002122_pt1 | contig 18421 bp, 26 predicted proteins | sample SF_May12_sed_USG_4_FD_169103 | JGI IMG/M metagenome (GOLD analysis project Ga0224512, IMG submission 169103) | Sediment microbial communities from San Francisco Bay, California, United States - SF_May12_sed_USGS_13 | ecosystem: Environmental > Aquatic > Marine > Sediment | place: USA... | reverse complement strand
ATGTTGAGCTCGCGCAAAAACTGCAACGGATTTTCGCCGGTGCGTTGCGCCAGCGCTTCTTCCCAGTCGATATCGAGGCCGGCGAAAATCCGTTGCAGTTTTTGCGCGAGCTCAACATTGCCATGAAAACTGACCCGTTCCCGGATCGAAGTCGAAAGACGGTCTTCCTGTGACGCCAGGTTGACCAGCGCCATCAGCCGTCCGCAAATGGTGGCGTCGACCGCGCGCGCGGGCGGATTGCGGCTCAGGCGGATGCCCCAGTCGCCGGGATGACAGTAAAGCTGGATATCGAGATCGGTGATGTCGACGGCAATGCAGTGCCCCTGCATTTCACGGCAATGCGCGAGGGCGTCTTCGTCCAGGCCGAGCAGGCGATTGCCGCCGATTTCTGCGAGCGCAAGCAGCGAGTTCCGAATCGAATCGAACAGGGTCGCGCCGGGACTGTCGGGAGTTTGCACGGTATGTGGATCTGCTAGTACTTGAACGCGCGATGCAGGGCGACGATGCCGCCAGTCAGGTTGTGAACCTCGACCTCGTCGAAGCCACCCTGTTCGAGAATGATCTGCCTGAGTTTTTCCTGATCGGGATGCATGCGAATCGACTCGGCCAGGTACTGGTAACTGTCACGGTCCTTTGCGATCAGTGCGCCCAGGCGTGGCAACAGTTTGAAAGAATAAAAATCGTAAGCCTTTTCCAGCGGCTCGTAAATCGGCTTCGAAAACTCGAGCACGCAAAGGCGGCCACCGGGTTTCAGAACGCGCCGTATCGACGCCAGCGCGCGCCCCTTGTCGGTGACATTGCGCAAGCCAAACGCAATCGTGATGCAATCGAAATGATTATCAGCAAAAGGCAGCATCTCGGCGTCGCATTGCACGACCTCGATGCGGCCGACAAGCCCCTCGTCTATGATGCGGTCGCGGCCCCGTTGCAGCATCGCGGCGTTGATATCGGCCAGTACGACCTGTCCCGACTCGCCCACCCGCTGCGCCTGTCGCAGCGCCAGGTCGCCGGTGCCGCCGGCCAGGTCGAGCACCCTGTGCCCGCGCCTCAGCCCGCACATTTCGATGGTGAAGCGTTTCCACAGGCGATGGATGCCGAACGACATGATGTCGTTCATCAGGTCGTAGTTTTGCGCAACCGATGTGAACACGGTGCCGACGCGACCCTGTTTTTCGGTCGCCGGGATTTCTTCAAAACCAAAGTTGGTGGTGCCGTCTTTTTGCATGGTGCGAACGATAGCAGGCTACGGTAAGACTGTCATCCCGCGGCATTAGCTGGGTAACGGTAACCGGTATCTGTATTCTGCGAGCACCGCGGGGTTGGCGCGGGAAAGCCGTTGCCGAGGCGATGTCTAGCTATCCGGTTTGCGTTTCTGACCCGCCGCTTCGAGCCGCTCCAGGTAATGCTCCCAGCGATCCTCGTAGGTGACGCCGAGTTCGTACAGATAATCCCAGCTGTAGATGCCGGTATCGTGGTTATCGTCGAAACTCAGCTTGATCGCGTAATGACCGATGGGTTCGATGTTGTCGATGTTGACGTCTTCCTTGCCGATTTGCAGCACCTCCTGCCCGGGCCCGTGACCCTGGACCTCGGCCGAAGGTGAGTATACCCGCAGGTACTCGGCGGGCAGCCTGAAGCTGGAGCCGTCCTCGAAGCTGAGCTCGAGCACGCGCGACACCTTGTGCAGGTTGATTTCGGTTGGCTTCATCAGAGTATGTACTGCGACAGATCTTCGTCCAGCGAAAGTTCGCCGAGGTGCTCGTTAACGTAGTCGGCGTCGATATTAATGGTCTGGGCCACCATGTCCGAGGCGTCGAAACTGACGGATTCGAGCAGGCGCTCCATCACCGTGTGCAGCCGACGCGCGCCGATGTTTTCCTGTTTCTCGTTGACCTGGAAGGCTATCTCGGCGATACGCGCGAGGCTGTCATCGGTGAACGTCAGGCTGATCCCCTCGGTTTCCAGCAGCGCGGTGTACTGCTCGGTCAAGCTGGCGTTGGGTTCGCGCAGGATACGCACAAAATCGCCGACGGTCAGCGCCGACAGTTCGACGCGAATCGGCAGTCGCCCCTGTAGTTCCGGAATAAGGTCGCTGGGTTTGGATACGTGGAACGCGCCCGAGGCGATGAACAGGATATGGTCGGTCTTGATCATGCCGGCCTTGGTGGAAACCGTGCAGCCCTCCACCAGCGGCAGCAGGTCACGCTGCACGCCCTCGCGCGATACGTCGGCGCCGCTTGTTTCCTGGCGCCGCGCAACCTTGTCGATCTCGTCGATAAAGACGATGCCATTTTGCTCGGCATTTTCGAGCGCGGTCATTTTGAGCTCGTCCTCGTTGATCAGCTTGGCGGCTTCCTCGTCGGTGAGCATCTTGAGTGCGTCCTCGACGCGTAGCTTGCGGGTCCTGGTCTTCGCATTGCCGAGGTTTTGAAACAGGCCCTGCAGCTGGTTGGTCATGTCTTCCATTCCCGGCGGAGCCATGATTTCGACGCCGACGGAGGGCATTTGCAAATCGACCTCGATCTCCTTGTCGTTGAGCTTGCCCTCGCGCAACATCTTGCGGAATTTCTGCCGCGTGTTGTCCCCAGAGGTGCCGGCTTCCTCGGATAAATCGCTGGGGCGCGGTAGCAACGCGTCGAGTACCTTTTCCTCGGCGGAGTCCTCGGCGCGGTGGCGCACGCGGCTGACTTCGGCCTCGCGCATCTGCTTGATCGAAACGTCGACCAGGTCGCGAATGATCGACTCGACGTCGCGACCGACATAACCAACCTCGGTAAACTTGGTGGCCTCGACCTTGATGAACGGGGCGTTCGCAAGCCTTGCGAGGCGCCGCGCGATTTCGGTTTTGCCGACCCCGGTGGGACCCATCATCAGGATATTCTTGGGCGTGATCTCGTTGCGCAGTTCCTCGCTGACCTGCTGCCGGCGCCAGCGGTTGCGCAGCGCGATCGCGACCGCGCGCTTGGCCTTGTCCTGGCCGATAATATGGTTGTCCAGTTCCTGCGAGATTTCGCGGGGGGTCATTGGCGACTGCGCAGTATATTTAGTATCCACGTGAGTAATCTAGTAATCGATGGCTTCGAAGCTATGGTTGAGGTTGGTGTAGACGCAGATTTCTCCGGCTATCTGCAATCCCTTGGCCACGATTTCACGCGCGCCGAGTTCGGTGGTGTCGAGCATCGCGCGCGCCGCGGCCTGCGCGTAGGCGCCGCCCGAACCGATCGCCATCAGGCTATCTTCCGGTTCGATCACGTCGCCGTTACCCGAAATAATCAGGGACGCATCTTCGTTGGCGACACACAACAACGCCTCCAGCCGGCGCAGCGCCCGATCCGACCGCCACTCCTTGGCCAGCTCGACGGCGGCGCGAATCATCTGGCCGCTGTGCTTTTCGAGCTTACCCTCGAACAGTTCGAATAACAGGAAGGCGTCCGCGGTGCCACCGGCAAAGCCGGCGATGACCTTGTCCTGGTAAAGCCTGCGAACCTTGCGCGCGTTGCCCTTCATGATGGTGTTGCCCAGGCTGACCTGGCCGTCGCCGCCGATGACGACGCTATTGTTGCGTCGCACCGACAGTATCGTGGTGCCTTCGAATTGTTCCAAGTTCCCGTCCCGCTGAAATTCTCGAGACATTGTGATATATGGGCGCCCCGATGGGAATACAAGAATGCACGGAGTCATCCCCGCGAAAGGTCTCCCCCGGCTCGGGGTACGGGGGAGACCTTTCGCGGGGATCTCCAGCCATTCGGCGCCAGGGGTCCGTCGCGATCAAAGCAAAAAATTTCGTGTGCCGTTTTCCTGCCGACTGGATTCAGGCGAATTTTTCGCTCTGACCCCCTCGAAGGGAGAGATCTAGGATTTACGCCTGGCGCGCGGATGCGCCGCGTCGTAGACCCTGGCCAGGTGTTGAAAATCGAGGTGGGTATATACCTGCGTGGTCGCGATATTGACGTGACCGAGCAGTTCCTGCACCGCGCGCAGATCAGAACTCGATTCGAGCATATGCGTGGCGAAGGAATGGCGCAGCATGTGCGGCGACAGGTGCTGATCGAGCGCCCGGCGCCGGATCAACTGGCCCAGCCGGCTTTGCACGTTGCGCGGCGAGATGCGCTTGCCGTGCTGGCTCACGAATAGCGCCTGCTGCTGGATGTCGCTGGCGTAATCCGGACGCAGCCCGAGCCAGCGTTTTATTGCGCCGACCGCCTTGCTGCCGACGGGCAGGTGACGCGTCTTGTTGCCCTTGCCGGTAACCACCAGCCGCCGCTGCGCGAGGTCGATATCGTCGAGGTCGATTCCGACCAGTTCGGCGAGGCGCAGCCCCGACGAATAAATCAGTTCGAAAATCGCGACATCGCGCACCAGCAGCGAGTCGCTATCGGCGTCCAGTCGCAGCAGCCGGTCGATCGCCTCGGCGTCGCAGGTCTTCGGCAGCAGCCTGTCGGATTTGGGTGCGCTGACCTCGCGCGCCGGGTTTTTCGAAACCACGCCATTGCGAATCAGGAACTGGTAAAAACTGCGTATCGAGGAGAGCTGGCGCGATATGGTGCGGCTTTTTCTGCCCTGGCGAAAGCGGCTTGCGGCGAATTCGCTGACCAGGTTGTAACTGACCTGCTCCCAGCTCCCGATACCCCGGGTTTGCAGGTAGGCATGGAATTGATTCAGATCGCGGCGGTAGTTGCTGCAGGTATGCGGGGAGGAGTACTTTTCGCTGCGCAACATCTGGATGAACTGGTCCAGATAGCTGGTCACCGCGGCTATGCCACCCGCAGCAGGTTCTTCAGGCGGCTGCTGACCAGTTCACCGAGCTGCTGCAGAAATATCGTGCCCATGGTCAGCCCGAAACGATCCGCGCTGGTGCTGCCGAGGCACAACAGGCCCAGGTCCCTTGTGTGGTAGAGCGGAATCATTGCGCTAGAGCCGATACGTACATCGGGTCCAAACAGTTCGCGGTTGATCTTGCCATCCTGCCGGCCGCAAACTGGTTTACGTGCGTGGATCCACGGTTTGACCGTGTCGACGATCCCGCTCTGGCTGTCCAGGTACAGGCCCTTGAGAATATTGCCGGCGTCGCTGACTCCGGGCAGGAAGCGGAAACAGACGTAGTCGGTATAAAAAAAAGTTTGCACCTGGTCCTGCACCATCGACAGCACGTCGTGCAGTTGATCGGTGTTCATCAGTTCCAGCGACAGCCGGTGGAAACGCTGGTTCAGTTCCTCGTTTTCACGCGCGATACCGACCAGCTCTTCAATTTTCGACTTGAGCGACTGGTTCTCCTCGCGTAACAGCTTGAGCTGACGCTCTACCAGCGAGATCGCGGCACCGGTTTTGTGCGGGATCGACAGCCGCGAGAATATTTCCGGGTAGGCCATCAGCACTTCGGGGTTATTCTGCAGATACTGGACGATCTTCGCCTCGTCGACCTGGTCGGATTGTTGCTGCTCAGCGGAAACTTCACTCATATTCGATTTCACCGTGGTAAACCATTGCAGTCTCGCCCGTCATCATAACGGGGTTTGCGTCGCCTTGCCATTCCAGATTCAGTTTCCCGCCCGCCAAAATCGCGGTAGCGGCTGGTTCGAGTAATTCGAGCATTACGCCGGCAACCATCGCCGCGCAGGCGCCACTGCCGCAGGCCCGGGTTTCGCCGACGCCGCGCTCGTATACGCGCAGCCTGAAGGTGCTGCGGTCGATAATCTGCATGAAACCGACATTGGCGCGTTCGGGAAACATCATATGCCGTTCGAAATAGGGTCCCAGGATTTCGATCCCGGCGTTATCGACATCGGGCACCTGGATCACCATATGCGGGTTACCCACCGACAGCGCGCTGAAGCTAATCTCGGTGCCCTCGAAGTCGGTGGTGTAAAGCGCCTGCCGGGATTCGGCGCGCAGCGGTATCTCGTCGGGTTCGAAAAGGGGCACGCCCATGTCGACGCGGTAACGGGTTGCATCGATCGCCTCGAGCCGCAACAGACCGGCACTGGTCTCGACCGGGATAAGGTCGAGATCGGTCAGGCCCTGCTCGCGCACGAAACGCGCGAAGCAGCGCGCGCCGTTGCCGCACTGGGCGACCTCGCCGCCATCGGCGTTGTATATCCGGTACTTGAATGCCGCCGCCGGCGAATCGGCTTTTTCGACGATCAGCATCTGGTCGAAGCCGATTCCGGCGTAGCGATCGGACCAGCGGCGCACCAGCTCCGGAACCGGCTCGAAGCGCTGGTTGATCGCGTCGATGACAACGAAATCGTTGCCGAGACCGTGCATTTTCGCGAACTTCAATTTCATGGCAGCAGCGACTCGCCGCGGATCAGGTCGTCGAAACGCTCGCGCTCGCGCACGCAGTAATGCCGGTCGCCGTCGACGATGACCTCGGCGGCGCGGGTGCGCGAATTGTAGTTCGACGCCATGCCGAAGCCGTAAGCACCCGACGAACGGATCGCCAGCAGGTCGTTTTGGCGCAGGCTCAAGCTGCGATCCTTACCCAGGAAATCGCTCGACTCGCAAATCGCGCCGACCACGTCGTAGAGCTTTTGCGGCGCATCGCTGGCCTGCTCGACGCGGATGATTTCCTGCCAGGCGCCGTACAGCGACGGGCGGATCAGGTCGTTCATCGCCGCGTCGATGACGGCGAAGTTCTTGTCCGAACCGTGTTTGAGGTAATTGACCCTGCTCACCAGGATGCCGGCGTTGCCGGCAATCGCGCGTCCCGGCTCGATCAGGATGGTGCCGTTGAAACCGGAGATTCGATCGTGCAGCACGCTGGCCCATTCGGCGGGCAGTGGCGGTTGCTCGTCGCGGTAACGGATACCGAGGCCGCCGCCGAGATCGAGGTGATGAATATCGATCCCCTGTCCGCGCAGGCGTTCGATCAGCGCCAGCAGTCGGTCCAGCGCGTCGACATAGGGCGACATTTCGGTCAGTTGCGAGCCAATATGGCAATCCATGCCGACGACCTCGATGTTGTCGAGTCGCGCCGCTTTCAGGTATACCGCTTCCGCGTCGGCGAAGGCGATGCCGAACTTGTTCTCCTTGAGCCCGGTGGAAATATAGGGGTGGGTCTTCGCGTCGACATCGGGGTTGACGCGAAACGAAATGCGCGCGGTCTCGCCCATGCGCCCGGCGATCTCGTCGATGCGATCGAGCTCCTGCTCGGACTCGACGTTGAAACAGAGGATACCGACCTCGAGCGCGGTCTCGATTTCGTTGGCCTGTTTGCCGACCCCGGAGAACACGATCCTGGAGGGCTTGCCGCCGGCCTGCAGCACGCGCTGCAATTCGCCCACGGAGACGATATCGAAACCGGAGCCGAGCCGTGCCAGCAGATTCAGCACCGCGAGGTTCGAATTGGCCTTGACCGCGTAGCACACCAGGTGGTCATGGCCCGCCAGCGCGTCGTCGAAGGCGTGCCAGTGGCGCTCCAGCGTCGCGCGCGAATAGACGTACAGCGGCGTACCGTAGTTCTCGGCGAGCGCCGCGATCGGGACATCCTCGCAATAAAGCTCGCCCTGCCGGTATTCGAAATGATCCATAGTTAAGTCGACTCGCTGCGGGATTTTTTCGCCTTGTCGTCGTCGGGCAGCACCAGCGGGCCCTTGTTACCGCAGCCGGACAGCGCCAGCACGAGGCAACAGCAAAGCAGCCAGCCCAGGGTACTGATCCTGCTCATGCGGCCGCAATTACTCGTTTTGCGCCGAGCGCCCAGACCCCGGCCGCGCACAACAAACCGCCGCCGGCGTAGCCGTAGGTTCTTTGCGCGCGTGTTGACATCAGCAGGCGGCGCATCGACGTCGCGAACAGCGCGTAGCTGGTCGCGCCGAGCGTCGCCAGCACCACGAAGGTGACGCCGAGTATCCACAGCTGCGGCAGCACCGGGTGCGCGGCACTGATGAACTGCGGCAGCAGCGCGATGAAAAATACGATACTCTTGGGATTCAGCGCGGTGACGATGAACGCATTGCCGAACAGCTTGCGCGGCGCGGATTGCATCGTTTGCCTGGTGTGCATCGCGATCGGCCTGCCGGCGCCGCGCAGCATCAGGATGCCGAGGTAAATCAGGTACAGACCGCCCATCCACTTGGTAATGGTGAACATCAGCGCCGACGCGGCGAGCAGCGTACCGAGCCCGATCAGCGACAGCGTGATCGCGACCGTATCGCCGAGCGCGACACCGGCTACCAGCGGCAGCGTTGCCTGGCGGCCGTGCGCGACCGAGTAGCTCAGTACCAGCAGGATGGTCGGACCCGGAATGGCGAGCACGACCGCGCTGGTGGCGACGTAGGCGAGCCAGAGTTCGAGCGGCATTCGGGTTACTCTCGATCGATTAATGATCGCGTGAGCTTGTCATATTCGGTCAGGCTAGACAATGGGTCGCGGCACAAATCGGCGCGCGCGGCGTCGATGTAGCGGCGCAACGGCGCATCGATATCCGCGGGCAGTTCGTCCTCGTCGAGCACGCGGCAGCGCCCGTCCGGCGTGACCAACACGTCCACGGCGAGGTCGCGCCACTCGATGGTCCGTTCCGATATCCGGGTGCGGTCGGCGATATTGAAATATAGCGCAACAGTATCCCGAAGCTGATCGACCCAGTGATAGACGTTATAGGGCCGTTCTTCCCAGAAATAGCCGAGGCTGACGGTATGCTTGCGTAGCAGGACGTCTTCGAGCTGCACGTCATGCGGCATGCGGTAGATGACAACTGCCTCTCCCTGATTTCGGGTTAGCAGCTCACAGTCGAAGGTGTTGCGCTCTCCCGCAAGCGTGGTCTTGATTTCCGTAATTGTTGCCGGCGACAAAATCAGTCACCGAAACGGATCGGCCTGGCGCCTTCCCATAAAGTGGCGACGCCGATCTCGCGTAGCTTGTCGAGATCGGAAGTAATGGTGGCGAAATGGTTGCCGGCGAGCGTGCCCGCTTTCGAAGCGAAATGCACGCTGCCGTAGGCGATCAGGATTTCGGTTTCGCTTTTGCCCTTTGAATAGAGCAGGATTTGCCCCGGCGCTGGGTACGCGGTGGCGTCCTCGTAGCCGACCGCGAAGTCCATGTCACCGAGTGGTACCCAGACCGCTTCGCCGCTCCAGCGCACGTGCACGACGCGGCTCTCGAACGGCATCGCGTTACGGAACGCCGCGCAGGTCGCGGGCGATTTTTTTGCTTCGAAAAGGGCTTCGAATTCATACTCATCGATGATGATTTTCATGCCGGTCTATTCCTCATATCATCCGGGCGCGACCGGATACACGGATCGAGCTGTCCTTTGCGGGGGGTATTTCGGCATGCAGACGCGAGCGCATGCCCATGTCTTCGCCCTGCACGATATCGATAGAACCCTCGTGCGGCCAGCCGATGTCGCGCAGGTAGCCGGCAAACGCGGCGGTCGCGGCGCCGGTTGCCGGGTCTTCGTAGACGCCGCCCGACGCGAACGGATTGCGCGTATGAAACAGCCGCGGCGTTTCGGCATGGCCGAGCAGGATCGTGACCAGGCCCGCGCGCAGCATCAGCTCACGCCCGGCGTCGAGGTCGTAGCGCATCGCCGCAAGGCACTCGCGTGAATGGAGGCAAAGCATAAAATGATCGGCGCCGCCGTGAATTCTGGCCGGCGCGATATTCGGGTCGAGGTCGCCTTCGCCGTAACCGAATAATGCCAGCGTCGCGCGGAGTTGCTCCAGCGGCAGCGGTGCGCTGCGCGTCGGCGGCGACTGCAGCGCGGCCCACATGCCAGCGTCGCCACTCTGACCCTCGACGGTGATTTCGGCCGCATTCAGAATCAGCGGAAAAATACCATCGCCATGCGCGCGTGCGAGCGCCGCGCCGAGCGCGATAGTCGCATGCCCGCAGAACGGCACTTCCGTTTCGGGCGAAAAATAGCGCACGCGCCACGCGTCGCCCTGCGGCATCGCGAACGCGGTCTCGGAATAACCAACCTCGGCGGCGATGCGACGCATGTCTTCTTCACCGGGATGCGTGTCGGCGATGACGACCCCGGCCGGGTTGCCGCCGCTATTGCCGTCCGCGAACGCCGCGATTCGTAATAGGCCTTGTTTCATTCAAAAGCTCCTGGCCAGGAAATCATAAACCGGGTCCCGGGCCGTTCTACCCCTGAGCATCAGCTTAGCAGCACCAGCACCAGGCCGAGCAGCGCGGGCGCGGCCTGGACCAACAGGATCCTGCGGCTTACCGTGATCGCGCCGTAAACCCCGGCGATCACGACGCAGCTCAAAAAGAATATCTTGACGTCGCTGGCGTCGACATCGGGGATTAGCCCCCAGATCAGGCCGGCCGGGACGCTATTGCTTGACTGATGTCTCGATCCTGTCCGGCAAGGCTAATCACCCCCGATCGGGTATACTCGGCACCCATACTCGCACAGGTTCACGATTTTTTCTGTTTGAATTCGATGTCAGCCCAGATTCCGGTAATCAATCTAGCACCCTGGTTTGACGGCGACAAGCCGGGGCGCCTCGAGCTTTGCGCGCGGGTCGGCCAGGTATGCCACGAGGTTGGATTCTTTTACCTGATCAACCACGGTATCCCGGCGGCGGTCAGCGACGGCTACCTGGACGCGATCAGGACTTTCTTCGCGCTGCCGCTGGAAATACGCGAAGCGATCGACAAGCATAATTCAGCGCATTTTCGCGGCTGGGAAAAACTGGGTTCGGAACTCACCAATAACGCGGTCGACTACCGCGAGCAAATCGATATCGGCGTCGAGCGCAACGCGATACCCAATCCCGAACCCTACTACATGGCCCTGGTGGGTCCCAACCAGTGGCCGCCCGCGGCGTCGATCCCGGGCTTTCGCGAAACCGTAGAAGATTATTTCGCGCGGCTATCCGCGCTGGCCCGCGAGGTACTACGCATCATGTCGCTGGCGCTCGGCCTCGAAGAAACGCATATCGAAACGGTATTCGGCAACAACCCGTCACCGTACCTGAAGCTGATACGCTACCCGCAAACGCTGGCCGGCGGACACGGCGTCGGCGTGCACAAGGATTCAGGTTTTCTGACCCTGTTGCTGCAGGATCGGACCCCCGGACTCGAGGCGCAGGCCAACGACAACAGCTGGTACCGGGTCGATCCCGTGCCTGGCAGCCTTGTGGTCAACACCGGAGAATTGCTGCAACTGGTGACGCACAACTACTTCATCGCGACCCCGCACCGCGTCGTCAACAAAGCCGCCTGCGAGCGTTACTCGTCGGCGTTTTTCTACAGCCCCGACCTGACCACCCGGCTCGATCCGCTGCCTGTCGACCCCGCGCTAATTGCGCGGGCCGCACGCAGCGAGCGCCATCGCAACGAGGGTTTGATGGCGTCGCGCGCCGAGCTGGCCGCCGGCACCGGTGGCATGGCGAGCCAGGTCAGGCCCGCCGTGTTCGGAGAGAGATACTGGCAGCGCTGGGTGCGTAGCTACCCCGATATCGCGGCGAAATACTACCCCGGTTTAATGGAGTAGAAATTCTGTTGGCCGCGTGGAGTGCCGACGCGATGGTCTAAACCCGGATGATAAAGTTGCCCCGACGGTACCAAACAGGCGATCGAGTGGACTACCGTTCGGGGCGCACCCAGCGCCAGCTCGCGACCACCAGCGCGCCGAACAGGGTATAAACCACGACGAATACCCACTCGGGGGCATGATAATAGAGCAGCCGCTCGAGCCAGTGGGAGACGAAGCTGCCCGCGTAGACCGCATCCCCGGCCGTTGCACGCAGATTCATTTCCCAGGCGGTCAACGGGCAGATCATGCCGAGCCAGGATTGCAGCACGACGATAGCGATGGCGAGCAGGTGCACTATTCTGAACCCCGGGTGACGCACCCACCTCCAGCCGAGCCATTTGCCGACAAAGATCAGCAGCAGGCCGATCACGACGAAACAGACGAACAGCGCGTGCGAAACCAGCAAGGCGTCGGCCGCGACCAGGTACAGGAGGCTTTCATCCACGATCGCGGTTTTCGACTAGAGCCCGTCGAAGGCTTCGTGGTAAGACATGATGCCTGCCTTTCCGGTCAGCGCGCCCGGCGCCAGTTCCATCGCCATGAAAACATCGGCGGGCACTTCGTAGCGCGACGAGATCGCGAACTTCGACGCGGGTACGAAGCCGAAGCGCGGGTAGTAATGCGGATGCCCGAGCACGAAGACGGCCTCGCAGCCGAGTCGACGGCACTCGTCCAGTCCCGCCTGCACCAGCGCGCTACCGATACCCTGGCGCTGTCGCTGCGGCGCCACGGACATCGGCCCCAGCGCCATCACCCGGGCGTCAGGGTCGGCCGCCAGCGTTGCCGATGAAAACAGGATGTGCCCGACGATCTCGTCGCCATCGGTTGCGACCAGCGATACGAGTGGCCGCGCATCGGTACGCACCGCATCGACCAGGTCGGCCTCTGCGTCCGACCCGAACGCGGCGCGGTTAACGGCGCGGACCGCGGCCCTGTCCTGGTCCAGTTGTGCGCGAATCTTCATGCCGGCCGCGGCTAGTCCAGCCGCCTGAAGCCGTGGCGCTGCATACAGGTATCGATTTCGGCATAAACCTGCCTCCTGACGAGGTCGAAATCATCCTTGACCAGCATCCTGGCCTCGTTGCTGGTGGTTGTGGCCAGGTTGCGGTCGCTGTCGTCCTCGGCGCGCGCAAGAGCCGCCAGTTTGCGGTCGACCCGGCACGCCTGCCTGGCTTTTTCGAGCCGGGAATCTTCGACGCTGGCGCCGTCGAGCCTGACCCATTTGCTCTGGCATCCGCTCGCCAGCATCAGCATCAGCACAACTGCTGTCAGAAGATATTTTCTCATCCTGCATCCTTTTCCTGCTGTTTGTTGGCAGTGATCGACGATCATTTCGAAACCGCCGTAAATCATGCGCATGCCGTCAAGCGGCAGCGGGTTGTGATCCGGGTGCAGGCGCGTATCCTGCCTGACCTTTCCTATCGTGGCGTTGCGAATCTCGCGCGACGGCGAGATTATCCACGAAAAGCACACGCTTTCGTCGTCCTTGTAGTTTACCGCCATCGGAAACGAAGTAATTTCTCCGTCCGGCACGTCGTCGCCCCAGCATTCGACGGATTGCAACACCCCGTATTCCCTGAAAATAACGGCCGCCTGCTCGGCATGCGCGATATATTTCTGCTTGTTGGCGGTCGGCACCGCGGCCACGAGTCCGTCGACATAGGGCATTCCGGTCTCCTCGCTATCAATCGCAGATACAATAACGATTTGCACGCTGCGCGCCAAGTCGAAGCCCGCATATCTCACCGATTTCCTGCTGCGCCCTCGCTACGTAAATCGGTGAGATATGCGGGCTAGCCGCCGCAGACCCCGGGAACATAATAGGAAACCCGGGGATCGGCGCAGGCGCCGCAGCCGTTGGCGTAGGTCGTGGTTGCGGTGGTTTCGCAGGGCGTGGCGCCGCAACGCCGGCCGCTGTCGCGGGTCGCGCAGACCGGGGTGTAGTCCATCGTGCATATCTGCGGTCGCGGGTCGACGCAGCGTACCGCCTGCGCCGGCGCGGACGCGCTATTCTGTAGCGCGCAGGCCGGCAGCAATAGCAGCGCGCAGCACGACCCGAACACTCTTATCGATTTGACGATGCCAGCCATCGGCGGCTAATCATCGAGCATCAGCGACATCGGCAGGTACTTATCGCGCGCCTCGAAGCCGGCAGCCCGGTAAAGCACGCGCGCCCGATCGTTATCGCGGGCCACCTCGAGATGTATTGCGTTGATTTCCAGTTTCCGCGCCTCCTGTTTTATCGCCTCGAGCACGGCCTTGCCGACCCCCTTGCCGCGAAATTCGGGGTTAAGGTAAAACTCGTCGATGAACGCATCGAAGCCGTTGAACTCGATGCTGAAACCGCGGCAAAGCGCGATATACCCGGCCAGCAGGTTATCCGCATGTATCATCCAGATGCCGCCGCAACCGGGATCGGCAAGCAGCCGGCGCAGCGCCGATTCGCGCAGGGTCTCGCTGCTGTCGATGTGCTCGAATTCGTGGTAGGCGCGCACCAGCGGCAGGAGCTGGGGCAGATCCTGCGTGGAAGCCTGGCGGAGTTCGGTTTTCATGGGTCTACAGCTCGATGCCGGCGCGGCCGAGCGCCGCCACCATCAAGCCGTAACAGCCGATGGTAAGTACGATCGACACGCCCATGCTCAGGTAAAAATTGAATCCCTGCTTCAGCATTATCGGTAACACGACGAACAGCGCCAGCGATGGCAACACCAGCCAGAATATCCCGGACGCGAGTGCGGCGACCTTATCGACGTCGCGCGTGTCGATGTAAAGCCAGATCATCGCCAGCACGGAAACCAGCGGCACCGAGGCCAGCACCGCGCCGATAAACGAGCTGCGTTTCGAGATCTCGGCAATCGCCACAACCAGTAGCGCGGTGATCGTTATCTTTACGAGGTAGTAAGTCATTGGTATTTTGCTCCACGCGCGATCATCCGCGCATCGGCGCGAACAGGCTCAGGTAATCGCGAATCTGTGCGACGATTTGATCGAGCTGCTTGTCATGGGTTCCGGAAAAACTTCGGGTCAGCGGAATAACGGTCTCGTCGTCGAGGATTACGACGAGGCGGTAGACATACTGCAGCCCCGATGATTCGCTCGATTCCAGCGCGTCGCGCCTGACCCTGGCTATCCGGCTCAGCGGCACCTCACCGGATTTGCTGGTGACCAGGTTGCTCCAGCGCCAGCGAAACAGTCCGTCGCTGATCGAAAAAGTAAAGCTGGCAAACTCGATGTAGTAATAGGCGGCCAGCAGCGGCAACAGGGTGCCGAGGCACATTCCGGCCAGCTCGCCGCTCTCGATAGTTCCGTCGAGCAGCTTTGGGCCGAGCTCGTACAGCACGGCTGGCGGAAGGGTCAGGAAGACCATCGACAGCAGGTAACTATGGTAACGAACCCGGTAGGTCGAATCGTCCTGTTCGGTTGCAAGCATTGTTCTGCGCTGGTTTCACTACGGGTAGCATAAAGCGCCAGCGCGCCGAAGGCCAGAATCAGGAATGCGGCAACCTATTGCCTGCTGGCAGTGACGATATATCTCTTCGCTCAAAAACCGTCTTCGCTGTCGTCGCCCGAGTGATAACTCGTGGCGCGCACGCTGGGCCGGGTCTGCATATGCGCAAGCCATTGGCCGAGCCGGGGGAATGATTGCATCATGGCGGCGCCCTCGCCGGTTTCGACGAAGTAGCGCAGTATCGGGTAGGCATAGAGATCGGCAAGGGTAATCGCACCGCCGACCAGGAAATCGCTGTCCTCGCGCCACCGATCGAGCTCCTGCAACACCGACTCGATCATCGGCAAGGCGCTGGAGACCAGGGCCTCGTCTGCCCTGCCGCCGCTGCCTGGCACGACAATACGCTGTACGTAAACATCCCAAACCATCGGGCGGTAGGCGTAGTTATCGAGCACGCTCAAGATCTGGTTCATGCGCGCGCGCGGAGCCGGTTCTTTCGGTTGCAGCGGCGTGCCCAAAAACATGTCATCGATGTAGCGGCATATCGCGCCGGTCTCGTAGAGACTGAAGTCGCCGTACAGCAGGCACGGGATGCGGCCGAAGGGATTACGCTCCAGGTAATCGGCCGGTGCGCCGGCATCGGCGAAGATATCGACTTCTTCCAGCTCGTAGTCGATTTTTTTCTCTTCCAGCGCCAGCCGCGCGATGCGGGTATAGACGCTGATCCTGAGTCCCAGTAATTTGATGCTTGCCATGGCGGAATTCCCTAAGCCAGTTTTGGTGTGTCGGTGGTCTGCGCATCGATCAGCCTGGATTGTGCCAGCACTGGCCGTAGCAGGAAACTATTTTCCAAAATCCTCATGATCCGGCGGCCCGGTTGTCGACATCGACGATGCCGCGCGCGGCCAGCAGCCTGGTCAGCGCGGGAAGCCCTGCACCTGCGCTGCCTGCATGCCCTGTCGGTGCGCGGCTTCGACATTGGCCTCGTTATCGTCTACGAACAGGATCCGCGCGGGCGCTATACCAAGCACCGCGATGACGTGTTCGAAAATCTCCGCATCCGGTTTCGACATGCCCAGCCGGTGCGACGCGAAGATATCATCGACGTAGCGCGGCAGCAGGACCTCGGCGCCGCTAAACAGTCCGATCGGCCGGCGCGTGAAATGATCGATCAACTGATCGACATCGCAGCCGATATCGAGTTCTTCGATCAGCGTTGCCGCAAATTCGCGCGCGCCGATCTGGCCCTTTTCGAAGGATACCGCGGTTGCCGATTTGAACCAGTCGGCGAGCGTGAATCGATCGACGCCAGTCAGCGCGGCGTCGGGCACCGGGCTCGGGCCCAGTTCGATCAGTACCCCGCCCAGGTCGAACAGGATTGCGTCGATCGCTTTGCTGGTCAAGACCGGCACCGTTTCATCGATTTGAATTACTCCTGCGCAAGCTGCCGGCGCCACCGGTCGGACAGCGCCTGCTCGTCTTTGGGCTCCTCGGCGAAACAGCGGAACTCCCGGGGATCGACCGATATCCAGGGTTGCGCGCTGTTGAGCCAGATGTGCGCGACCGGGCGCAGCCAGCCGGTGTCGTCCAGCGATCCCGCCTTGATGCTGACCGGTTGATCCAGCCTGTCTGATCCGTGATAAATACGTGAACCGCATTGCGGGCAAAATGCGCAGCGCCTGATGACGCCGTCGCCGCCGCGGGTATCCCAGGTTTTGAGCAGGTCCCGGCCCTGCAGGAATTCGACCTCGTCCAGCGACACGATCAGCGACATGCCGAAGGCGCTCGACGACTGTTTCTGGCAATCGTGGCAATGGCAGACGTAAAGCATGCGCGGGGTGGCGTTGAGCCGGTAGCGTATGCTCCCGCACTGGCAGCCGCCGGATTGCGAAATTATCTTGTCCATTGCAGGCCTCCGGGTTGTTGTCGGGCCAGCGCGCCGAGCACCTCGGCGGTCGTGCGCACGGCGCAGAATTCCTTATCCAGGCTGACCAGGTTGACGCGGTGTATGTCCTCGGCGGCATACTGCCGCCCGTCGTAACCGCTGCGCGCGAACGCCGCGGTGGCATCCGCGACCAGGGTCACGTCAAAACCCAGGTCGGAAGCCATGCGGGTCGATGCCGACACGCAATGTTCGGTGCTAAGCCCGACGATGACGAGTTTCGAAATCGACGAACGCCGCAGGTATTCCTCAAGCCCGGTGCCGATAAAAGCGCTGTTGACGGTCTTGGTGAATTCCTTTTCGCCCGGCAGCGGACGCACCTCGTCCTGGTAGTCATTGCCGGGCAGGTCCGGCCGCAGTTTCGAGCCTGCTTCGACCGAGCAATGGCGGATATGAATAACAGGCAGGCCACTCCGCCGCCATCCTGCGAGCAGCAAGGCCATGTTGACTTCCGCGTCCGCATTGTTACGCCGCCCCAGGGCTGGATCGGTCAGGCCTTTCTGCACATCGATCAAAAGCAGTGCGACCTTGTCGGCAATGTTGTCAGGCATTTGCCAGCTTCTCTTGCGACTCGAAAAGGCCAGTAGTCCCTGGGTTTACAGCGTGATAACCTGGTCGGGCATGTTTCCGGCCAGCGCTTCGTACAGGTTGGGGAAACATCCGATGGGTGTGCCATCGACGAGCTTAGCGTCAATTTCGTGCTCGTAGCAGCACTGGTCGCAATCCATCAGCATGATGTTCTGTTCCTTTGCGACCCTTGCCAGCCGTTCGCCGCCAGGATCGCCCTTGACCGGTACGTAATTATTGTCTTGGAAGAAGAACATGCCGACCACTTCGGGGCCGTGGGCATGCCTTTCGAGTTGCGACAGTATCATTTTGCCGAGCCCGTAGGTAACCCTGTGCCCCTGGCTGGAGAAGATGTAAGCGACTTTCATTTTTTGATCCTGTCTGTGTTGATCGATGCGAACCCGGACATGCATTAAGCGAAATCATGAGGCTCGTCCTCGATCAAACGTTTGCTCAGGACGGTTACCGGGTCCGGCGTGTAACCGATGCTGCGGTAGAAGGCGCTCACGCCCTCGTTGTTGTTTCTGACCATCAGGTCTATCTTCGGGCAGCCAAGCTTAACAAGCTCCGCCTCGACGTATTGCACAAGCATCGTAGCGATTCCCTGTCGCCGGCAAGCGTCGTCGACGGCGAGGTAGTACATCCATCCGCGGTGACCGTCATAACCCGCCATGCAGCTCGCGATCAACGCGCCATCCGTCAGGGCCACGAAGAAAAGGTCGGGCGAATCGGCGCACTTGCGTTCGATATCGGCGCGCGGGTCATTCCACGGCACGATCAGCCCCGAGCGTTGCCACAACGCGATGACCCCGGCTTCATCGCCGTGTTCAAAATTCCTGATAACAGGATCTTGCATCGTACCCCTCCACGCGGTGCCAGGCCACGTCAGGGGCCATAGTAGGTCTTCAAAACCCGGTAGCGGCCGGTGTCGACCGTAAACACCAGCTTGTTGTCCACCGGTTGCATATCGACG
>Ga0224512_10002121_pt1 | contig 18421 bp, 16 predicted proteins | sample SF_May12_sed_USG_4_FD_169103 | JGI IMG/M metagenome (GOLD analysis project Ga0224512, IMG submission 169103) | Sediment microbial communities from San Francisco Bay, California, United States - SF_May12_sed_USGS_13 | ecosystem: Environmental > Aquatic > Marine > Sediment | place: USA... | reverse complement strand
ACCACGCTCATGACCGCGCCACCGAGCCCGCAGATGACGTAGAACTTCAGGAACTCGCGCTCGCCCCACTTCGCCTCGAGCGACGGCCCGAAGAAGAAGAGCATGAGCATGTTGAAGAACAGGTGTCCCAGGCCCGCATGGACGAACATGTAGGTGAACGGGCCCCACGGATGGAACACGAGGTTCGACGGCTTGAGGCCGAACCACTCGATCATGAAGCTCTGACCGCGCACCCCGGGGAACACGAGCGCGATCACGAGGCCCAGCGCGAACACCGCCGTGTTGGCGATCAGCAACCGCTTGACCATCGGGGTGGGACGAAGTCCCAATCCGAAAGAGTCGAAGCCGTAGCTGGTCCGATAGCTCATGACGTCGCGGTGCGGTGTGAGTGCCCGTCGCCGGGAGGGACGTATCGAACCCCCACCTGCAGGTCAGGTTCCTGAGCCAACCGTGTCCTGGACGAGGACGCCGGCCGCTCGGTTTGCCCACCGGCTCGTCAGGTAGAATGGCCCGTGCGGCGCGCGTACGCGAGTCGGGCGATCCGGTCGCACAGCGCCGGGAAGTCGATTCCCGCCGCCGCCGCGGCCTTCGGCAGCAGGCTGTTCGCCGTCATTCCCGGCAATGTGTTCGCCTCCAGACACCACGCCCGGCCCCCTTCGTCGACGATGAAGTCGATGCGGGAGAAGTCGCGCAACCTCAAGACGCGATGCACGTCGAGCGCGAGTGCCTGAAGACGATCCGAGAGCTCGCCGGGGATATCGGCGGGAAAGATCTCGGCAGCCTTCCCCGGTTGGTACTTACACTCGTAGTCGAAGAGCTCGTGCTCGGGCACGATCTCACCGACGGGGAAGATCTCGTCCCCCACGATCCCGACCGTGAATTCCCGCCCGGCCTGGTAGCGCTCGAAAAGCACGACATCGTCCCATTCACGGGACACATCGATCACCTCGGCCAGCTCGGCGCGATCGTGCGCGAGCACGAGTCGGAGCGAAGAGCCTCCGCCGGACGCCTTGACGATCACGGGAAGGCCCAGCGTCGCTTCGATGTAGTCGACGGTCGGCGGGCCGGCGCCCGGGAGCCTCGGGTCGTAGCTCTCCCATTCCGGCGTCGGGATCCCGGCGTCACGGAGCAGCCGCTTCGTGACCTCCTTGTCCATCGCGATGGAGCAGCCGAGGCGGTCGCTCCCCGTGTACACGACCCCGGCGAGGTCGAGGATGGACTGAATCGTCCCGTCCTCACCGCTCCCACCGTGAAGGGCCAGGAAATGAACGTCGAAGCCCCCTTCCGGGTCGAGTCGGACCACTGGACCCGCACCGAGTGCGTCCGCGGCGCCAACGTCGGGCGGTGGCCCCGAGGGTGACGCCCGCACCCCCGACTCGAAGAGGTGACGCTCCGACGCGGCGTCCAGGCGCCCCTCCACCGGGTCGATCGCGACGACCTCGTGCCCGGCCTCTCGCAACGCGCGAGCGACCTGTGCCCCCGATGCGAGCGAGACGTCGCGCTCGTCTGACCAGCCGCCCATGTAGACCGCAATCTTCATCGCGCGATCAGCCGGTCAGCGCCTGCACGACGTCGTAACGGGTCAGGATGCCCACCAGGGCCTCGCCGTCGCGTACCAGGCAGGCGGCGTTGTCGCGAGCGAGGAGCGGCCTCACCTCTTCCGCGTCCACGTGGCTGTCGAGCACGGGGAAGGGAGCAGCCATCACGGCCTCGACCGGTTTGTCGAGCAGCCCCGGGTCCTCGATGATCTGGGCCATGAGCCGAGACTCGGTCAGCGAGCCCACGCATTCGTGGTCGCGGACCACCGGGAGCTGACCGATGTCGTGCGCGGTGATCGCGGAGAGCGCCATCCGCACCGGCGTGGTCGGTTCGACGGTGACCAGCGTGGAGACCCTGCTCTTCTTCGAGCGCACGGCCTCCAGGACCGACCTGGGGCGCGCCCGCTCCAGGAAGCCGTTCTCCCGCATCCAGTCGTCGTCGTACGCCTTGCTCAGATAGCGCTCCCCCCAGTCGCACACGAGCGTGACGACGAAGGCGTCGGGGTCTTCGATCTCGCGCGCGACCTCCACAGCCGCGTGCACCAGGAGCCCGGCCGAGCCGCCGGCGAAAAGCCCCTCTTCGCGAGACACGCGCCTCGCCATGCGGAACGCGACGCCGTCGCCGGCGGAGCGGAACTCGTCCACGACGTCAAGATCCAGCGTACCCGGGATCTTGTCGTTCCCAATGCCTTCGACCTTGTAGGGGTGCCCTTCGATCATCTCGCCCGTGTTGAAGTAGGGGGCGATGAGCGACCCCTCCGGGTCGACCCCCACGATGCGGACGTCGGGGTTGTGCTCCTTCAGGTAGCGACCCACGCCGGTAATGGTGCCGCCGGTACCTGCCGATGCCACGAAATGTGTCACGCGCCCTTCGCTCTGCTCCCAGATCTCCCGACCGGTGGTCGCATAGTGCGCGTTCGGATTCGCGGGATTGTAAAACTGATCGGCCATGACCGCGCCCGGGGTCTCGGCCGTGATCGAGCGCGCCTTCTGCAGGTAGTGGTCTGGGTGATCGGGAGGTACCGCGGTCGGCGTGATCACCACCTCGGCCCCGAAGGCTCTGAGCAGCTTCACTTTCTCGCTGCTCATCTTGTCGGGCATCGTGCAGATGCACTTGTACCCCTTGAGCGAGGCGGCCATCGCGAGCGCCAAGCCAGTGTTGCCCCCGGTGGCCTCCACGACCGTGCCGCCCGGCTTGAGAGACCCCTCGGCTTCGGCGGCCTCGATCATCGCCAGGCCGATCCGATCCTTGATGGAGCCGCCCGGTCCCATGAACTCGCACTTCGCGTACACGGGCGTCTTGCTCCCGTCCGTGACCGAATGGAGGCGCACCATGGGCGTCCCGCCGATGAGTTCGAGTACGCTGTCGTAGGGACGCGGATGCCGCTCAGCCATCGGGTGCTCCGAAGGGGTTAGGAAGGGGGCGAGTGGGCGCGCGGCCCTAGGGCTCACGGGCTTCGGGGATCGGCGATTCCCAGCGTATCGGGTCGGGGCCGCTTCGAGAAGCGCACCGGCACGTGAGCCCAAACCTCGATGCGCTTTCCGTCCCGGCGGGCGGGCGTGAAGCGAAGCCGTCGGGCGCCCTCCATGGCGGCAGAATCGAACGCGGCAAAGCCGGATGATTCGACGACCTCGACGCTGTCGACCCCGCCGGTGTCCTCGACTCGCACGCGAAGCAGAGTCTCACCCTCCATGTCCTGATCCCACATGTGGATCGGATACTCGATCGGGACCTCTCCATAGAGAGGCGTGGGCTGTTCGATCTCACCTTCGGCGCCACAGCCGAGCGTCATCGCGGCCGCGAGAGCGACTCCCAAGCGACTCAATCGTCCTCCCCGCGTCGCGTCACACTTCCGAGCTCGTACAGGATCTGGAGGGCCTCTCTGGGTGAGAGCTGGTCCGGGTCGATCGCCTTCAAGCGACTCACCATCGGGTGCTCCATACGAAACATCGACAGCTGGTCGGGAGGCGGCTCCGAGGTCGGGCGGTGGCGCCCGTGACGCCCCAGCCCTTCTCCGCCTCCGGTATGTGTTCCCTCCAACTCCGCAAGAAGTTCCCGGGCCCGTGCCACGATTTCGTCGGGTAGGCCCGCGAGGCGTGCGACCTGAATCCCGTAGGAGCGATCCGAGCCCCCGTCGACGAGCCGGCGCAAGAAGACGATCTCGTCCGCAACCTCCCGGACCGAGACATTCATGTTCTTCACCCCGGCGAGCTGGTCGCCGAGTTGCGTGAGCTCGTGGTAGTGGGTGGCGAAAACCGTTTTGGCGCCGATGTGCTCGTGGATGTGCTCCGTCACGGCCCACGCGATCGAGACTCCGTCGTACGTCGACGTGCCTCTGCCGATCTCGTCGAGAAGGATCAGGCTCCTGTCGGTCGCGCCGTGCACGATCGCCGCGGTTTCGCTCATCTCGACCATGAAGGTCGACTGCCCGCGCGCCAGATTGTCCGACGCTCCGACCCGCGTGAAAATCCGATCCGCGATCGCGAGCCGGGCCTTGTCGGCGGGGACGAACGACCCGATCTGCGCCAGTAATTGGATGAGGCCGATCTGACGGAGCACCGTGCTCTTTCCAGCCATGTTCGGGCCCGTGAGGATCACGATGCAACCTTCATCGTCCAGCACGAGATCGTTCGGAATGAACTCCTCGGTCGGCATCATCGTTTCCACGACCGGGTGGCGCCCGGCCCGAATGTCGAGGGCGAAGCCGGTGTGGACCTCCGGACGGACATAGCGACGATGCACCGCGGTGCGAGCGAGCGTCCCGAGAACGTCGAGCGCGGCCAGGCGCGCACCGGCCTCCTGCAATCTCGACACCGAGGCAGCGACGCGCGCCCGGACCTCGCCGAATAGCCTGGCCTCGAGGTTGCCGATCTCGTCCTCGGCGCCGAAGACCTTCTCCTCCCACTCCTTGAGCTCGGCCGTGAAGTACCGCTCCCCGTTCGCAAGCGTCTGCTTGCGCACGTAGTCGTCGGGAACCTTGGCGAGGTTCGCCTTCGTCACCTCGAGGTAGTATCCGAACACTTTGTTGAAGCCGACCTTCAATGACGAGATGCCGGTCCGCTCGCGTTCCCGCGTCTGCAGGCTGGCAATGAAGTCGCGGGCGCCGTCACGGACGCCGCGCATCTCGTCCAGCTCGTCGGACCAGCCTGGACGGATGACCCCGCCCTCTTGGAGCGTCGCCGGGGGCTGGTCCGCGATCGACGCGCGGAGCAGATCGTTCACGTCCTCGAGGCAGTCGAGATCCGCGCCCAACGCGCGGATCCGTTCGGACTTGGCCGTCGATGCAGCAGCCCGCACCTCCGGAAGGCAACCGAGTGAGCGTGTCAGCGTCGCGAGGTCGCGAGGTGCAACGCGCTGTGTGCCGAACTTCCCGGCTAGGCGCTCGAGATCACCCACTCGCGTGAGCGCCGATCTCACCGAGTCTCGCAGCTCGGGTATTTCGGCGAGCTCGGCCACCGCATCTTGTCGCGCCCAGATGTCCTCGGGTACGACCAGAGGCTCGAGAACCCAGCGCCTGAGCAACCGCCCACCCATCGCAGTCACCGTCTCGTCGAGGACGTCGAGGAGTGTGCCGCCCTCCTCTCCGACGCGGAGCGGCTCGATCAGCTCGAGATTCCTCCGAGTCATTTCGTCCAGCAGCATGACCCGGCCCCGCCTGAGGATCGCGACCGGCCGCAGGTGGGTGACGCCAGCGGGACGGATCTCCCTGAGGTACTGCCCATGGCGCCCACGGCCCTGACGATGAGACCGTCGGTCGGTTGGAAGCCGAAGCCGGCAAGGGATTGGACCGCATACGTTTTGCGAAGCTCTTCGGCCGCAACGTCCTCCTCGAAGATCCAATCGTCCCTCACCGTACGAGGCGTTCCGGGACGCAGCGCCGACTCCACGTGCGGATCCTCTGCGAGGGTCCTCGGAAGCAGGACTTCCGAAGGCTCCAGCCGCCCGAGCTCGGACCGCAACTCGCCCTCGGGTACGAGACGGGCGCTCAGCTCGCCCGTCGAGACGTCGAGCGTCGCGAGCCCATACGCGCCACCCGGACCACGAAGGACCGAGGCGAGGAAGTTGTTGCGTCGCTCGTCGAGCAGGGCGTCTGCCAGGACGGTACCGGGCGTGATGGTCTCGGTCACCTCGCGCTTCACGATCCCCTTGGCGAGCGCCGGGTCCTCGACCTGGTCACAGATCGCCACCCTACGCCCCATCCGGACGAGACGAGCGAGGTAGTCGTCCAGCGCCTTGGCCGGGACGCCCGCGAGCGGGACCTTGGCGGCCGCCCCGTTGTTTCTGGCGGTGAGGGTGAGGCCCAACAGTTCGGCACCCTCTTCGGCATCGCCGTGGAAGAGCTCGTAGAAATCGCCCACGCGGAAGAACAACAGTGCGTCGCGGTGACGAGACTTCGCGTCTCGCCACTGCTGCATGAGCGGTGTGTCGCTTGAGGCCATGCGGGAAGTTAGAATCGCCTCGTGGCCAGGCGAAGGGTCGGCACCAGACAGATGAGCATCGAGATGAGACCATGAAGATCGGAGTGATGGCGACCGCCTGCGTGCTCCTCGGATCGTCGGGGTTGGCCCCCACGGCGTCCGAGGCGCAGGCCTACGACCCCGCCGACGTGGAATCGATCGACGCGATCATCGCGGCGGTCTACGACGTCATTTCGGGGGAGGCCGGTGAGCCGCGCGATTGGGAGCGCTGGCACTCGCTGTTCGCCGAGGGGGCGACGCTCGGCGCGGTTGGGATGACGCCGTCCGGCGAGCCACGGCGTGCCCGGATGACGCCCGAGTCGTACGTCGCGCAGAGCGGCGGTGTCTTGGAGCGGGACGGATTCTTCGAAGCCGAGATCGGCCGGGTAACGGAACGGTACGGGATGATCGCGCACGCCTTCAGCACCTACGAGTCGTACCGCAGCGCGGCGGACGAAGAACCTTTCGCCCGCGGCATCAACTCCTTTCAACTCATGCACGACGGAACGCGTTGGTGGGTCGTGTCGATCTTCTGGCAGGGAGAGAGTGCGGCGTTCCCCATTCCCGACAAGTACATAGGAGAGATTCGTGACTAGAGATCTGCAATACGGGTACAAGCGCACCGTGGACGGTCCCATCGACCAGGTGGAGGAGCGGGTCCGCGCCGCCCTGGCGGACGAAGGATTCGGTGTCCTGACCGAAATCGATGTGAAAGCGACCTTCAAGAAGAAGCTCGACGAGGACTTCAGGCCCTACAAGATCCTGGGGGCGTGCAATCCGCCCGTCGCGTATCGTGCCCTTTCCGAAGAGGTCGACATCGGGCTCCTGCTTCCGTGCAACGTGGTCGTCTACCAGAGCGACGATCCCGGCAAGACTGTCGTGGCGGCGCTCGACCCCGTGAAGCAGCTCGGCGTGTCGGGTCGCGCGGACATGGCCGAGCTCGCCGCCGATGTGCAGGAGCGACTCGAACGGGCGATCGACACCCTCTGAGACACCCGGGGCGACGGGTCAGTCCCTGATCGGCGACTCCGCGCGATCGTCGCGAACCAGGGCTGCGTTGATGCCTCTGGAAGTGAGCTCTTCGAGGAGCTCGACCGCGGCCGCCCGCTCCGCGAATCTCCCCACGCGCACGTGCGTGAATTGGCTGCCTGCGACGCGCACGACGCGGGCATCCACCCCTTCCGCGGCAACCGCCTCGTAAAGCGACATCGCGCGTTCCTCGTCGGCGAACGCACCGAGCTGTACGAAGTAGTTCATCGTTGGGTCCGCCGCTGCTGCCCCGGTCGGCCCCGTCGGCGGCGACCGAGTCGGTGCCGCCTGCCTCTCGGTGCGACCGCCCCCAGGTGGCTCGGCGCCACTCGGCGTGTCGCCCGGGGGTGGGAGAGGGCCCCGGTCCGCGATCCACGCCTCTGCGCGCCCCCATGCGTCCGAACGCGCGTAGTCCCGTTCCAGCGTCGCCACATACGTACGGGTTCTGTCCTCATCGCCCATCGCCCACGAGGCCTGGGCCAGGCGGAGAATTGCGTCGGCCGTGAAACGACCGCTCGGATACAGCACGGCGAGGCGCTCGAAGTCGAGCTCGGCCTGGACCGGATCGACCGTCAACCGCCCTCGAAGCCACAGTCCCCGCTGCAGGTCTCCTCGGGAGGCGTCGGCACGATCGCCCTCCCACCACTCGGCGAGGAGCACGCGCGCCTCGTCCGCCCGCCCGAGGCGGGTGAGTTGCTCCACCTCCTCGAGTTGCGACTGAGCCGAGGCGCGGGTCGGCCGGCCAGCGACGAGCGACGACGCACAGAACACGATGACGGCGAGGACGCGAACGTTCCGAAACGACCGGTGGGTCATGCTGCGGCCTCCGCTCGGACCCGCAGCCCGAGAAGCCATGATTCGAGGAAGTGTTCGTCGGAGTGCGGGCTCGCCTTCAGAAGTCGATCCACGTCGAGGAGCCCCGAGAGAGCCTCGTCGATCTCGTCGACACTCCAAAGGCTGGCCTGCTTCGCGACCCTCTGGGCCAACCACTGTTGGTGCCGGGGAAGCGCCTGCTCCAATCCACGAGCCCCCTTCTGCACACCGATGCCGAGCCGGAGAAAATGGGTGGTGAGGCCAATGACGAGTCCGACGCCGGTCTCCGCCTGGCCGAGAAGAACGGGGAGCGCACGCCGGGCCTCTTCGAACCGGCGATCCCCGACCAGATCGAACCAACCCCATCGATCCTGGGACGGGAGCTTGGTCCCCGCCGCTTCGATGTCGGCGGTGGCGATCACCGACCGATCACCGACGAACTGTGCGAGCTTCTCGAGCTCCTGCGAGAGGACGCCGAGGTCGGTCCCGATCGCCGCCCCGAGCGCCCGCGCAGCGTCGACCGCGAGCTCCTTCTCGTGAAGCTTCTTCGCGCGCGCCATCAGCCATCCGGGGACGTCGGCGTCACTGATTGCCTTGAACTCCACCGAGCGCGCGTGCTTTGCGAGCTCGCGGTAGAATTTCGCCTTCGAGCCGGACGGCACTGTGCAGCTCATGATGAACGCGAGCCCCGGAGGTGGACTCTGCGCGATGCGCACCAGCTCTTCACGGGCCTTCTTCGTCGAAGCGAGTCCCTCGACCTCACGCAGCACGACGACGCGCCACTCGGCCATCATGGGCGGGGTGGCCAGGACGGAGGCGAGCCTCTCTCCGTCGACCTCGGTGCCGCGCAGTGGGTCGTAATTGAAGTCCTTCGTCGCGGGGTCGACATGCGCCTCGACCAACGCGCGGACGGCCGCCTCCTTGCGGAAGTGGTCCTCCCCGTGGAGGTAGAAGACGCCTCCCAGCGTCTCCGCCAACGCGGGGACGGCGGCGTTCAGCGACCGAAGTCGGCCGCGCGGCGGGCGCGGGCGCGCTGCTCGTACCGCTGCGACAACGGCGTGTAGTCGTAGAGAAGCGTGTTGGCCCAAAGGCCGCCGGCCAGGTCCGCCTCGGACTTCGAGCTGAACGTCCCCGGCGGCGTCGCGTTCGCAGGCCGTACAGCAGACCGATTCGGAGCCCGATCCACGACGATCGGCTCGAGCTGGACCACGGGCGCACCCGAGAAGAAGGTCGGGGACCACGCGATGGTGGTCAGGAGAACGGCGATGGCCAGGACGGTCATCGCCGGCGCGCCCGAGGATCCATTCGCACGGACGAGACGCTCGCTGTCGACGTGGAAAAGCCGGTGCTGCAGTCGAGGCCCGAAGTCCTCACGCAGCGCCGGCTCGGGAAGCCTGCGGAGCAGCTCGGAGCCGTGTTCCAGCACGTTCTTGTAGCGAACGCACGTAGGACATTCCGTCAGGTGATCCTCGATCGCCACCGCTACTTCGTCGGAAGCAGTTCCGTCGAGGTAGTCGGTGAAGTGCGCTACGACCTGGGAGCAGTTCATCGGTTTGGGCTCACGATTGGGGATCCGGACACGCTCAGTCGGCTCCTGTGCCTTCGTGATACTGTGCCTCTTCGGGAGGGTTCCCCGAGGTTCACGCCCTTTCACCTGGAAAACACCGAGCCCCCGCCGGGTCTCCCCGGCGGGGGCTCTCCCCTCCACACGTCCCCATCCGGAGATGGTCAGTCGATCATCGGCGCAATGATGTGGGCGAAGTTGTTCCGGGCCCGGTTCAGGCGGCTCTTCACGGTCCCGAGGTTGCACCCCGTGATGTCCGCGATCTCCTCGTAGGTCTTGCCCTCCATCTCGCGGAGGACGAAGACGATCCGGTGATGCTCGGGCAGCTGTTCCACGGCTTCCTCGACCTTCGAGCGAAGGTGGCGCTTCCGGAAGAGGTCGTCCGGCTTGTATTGAGTGTCTTCCCACTCGAGCGGACGATGGTCCGCGTCCCAGTTCTTTTTCAGCGTTTGGAAGAGAACCAGTGGGTTCCTGGACCGGTTACGGAGCTCGTTCTTCGCAAGGTTGCTGGCGATCGTGTAGATCCAGGTCGAAAACTTCTTCGACTGGTCGAATCGATGAAGGTGGCGATAGACACGGACGAAGGTCTCTTGGACCAAGTCCTGGCTTCGCTCGCGGTCGCCGATCGTCCGATAGACGAAGTTCAGCAGGCGCTGGTCGTATCGTCGAACCAGGTCGTTGAACGCACGTGGATCACCGTCGAGGGAGGCCTGTACGACCTCCGAATCGCTCATGTCCTCCAGACGCAGGCGGTGCTCGCGTGCTTCGCTCGGGTCCACCTGAAGCTCTGCTTTCTTTTTCACTCGTGCCTTGGCCACGCCACACCTCCTCGTTGCGGCAACCGCCGTTTCGGCAGTCACACCCGATCACGACACCCTGTAGTTGCAGATGCCGTGCCAAGCCGAAAAAGCCCGGTAGCTGCCGGTGATGCCCACTCGGTCGTCCTATCCATGTGACGTCTGACCCGGGCCGATTAGGACACCTGACACAGATGGGTGGACATCCCCCGTACAACCGTTCGATACGACGACCCGACGATTCGGTTGCAATTCCGCCCCTCGCCGCACGGCCCGACCGGCTCGGCGGGTCGACCCCGCGGGGCGAGCCCGTGGGGCGAGCCCGTGGCGGGCTCGTCCCTACGCGTCGGGCGAGACGACCTCTACGGATCCGAGCCCCAGCGCTTCGACCTCGGCGGCTACCGCATCGGCGTCCCCGACCAGAACGATCTGGGCCTCATGCGGGCGGATGTGCCGTGCGGCCGCTTCCGCCGCCTCGTCGACCGTAACCGCCCGTACGCGCCCCCGATACTGGTCGAAGTGGTCGTCTGGAAGGCCGTACACGACCAGTTGGCTGGCCCGCGTCGCGATCTGGCCGACGGTCTCGAGCTGGAGTCCGAAGATTCCGGCGGCGTAGTCGCGCGCTGCGACGACCTCGTCCGACACGGGACCCTCGGTGGACATCCGGGTGAGCTCGTGCATGATCTCCCGAATCGCCGGTGCCGTGACCTCGTTCCCGACCGCGGTCGACACCTGATAGGGGCCGGGTGACGATCGGAGGGTAAAGCGCGAGCGGACCCCATAGGTAAAGCCGTGCTTCTCTCTCAGGTTGAGGTTGAGTCGGCTGGTGAACATGCCACCGAGCACCATGTTCGCGATGGACAGCGCGTAGTAGTCCGGGTCGGTCCGCGCGGCGCCCACGTGCCCGACGCGAATCTCGGACTGGACCGAGCCCGGCCGATGCATGATGTGAATCCGCCGCTCCCTCGTGCGCGGCGTGACCTCGAAGTCGGCCAGCGTCGCGGGGTCTCCTGTCCAACCCCCGAAGTGCTCCATGACCATCGCCTCCACCTCGCCCGGATCCACGTCGCCGGCTACGACCAACCCGCCCCGACCTGGTCGGTAGTTGGCGTCGGCGAAGCCTCGTAGGTCTCCCGGTTCCAGACGCGACACGGCCTCTTCCGTACCGTCGACCCGACGGGCGTATGGCACTCCTGGCGCGAAGTACTGCTCGTTCGCCGTGTCCGACGCGAGCGCCGCCGGGTCCATGTCCCTCTGACGCAGCGCCGCGAGCTGCTGCTCTCTTGCTCGCTCGACTTCCGCCCGCGGGAAGCCTGGAGCGAGCACGGCCTCGGCGAGAATGCCGAGCGCTTCCGGCAGGCGATCGGCCAGGCAAGAGAGTGAGAGGCTCGTGCCCTCCCACCCTGCCGACGCCGACATGCGCGCGCCGATGCTCTCGAGCGCCTCCGCCAGCTCGGAACCGCTGCGCTTCTTCGTCCCGCCCTCGACCGCGTTGGCGGTAACCACTGCCAATCCGGCATTTCCGTCGGTGAGCGCGGACTCGGCCGCCCGCATGAAGAGGTTGACGCTCACCACGGGAAGCCGGGTGAGCTGCGCCACCCGCAAGTCGAGTCCCGTCGACAAACGCCGTCGCTCGATGGTCGGAAAGTCGAAGTCGGCGAAGGTCCCTCTCGACGGGGGGCGGGACCGATCGAACGCGCTCATCGCTCCGACTCCGGCACGTACACGACCACCGCCCGATTGTCCGTGCCGAGGCGATCCTCCGCGAACCTCCGGATATCGTCAGGATCGACCGCTCGCAAACGGTCGAGTTCCTGGTTCAGACGGCCGGGATCATCGAAATAGAGGTCGAACATAGACAGCATATCGGCCCGCTCGGCGGTGCGTTCCAGTGTCCTGACGAGGTCGGTTTCGGTGAGCGCGATCGCCCGATCGACTTCGGCTTGACTCGCGTCCATGAGGCCCGCGAGCTCGTCGGACATCGCGCGTTCGAGGGCCTCCGGATCCGTATGGGGGAAGCCCGTTCCCCACACGAGCATCATCGACTGGCCGGTCAGGAGAGGGTACACGTACGTGACCACGTTTTTCGCGATGCGCTGCTCCCGGACCAGGTGACGGTAGAAGCGGGACGCCCGCCCCATGCCCAGCAGCCCTCGGGTCACCTTGGCGACCGCGAAGTCGTCCGAAGAGAATGGCGGCACGCGGAATGCCATGATCACACGAGGAAGCGGCACGTCCGAAACCACGTGATCACGGACGGTCTCGCCGATCCGGGCCGCCACGTCCGGATTGCCTGGAAGCCGCGGGATTTCGGCGCCGCGCTCGATATCACCGAAGTAGCGCTCGACGAGCGCCATCGCTTCGCCCGGCTCGACGTCCCCTGCGATCGTGAGAACGGCGTTGTTCGGCACGTAGTACGTCTCGAAGAACGACTTCACGTCGTCGAGGGTGGCCGCGTCGATGTCCTCCATCGACCCGATCACCGTGTGGTGATAGGGATGGTCCGCCGGATAAACCAACCGCTGCAGGCGCTCGTCCCAGTCGCCGTAAGGCTGATTGTCGTACCGCTGACGTTTCTCGTTCTTCACCACGTCCCGCTGGTTGTCGAGCTTCTCCTGATCCATCGCTGGAAGCATCCATCCCATGCGGTCTGATTCGAGCCAGAGGGTCAACTCGAGGTCGACCGAGGGGACCGTCTCGAAATAGTTGGTCCTGTCGAACCAGGTCGTCGCGTTCAGCGTGCCACCGACCCGTTCGATCATTTCGAAGTGCCGGTTCTTCGGCACGTGCTCGGAGCCCTGGAACATCATGTGCTCGAACAGATGAGCGAAGCCGGTCTTCCCCTCCGGCTCGTTCCGAGATCCGACCCCGTACCAGAGGTTGGTCGAGACGACCGGAACCGTACGGTCCGGCGCGATGACCACCTTGAGTCCGTTGTCGAGTCGAAAGCGTTCGAACGAAATGGACAGTCCACTCATCTGAGGTCCTTCATGACGTTGCGTGTGATGCGGCGCCCTTTCACGGGCGCTCACTGAGTCGGAGCCGCAGCATGTTGGGTCCCAGGTCCTCGAGAAGGAGCGCGCGGGCCGACTCGTGCCCCGCGTCGACTCGGTCTTCGACCGACGTGACGAGCACGAGGTCGGCGTCCTCCGACCGCATGCGCGCCCGCTCGATCATCTCGTATGCGTCCTCTTCACGTCCCAACGCCGCAGCCGCCAGCGCCGCGGCCAGCTGCGCGTACACGTCGTCCTCGCGAAGTCGTGCCCCGGAAAGCAGCTCCCCCGCGGCCTCCTCGAGCCGATCCGCCTCGAGCAGCTCGAGTCCGAACACCACCCTCGTCCACCCGTCCTCGGGAGCCAACCGAACCGCGTCCGCAAGGGCGTCGGTGGCGCGATCGTGGTCCGCCGCCATCGCGAGCGCGGCGCCCAGCTCGTACGCGATCTGCGGGTCGTCCGGATCGATGTCTCGCGCGGCCTTGAGCTCCTCGATCCCGCGATCGACGAATCCTTCGCGGGCCAAGTATGCGCCGTACATGAGCCGACCGATGGCGACGTCCGGCGCCGTGAGGGCGGCGGCACGGAGCGCCTGCTCGGCGTCCGGATCGTCGAAGTGGGCAATCCCGTTGCCCGCGGTCGCGAGCACGTACGGGTCCGTCGGGTCGAGAGAGAGGGCCCGCTTGAAGCGCTCGTACGCCACTCCCTCCAGACCGAGCTCCCGCTCCGCGACCCCCAGCCAGCAGTGCATGGCCGCGTCCTCGTCGAACTCGTCGAGGTAGTCGCGAAGGAGCTCCGCGGCCCCCGCCCAGTCGTCCTCCTCGCCGAGATCCAGGGCACGTTCGAGCAGCGCGTCCCGGTCCATCAGCGCCCCTCCACGATGGACCGTCCACTCATCGCGTCCGGGGGCGTCAGCCCCATGTACGCGAGAACCGTCGGGGCCACGTCGGCGAGTCTCGCGTCGTCCAAGAGGGACACCCTCCCTCCCTGGGGATCGAAGACGATGAAATCGACCGGCTCGGTGGTGTGTGCAGTGTGCACGTTACCGTCGGCATCGATCATCATTTCGCAATTGCCGTGGTCTGCGGTCACCAGCGCGACCCATCGAGGATGCTCCGACACGGCATCGAGGATGTCCGTCATGCACGCATCGACCGCCTCGACGGCTGACACGGCCGCGGGGATGACCCCAGTGTGCCCGACCATGTCCGGGTTGGCGAAGTTCACCAGAATGAAGTCGTATCCCGCACCGATCCCATCGATGACCGCGTCCGCGACCCCACGCGCGCTCATCTCGGGCTGGAGGTCGTACGTCGCGACCTTGGGTGACGGAATCAACGTCCGGTCCTCCCCGGCCCACGGGGTTTCTTCGCCACCGTTGAAGAAGTACGTGACGTGCGCGTACTTCTCCGTCTCGGCGACCTTGAGCTGCCTGAGGCCCCGCGCCGAGAGGAACTCCGACAGCCCCATCGCGACGTCGAACGGGGGGAAGGCGACCGTGACCGGTAGCCGTTCTTGGTACTCGGTCATCGTCACGACCCGACCCGGGAGCGGCCCCTCCCTCTCGAAGCCGTCGAAATCCGGCTCGGATAGGGCAGCGGTGAGCTGACGCATCCGATCCGCCCGAAAGTTCAGGAGGAAGACCACGTCTTCGGCGGCAATCCCCTTTTCGACGGAGCCACGGATCCCGGTCGGCTCGACGAACTCGTCGGTAGTGCCCGCCGCGTAGCTGTCCGCAAGAACGTCCACGGTATCGGCCCATACGTCGGCACGGCCACGCGCGATCAGGTCGAAGGCCCGCCTCGTCCGATCCCACCGCTTGTCCCGATCCATGGCCCAATAGCGTCCGACGATGCTGGCGATGGCCCACCGCTCGACCCGAGCACACCGGTCGGCGAGCACGCGCAGGTATCCCAGGCCCCCGGTCGGCGAGGTGTCGCGCCCATCCGTGATACAGTGGAGCCTCGTCCGCACGTCTTCGGGTAGAACGTCGAGCAGCGCGGTGAAGTGCCGGAGGTGGCTATGGACCCCACCGTCGGAAACGAGCCCCACCACGTGCAGCGTACCTCCCACGGCCCGGAGGCCCTCGACGATCTCGTCGAGCCCGAGCTGGTCGGCGAAGGCTCCGTCCGCGATCGACGCGTCGATACGCACGATGTCCTGGGCGACCACGCGGCCGGCGCCGAGGTTCAGGTGCCCGACCTCCGAGTTTCCCATCTGACCTTCCGGGAGTCCCACGTCCCGTCCCGAGCACGCGAGCCGGGTGCGCGGATGGCGGCTGTAAAGCCGCCTGTAGGTCGGCACCTCCGCGAGCTCGACCGCGTTCCCCTCGGAGGGCGGGTCGTCGAAATCGGAGTGCCCCCAGCCGTCGAGGATGACGAGGAGCACCTTTCGGTCTGCGTCGGTCATGGCGCGGAATCTAACCTCGCTTGACGTAGCGACGGGCAGCGGTGGAGGTTGCGGCCGCGGCAGCACACACCCGAGTCGGAGACGAGCTTTGCGGTACTCACCGTTTCGCATGGAGCGATGGCAATCAACGTACGAGCACCGCGTCGAGATCAACCTCTCGGAGAGCGGCGTCCACCCGCTCACGGTGGGTGAGCTCGTGGAGCTGTCGGGCCGTGACGTAGAAGTGGATGACATTCTACTGGGGTACGGGCAGTCGAATGGCTCCGACGAGCTTCGGGCGCTGATCGCGGATCAGTACGCGGGCGCCTCGGACGCCTCTGTTCTGGTCACCGTAGGCGGCGCGGAAGCGAACTTCACGTGCTTCTGGCATCTTTTCGAAGGCGACGACAAAGCCGCGATCATACTCCCCACGTACGGCCAGGTCCCTGGGCTGCTCGAATCGTTCGGGACCAGGCTCCTCCCCGTCCATCTGCGCGAGGACGACGGGTGGCAGCCCGACCTGGCCGCGCTGGAGGACGCGCTTCGTGACGGAGCATCATTCGTGCTCATCACGAATCCCAACAATCCGACCGGGGCCTCCCTCACGCGCGCCGCGATGGACCGGATCGCTGAGCTCACGGAAGCGCATGGCGCTTGGATTCTCGCCGACGAGGTATACGCAGGCGCGGAGTCGCACGGCGAGCGCACACCCTCGTTCTGGGGTGTTCACGACCGGGTGCTCGTGACCAACTCGCTGTCCAAGGCGTACGGTCTACCCGGTCTCAGGCTCGGGTGGATCGTCGGGCCGGACGCGCTCGTCGCGGAGCTCTGGGGTCGGACGGACTACACCACGATCGCGCCGGCCTCGGTGTCCGATCTCCTCGCATGCGTCGCGCTGGAGCCCGGTACCCGAGAGAAGATCGGGGCACGGACTCGCGGGATCGTGAGGAAGAACCTCGGCGTCCTCGAGAAGTGGATGGGCGACCAGGAGGGCCGATTCCGATACCGGCCACCCGACGCGGGCGCCATCTGCTACGCGCATTACGACGCCCCGATCAACTCGTCGGAGTTCGCAGAGAAGCTACGCGTCGAGAAGTCGGTCCTGGTCGTGCCGGGTGACCATTTCGGCATGGACCACTACCTCCGACTCGGCTTCGGCAATCCCGAAGACGAGCTGCTCGAGGGTTTGAACCGGGTGCGGGAGGCCTTCGACGAGATCAGCGGCTAGGGCCGCGCTGGCTCCGGGCCGCCGACTCAGCGCACGCTCGCGTCGCGTGCCGCCTTGAACTCGGTGCCGTCGTTCCAGCTCGGCCAGACGTCGGAATCGATGACCGCGCGCCCCACCTCGTAGTACAACCGAACGTCGGGCACGGCGCCGGTGAGGTCCCACGTCTCGTCGAACTCGTCGGTCACCATGTGATACCGCTCGGCCGTATACAGGCCATTTCGCTCGCGCCCGTACGTCTCGCCGAGCTCGACGTGGTCGATTCCGTGCTCGGGGTAGATCATCGGCACGCCTTTCTTCGCCAGCTCGAAGTGATCCGACCGGAAGTAGTAACCCTTCTCGGGCTCCGGGTCGGGAACGATCCTCCGGTCCTGAGCGGCGGCCGCTCGATCGGCAATCGCGTCCAGCTCGGACATCCCGTAACCGATCACGACGAGATCCTTCGTCGGCCCGAAGTTGCTGAGACCGTCCATGTTGAGCCCCGCCACGGTCCGCTCCAACGGAACGACCGGATTCGCCGCGTAGTGCGCGGAACCGAGCAGACCCTGCTCTTCGGCGGTGACCGCGAGGAAGACCACGGAGCGGCGTGGTGGCTCTCGACGGTTCGCATACGCCTGCGCGAGCTCGAGCAGCGCCGCGGTGCCCGACGCATTGTCCAAGGCGCCGTTGTAGATCCCGTCCTCACCCGCGGCGACCAGCTCGGCGTCGGTCCCGAAGTGATCCCAGTGCGCCATGTAGATGAAATACTCGTCCGGGGCCTCTGCGCCCGGCAGGACCGCGATGACGTTCTTCGAGTCGGAGAACCTCAGGTCGTTCGACACCGAGGTGGTCAGGGTGAGGCCCATCTCCCTCGGGCGCAGGTTCCCGCTCGCCGCCTCCGCGTAGAGCTCGTCGAAATCGAGGCCGGCGCGGTCGAAGATCGAGCGGGACATCGCCTCGGTCATCCAGCCGGAGATCGCCACCGCTCCCGCGTTTCCGTCCTCGCTCTGCAACTTGAACTGTGGACCGGTCCAGCTGTTGCGCACCGTTTCCCACCCGTAGGCCGCCGGCGCGGTCTGATGAACGATGAGCGCCGCGGCGGCTCCCTGCCGCGCCGCCTCTTCGTATTTGTACGTCCAGCGTCCGTAGTACGTCATCGAATTGCCGGAGAACACGTCGGGATCCTGCGTCGCATAGCCGGGATCGTTGACCAGGATGACCACCGTCTTGCCCTCGACGTCGACGCCCTCGTAGTCGTTCCAGCCCACTTCAGGGGCGACGATCCCGTAGCCCACGAAGACCAGGTCACTATCCTCGACGCCGGACGCCTCGACCACGCGGTTGGTCCACGTGACGAAGTCGTCTCCGTACGAGAACGAGAGTGGCGTACCCCCTCCGTTCACCACGAGCGGGGCGTTCGTCGGGTCGGCGGTGATGTCGACCAGCGGAACGTCCTGAGTGTAGCTCCCCGCGGCACCCGGTTCGAGGCCGAGCGCCCGGAACTGGTCGGTCAGGTACGTAACCGTCAGCTCCTCACCCGGTGATGAAGGCGCGCGCCCGCCGAACTCGTCGGAGGCGAGAACCGCCAAGTGCTCCGCGATGTCGGCCTCGCTGATCGACTCGGGACCCCCCGCGCC
>Ga0224512_10002120_pt1 | contig 18424 bp, 17 predicted proteins | sample SF_May12_sed_USG_4_FD_169103 | JGI IMG/M metagenome (GOLD analysis project Ga0224512, IMG submission 169103) | Sediment microbial communities from San Francisco Bay, California, United States - SF_May12_sed_USGS_13 | ecosystem: Environmental > Aquatic > Marine > Sediment | place: USA... | reverse complement strand
CCGGGTGCTATCGGACCTGCTTGCCAGCTCGGCCAGGGCTGACTGCACCTCCGGGCCGTTGTTGAGGGTCTCGGCCATGCGCAGGCAGGCAGATGCACTGCCCAGCTCGTCCTGCTGCAGGGCGCGTTGACCGCATGCCAGCAGTTCAGCGCCGAGAGCCCCGGCCTCCTGCTGGCTGGTACTGTGCTTCCAGCGCTCGGCGATCCCGGGTGATTCCAGCTGCAGTTTCTCGTGCTGCAGTTGCCGTAGCTCGACAAGGTAGCGCGCCCGGGCCAGCAATTCGCGGCGTCCGGTTTCCTGCAGGCGCTCTGTACGCCGGGCTTCCAGCGCGGTCTTATAGTCGTCCAGCCTTGTGCTGGAAGGCAGCCTTGACAGGGCGTCATCCAGGCGTGCAATGGCAGCGCGCAAGTCACCCTCCGATTCCCGGGTGCGCGCATCTGCCAGGGTGTTGTCCTCGTAGGCGCCGATGTGACTGTCCAGGACTGTCTGCAGCCCGGCTGTATCAAGCTCGGTGTGCCGCTCAAGCAGTCCCTGGATGCGGGCGAATTCGTTCTGTTTTAGCAGGGCCTCCAGGTCCTCCGGACGGTCAGGAGTCACCCGAAGGGTATCGATATGCGGGCAGCCTGCCAGCAGCGGCAGGAGTGCCAGTATCACCAGCAGATTAGCCGATTTTCGCATCACTGCGTTCATCTTCCTCGGGCCGGGTCACCGCCCGGAACTGTTCCTCGAGCTGGTGTTGCCAGCCTACGGTGACTGCCTCGACCAGGTAGGTACTAACGGGGTCCTTGATGCCGCGCAGGCGGATGGCCTGGTACTCCCCGGCAAGCACCCGTTCGCGTACATCGGCGTTCAGGTAGAGGTGCCGGGAAATCACGATTTGCCCGCTGTTCGCGATACCGCAAAGGCGGGAGGCGAGGTTGACGGTATCGCCGACAACGGTGTATTCCATTCGTTCCTTCGAGCCCATATTGCCCGCCAGCATCGTGCCGGAGTTAATTCCGATCCGGAACTTCACGGGAAACAGGCCCTGCTGCTCACGCAGCCGGTTTTCATGTTCGATCAGGCGTTGTATCAATACGGCACAATTGATGGCATGAAAGCGATGTTCCTCGTCAGGTTGCGGTGCGCCGAAAATCAGCATGACACCATCCCCCATGTACTTGTCGACGGTCCCCTGGTTGGTTTCACAGGCCCGCGTGATCAGGGTGAAATACCTGTTCAATATATCCACCAGGTCTTCGGGCCGGGTGTTCTCGGCAATCCGGGTAAAGCCGACAATGTCCGCGAAGACGACCGTGCCCTCGATCTGCTTGCCGCCGAGCTCGATATCATCCAGGTTGGCAAAAACCACTTTGGCGACTTCCGGGGAAACGTAGCGTGACAGTGCCTGCTTGACCTGTGATTTCTCCAGCATGCCTTCAGCCATGCTGTTGAGCGAGGCCATCAACTGCCCGAGTTCATCTGTGCGGCGTTCCCTGAAACTGAATTTCGCAGTGAATTCGCCCTTGCCGAGGGCACGGCTGGCGTCGACCAGCTGGTCAATGGGGTCGGAGATGCGCCGTCCGAGGGCGATCGCCATGGCGACACCCAGCATGATGATCAGGAGTGTCGCGCCGGTAATGGCCTGAATTGCCTTGCGCAGCGACTGTTCCATGGCCGCCTGGCTGAATGTGGACAAGACATACCCCACAGTCACATCCTGGAAGGTGATGGGATGGATGTAGGAAATGACCTTGCGGGCAGACGTTTTCAATGATGCCGGCCAGTACCAGTCCCGGGACCCGGGTGCCTCCTTGATCAATTCGAGCAGCACCCCCCGCTGGCGCTTGTTATTCCCGTCGTGAAAGCTGCCGGCATGGGAGACCGTTTCAGCGTCGAGTGAAATCAGGGCGCTTCCCATGACATTGCTGTTGTCCGTGAACCCTGTCGTGATGACGTCCATAGCAAGCTGGTCGTCGGCCAGCAGCGGTTCCCTGGCAGCCTGCGCCATCAGCTTCACCAGGGCCGTACCCTGGTCATGCAACTGGTTCTCGAATAACCGGGTTTGCTGCTGGATAATGATCGACCCCAGCAGCGTCATACAGGTAACCACCAGGACAGTAATCAGCAGCGAGAGCTTGTAGACCAGCGCTATCTGCTGCAGCTTGTGGGTCAGGCGCTCGTTGATATCGCGTAACGTGCTGCCCAACCAGGCCAGTCTGACATAGACGGGATGGAAGATGCCCGCGAAGAACCTGCGGAATGCCGCGCGCAGGTGTTCGAGCCGTGCTGCCAACCAGCCCCCGACGCTGCCTGCCGTCCTGGAGATGATACCCGTCATAGCGTATTACCCCGGGGTGCAGCCGGGGTGCCTCTGTTGCATTCACGGCTGTAGTGGGCGCTGTTCGCCGCCTGGTCGCCGCCAATGCCAATCGCGAGCTTTTCTGCCGGTGTGTACAATAGCGGGCTTAGGTATCCGAACGACACCAGGCTTTCCATATGACACTCATTCGTCCTTTCGCCGGGCTGCGTCCCGTTGATGATCGGGCCGCTGACGTAATTGCGCCCCCCTACGATGTTCTCAACAGCGCCGAGGCGCGAAACCTTGCACAGGACCGGCCGTGGAGCTTTCTGCATATTTCCAGGGCGGAGATTGACCTGCCTGAAGGCACCAATCCCTACAATCCGCTGGTCTATGAAACGGCTGCTGCGAATCTGGCCAGGATGGAAACCGCGGGCATCCTGCGCAGGGACTCCAGCCCCTGTTACTACGTCTACCAGCTGGTTATGGGCGAGCATCGCCAAACCGGCCTGGTGGCGGTGGCCTCGGTCAGCGAGTACAACAGCAATCGCATCCGCAAGCACGAATTCACCCGGCCCGACAAGGAAGATGACAGGGTGAGGCAGATCGAGGCACTCAATGCCCAGACCGGGCCGGTGTTGCTTGCCTACCGCGCGCAGGCCTCTGTTGATGGCCTGCTGGAAGCGGTGACGCACACCCAGCCGGTTGTCGATCTTGTTTCCGATGACGGCATCGGACACCGCCTCTGGGTAATCAGTGATGACGCCCTGATCAGACGGATCAGCGGGGCATTTGATGCCATGGAGGCCCTTTATATCGCCGACGGTCATCACCGTTCGGCTGCCGCGTCGCGGGTGGCCGCCAACCGGGTCGGGCGGGGTGCCGACAGCAGCGCCGCGTATTTTCTCGCGGTGATCTTTCCTCACGACCAGATGAAGATTCTTGACTACAACCGCGTGGTCAGGGACCTGAACGGTATGAGCCCGGAGACCTTCCTGGCCGGTCTGAGCGACAACTTTAGCGTGTCCCCGGTCAGTGCTGCCTGTCACCCGGCAGGGCCGGGCGAGTTCGGGATGTATCTTGCCGGGCAATGGTATCGCCTGACCATTTACCCCGACAGGGTACCGGCAGACCCGGTGGCGCGTCTTGATGTCAGCCTGCTGGCCGACAACCTGCTGGCCCCGGTGCTGGGCATCACTGACCCGCGGCGCGACCAGCGCATCGACTTTGTCGGCGGTATCCGGGGGCTCGGGGGGCTGGAGCGACGCGTTGACAGTGGTGAAATGCAGGTGGCGTTCTCCATGTATGCCACGCGCATGGAAGACCTGATGGCGGTAGCCGATGCCGGCGAGGTGATGCCGCCCAAGTCCACCTGGTTCGAACCCAAGCTTGCCGATGGCCTGGTCTCTCACGTGCTGGATTGAACTGGCCCGATACTCCGCATGGTTTTCTTCCCGTGATAACGGACCAATCGCGGGCCGGTTTGTTGGTTTGCTGGCTGGCATTGCTTCGGTAAATCTGTCATTGCAGTTCGGCAGGGCTCAGGTCTCCGCCAGGTTGTGCAACGCGATGGCATCTTCAAAGTCGTAACCGGGCTCCTTGCCGGGTTCCCGTACGAAATTACCCTGGATGTAGTCCACGTTGTACTGCCACAGCGTGACCAGACTGCTGGCATCATCGACACGTTCGGCAATGCACCGCGTCTTTGTGGTCCGGGCAAAATCCACCACGGAACGTACCCTGGTCTGGTTCTCCCCGCTGTAGGCAAGGCCCTCGATAAGAGATCCGTCGATCTTCAGGAAGTCCACGGCGAGATCGTGTATCAGTTCGAACGGGCTCAAGTGACCGAAATGCTCGATAGCTATCCGGCAGCCGATTTTCTGCATGCTGTTGATGAAGCCCGAGGTGGCGGCGGTATGATTCACGGCAGTGGTCTCCGGTATCTCAAAAATGACCGCACTGCCTTGCAATTCGTGTTCCTTCAGCTGCTGCGCCAGCCACGCCGGGAACTCTCCATCCGAGAGCGTGGCGGCCGAGACCTTGATAAAGAACGCTAACTCACTGTCCCAAGCATGTATTTCGCGCAGTGATCTTAGCGCCGAGCTGATAACCCAGCGGTCAATTTCAGCGCTCATACTGATCTTTCCCGCCAGGGAGATGAACTGGCCGGGCAGAATGACCTGGCCTTTCTCATCAACTACCCTGAGCAGGACCTCGTAGCCCCTGCCGGTGTCGCCGCCCAGGCTGACTATGGGCTGGTACACAAGGTACAGGCGTTCGTCATCGATGGTCTTGCGTATCATCTCGTCCCATTGCAGTTCGAGATCCCCGTCGATCTGCTCGTCAATGGCCGTACTGTGGACATGCACCAGGTTGCCGCCGGACGAGCGGGCGACCTCGCAGGCGAGGTCTGCGCGCGATAACACATCCTGGGCATCCTTCATGTGTTCTTTGATGACGCACATGCCGATGCTGCAGGTGGTCTGAATGACCTGACCGCCAACCACGGTGACGTGTTTCTTGATCTGCTTGCGCACGGACTCGGCAAGCAGGTAGGCACCGTCCTCGTTCTGCGAGGTGTTGAGGATGGCAAATACGTAGTCCCCGAACTGGGCTACCGTGTCTTCTTTATCGTAGTTCCTCTGGATCAGGGCGGCGATGTTCCTGATGGTCTGGTCGCAGGCGTAGATGCCGAAATTCTCGCGTATGGCCCGGAAGTCATCCAGCAGCAGATAGGTCAGCGTCTGGTACTTGCCTGCCTTGTCGGGGTTGCCGAGGCTGTCCTCCATGATTTGCATGAAGTACTGGCGGTTGTATGCTCCGGCAAACAGATTTTCCTGGCCGAGTGTATCCGGCGTCATTTCGGTGCCCGCCGCCTGTGCCGGTGCACGGATGGTCATTCGGGTACAGCGTTTGTTTTCGAAACTGGCCGGTGCAAATTCAACGGCGGTCCTGCGTGACAGCCCCCTCTTATCCGTCAACCCGATCCTGACTGTCACAGCGTCGCCTGTGTGATGGCAGTTGTGCAGCAGGCTCTCGAGTGCCGCGTGATCGCTCGGCTCGACCCGTTCCAGCAGGGGTGTGCCATTCAGCCCTGCAAGGCCATCGATTCCAAATTGGCTCAGGTAGGCTGGGTTGGCGTACTGGTAGTAACCGTTATAAACATAGGCGATGGCATCGCGGGAATTTTCCAGCAGATTTGTGCAGTACTTTTCCTTTTCCTGCAGAGCCCTCTCGAGTTGATCGACGCGCTGTTGCAGGTGGATGGTTTCCACTGCCTCCTCGAGCCCGCAGATCCGGCGGTTCAGGGCTGCGTTGTCCAGTACCTTGCGGATGGTCGCCACCAGGTCGCCTGGCTGGTCAAGCGAGATCACAGCGGTTGCGCCCGAGTTCATGGCGCCTGGGCGGCCTTCGGCGCCTTCACGCGCAACAACGACCAGGGGGATGTTGCTGGCGTGGTCCGCCAGCCAGGCCGACACAAGCTCGAGTTCAGGAATATTTGCGCCTTCGCCGTAGATGACAATGTCCGGGTCCGTATCGTCGAACAGGTCTTCCAGGGCCTTGATGCCCTTTACCTGGTCAAGCTGAACGGCATGGCCTGCCCCTTCAAGTATGGCCGCGCATGACTGGGCCTTTTTACTTGATGCCTCCACGATTACCAGGTGGAGATTTTTGTTGTCACTCACTGCGTGCCCTCGCTAGTCTGAAAACAGGTGGCACGGTGCGGGTAATAGGCAAATCACCCCGGCACGAGCCCCGACTATTCTATTTACGGCACCCGGGAGAAAGTCTTAAGCTGTCAGGGCGCGGATTTGCCGGGCTGCGGAGCGGCTTTTTACGGTTTCCCCATGGCAGGGTATTCTCCCTGTGGTTATTTCCTGATAGCATGCAAGTAACTGAAAAGCTGTATTTTTAGTCTGTTCCCCGGGCTGCCCGGGAATGGCAGCCGAATTCTTTAGCTTCTCTCGTGGAAACGGAGTGAATCATGCACGAAATTACTGTCAGGCCCGAAACATCCGAGGACGTGCGTGCCATCGATGTTGTCCATATCAGCGCCTTCGGCGGAGAGGCGGAAGCACGCCTGATCAGTGCCCTGCGGGCCGCGGCTTCCTATAACCGTGAACTGTCCCTGGTGGCCGAGCTAAACGGGCGTATTGTCGGGCATGTGCTGTTGACCCGGGTGCCAGTGCGCAAGGATGGCGAGGAAAAGATTGTGCTGGCATTGGGTCCCATGTCGGTTGTGCCGTCACAGAGTCACCGCGGTATCGGCTCCGTGTTGATCAAGGCCAGTGTGGAGCTGGCCCGTGAGAAGGGCTATGGCGCCATTATCGTTGTCGGGTACCCCGAGTATTACCAGCGTTTCGGCTTCCTTCCTGCAAAAGACATCAAGGTGACCTGCAATCTGCCAGCACCCGCTGATGCCCTGACCGGGATGGAAATCGTGGAAGGAAATCTCGCCGGTGGCGGGCACGTCGAGTACCCGGAACCGTTTCTCGAGTTGTACTAGCCGGCCTGGCTTGCTTCAGGCGTCTTCTGCCGGTGCAAACAGGAACTGTGCAAAGCAGCCGGTATTTTCCAGCTGCTGGGTCAGTTTGATGCGTTCTTCAATTTTTTCCTGTTGCAGGGCGGTCGTGCAACCGACCCGGAACGGCAGTGACGGCAGCAGCAGGGTCGCCGGTTGATTGAGCGCCTTGATCTCCGGCAGCAGGATCCCGTTCATCTTGTTTTCGACGCTGGACTTTTCATTGCAGATAGTGGCCTGGATAGCGCAGGCCCCGGGTGCCAGCATTTGAATGCCCATCTCCAGTCCCTGTTGCCGGGTGGACTTCATCCAGCGGATCACGCCCAGGTGCCATCTGTTTTCATCATTTTCCGCTTTAGTATTGATGGCAACCAGTTCACCGACCTGGGCGCCTGAGGTCGTGTCGGTATCCCACAGCAGGCTATAACCGCCGGCGCTGCTGTCCTGTAATTTCCAGATTTCAATGGGTGATTTATCGGGCGTTCTGATGACCGATCCTGGATGAGCCTGGTTTCGCGCCGCGTCTTTGGCCTGTCCATTGGGGCTGGCATCGATTCCCGTCAGCCAGTCGACGTCGAACGAGGTGCTTTGTTCGAATGTCGGGTCGCGCAGGTAGGCATTGTCCCGGATGGTGTGGTCTTCGCTGTCTCTGCCGGTTTCAGTGGAATTCGAGGGTCCGGCGATTACCCCATGAATGTTTTCCAGTCCCAGTAACAGGCGAACCTCGTCATCCTGGCGATGGCGGGTGAAACGGCGCTTGGGCATAACACCCCAGGACATCAGCAGGCGTTGCAGGGTCTTCTCCTCGGGCAGGCCGAGATGTTGCCGCGCAGACCGGTACTCCGACAGGGTCGCGTTGACAGGGTCCGCCATGTCACGGGTGCTGAGGAGCTTGCAGTGTGAGTCGGCCCGCTCTGTCTGCTGCAACGCCTTGTAGGAGGGTGGTTCATCGGTGTCCAGCTGGCAGGCGAAAAAACCGCCCGTGTCTCCGGTGTCGCTGTTCAGCAGTTTGCTGTGCGGCGCCCACACGCTAAGCAAGTCATATACCTGCCGGATCTCGTTCTGGCGCAGCCGGTAGGGGCAGGCGAGGGACAACAGCAGGATTTGCTTGTAGATGTCCTCAAGCGTTGCTGTTATCTCGTGCTGTGTCGTGATGTCGGTGACTGCGTGTGTTGCCAGGCCGTGTTTTTCGGCGAGCACATAAAGCGCATGCAGGTCACCCCAGATACCCGTGGGGAACTGGGCGTATGTCTGGTAGTTGCTGATCAGGATCTCGCTGTAATAACGGATGGCGCGCTGGATTGCCGTGGCCATTTGCGGGCCCGCTTCACCCGCGCGGTCAAGAATGGCGGCAAGGATCTTGTACCCGGTGGCCATGCGCAGGCAGATATCGATGGCCTTTTGTGCATGTACCAGGGCGCTGCCTTTCACCGGGATCGGCCTGCCGAGGTACTTCTTTTTCAGCGAGTCGTTGATGTGGGCAACCGGTCTGGCAAACAGTTCCAGTGCCTCAAACCGTTCCGCGTTTGGCAGGATATAGCCGTTGATTTCGTCGAGGGCGCCCTCGATCAGGGTGATGGTCTTGTCGACATTGGTGAGTGGCAGGTTTTCAATCCATTGCCTGACAGCCCCGGTACCGGTCTTGAACGTACCCATGCCGGGCTTCTTGAGTTCGGGGATCTGCAGTTCCATATGGGGCGTAAGGTTATCCTCGTGAGCCTGATCATAATGCGTCTGACACCAGATAATATACACAATATCACGATCCATGGTGGCATTACTGCGGGCAATGGTGGCGGGGCTGCGGGGCCCGGTCGCGACGTTTGGGTGCGCCCCGGGGTTTAATGGCCGGCTACGGCCAGAGGGGGTATTTCCCCGGGTAGTCGGGGAGTTCCCTGACCAGTCGTGGTACCAGGTAGCCGGGCAGGGCGGCGTGCAGGCTGTCCATCAGCGCGCGCGCAGCACTGTCGCTGACTTCGAAATGTGCGGCCCCCTGAACCCTGTCCAGCTGGTGCAGGTAATAGGGCAGCACACCGGCGGCCAGCAATGCCTCGCTCAGGTGGATCAGGGTGTCCGTCTCAGCGTTGATCCCCTTGAGTAGAACCGACTGGTTCAGCAGCAGCACTCCGGCCTGCGCCAGCTTGCGCAGCGCCGTCACCACGGCCGGGTCGATCTCGTTCGGGTGGTTGCAATGAACCACCACCACCACGCGCTGCGGCAGCTCGCCGAGCCAGGCGAGCAGCCTGCTGTCGACGCGCTCCGGCAGGACGATGGGCAGCCGGGTGTGCAGCCGCAGGGTCTGCAAGTGCGGGATTCCTGCCAGTGCCCTCGCCAATGCCTCGAGACGCGTATCGGGCAGCATCAGCGGGTCACCGCCGCTCAGAATCAGCTCGCGGATCCCGGTATGTGCGGCCAGGTACTCAAGTGCCCGGGCCTGGTTGCCTGACAGGGGATTGGCCTCGGCGTAGGGGAAATGCCGCCGGAAACAGTAACGGCAATGGATGGCGCAGGCACCGGTCAGGGTGAGCAGGGCGCGGCCCCGGTATTTATGCAGCAGGCCGGGCACGGGCATGGCATCCGCCTCGCGCAGGGGGTCAGGCAGGAAACCGGTGTGCTGCCGGTCTTCCTCCGGCAGCGGCAGGACCTGGCGCAGCAACGGGTCGTGAATATTCCCCGGTTCCATGCGTGCGACAAAACCGCGCGGTACCCGTAACGGGAAATCGCGGCTGAAGCGGCGGATATCGGACTTCGCGGCATCGATATGCAGCAGACACAGCAGTTCATCCACCGAGCCGACGGCCTGCATCAGTGCGGTCTGCCAGGCCGGCGTGTGTCGTGATTTGTCTATTCGGGGTATCATAGCCAACGTTTTTTATCCCCTGTTCGGCGCTTACTCAGTCAAAAAGGACCGTCATGGCAACGTATAGTACCAATGAATTCCGCGGTGGCCTGAAAATAATGCTCGACGGCGACCCGTGCTCAATTATTGAAAACGAGTTTGTGAAGCCCGGCAAGGGGCAGGCATTCAATCGCGTCAGGATTCGCAACCTGAAAACCGGGCGTGTGATCGAGCGTACCTTCAAGTCCGGCGAGACCGTCGAGGGCGCGGATGTCCTGGATATCGAATTGCAGTACCTCTACAACGACGGCGAGTTCTGGCACTTCATGGACACGAACAGCTTCGAGCAGCATGCCGCGGATGCGACCGCCGTCGGTGATGCCGCAAAATGGCTGAAGGAACAGGATGTCTGCGAGGTCACCCTGTGGAACGGGACACCGCTGGCGGTCACGCCACCCAACTTCGTGGTGCTCAAGGTGACCGACACCGACCCGGGTGTGCGCGGGGATACCTCCAGCGGCGGCGGCAAGCCCGCCACTCTGGAAACGGGCGCAGTCGTACGCGTGCCCTTGTTTGTCGAGATCGGCGAGACCCTCAAGATCGATACCCGCACCGGGGAGTACGTCGCACGCGCCAAGGAATAGCGCTCTCGATTACTGAATTGCCGGGCCGGGAACGTGCACGCAGAGATAGACAGTCTCAGACTCCGAGCGCGGGTGCTGGCCCGGGTGCGCGACTATTTCGCGCAGGCCGGTGTGCTCGAGGTCGATACCCCGGTCCTGTCACCTGCTGGCGCCACCGATTCCGCCCTGCAGAGTTTTCAGACCCGCTACCACGGCCCAGGTCTGGCTCACGGTTCCAGCCTGTATCTGCAGACCTCGCCGGAATTCCCGATGAAGTGCCTGCTGGCCGCCGGCAGCGGGTCGATTTACCAGATCTGCAAGGTATTTCGTGACGGCGAGTCCGGCCGCCGGCATAACCCGGAATTCACGCTGCTGGAATGGTACCGCGTCGGTTTCGACCACTTCGACCTGATGGACGATGTCGAGACCCTGCTGCGCAGCGTCCTCGAGGGCCTGGTTCCGCTCGAGTCGGTCGATCACTGGTGCTACCGTGACCTGTTCATCGAGAGTGCCGGAGTCGACCCGTTCAATGCGTCCGTGGATGAATTGCGGGGCTGCCTGCAGTCACATGCCATCGATCCCCCCGTCGGCCTGTCACCCGACGACAACGATGGCTGGCTCGACCTGCTGATGACCCACATTATCGAGCCACGGCTGGGACCGGGGCTGGTGTTCATACGTGATTATCCCGCCAGCCAGGCGGCACTGGCACGACTGCGCCCGGGCACCCCGCCGGTTGCCGCGCGCTTCGAGGCCTACCTCAACGGTGTCGAGCTGGCCAACGGCTATCACGAGCTGACCGATGCCGCTGAACAAGGACTGCGTTTCGAGCAGGACAATGCACAACGTGTGGCGCAGGGCCTGGAACCGGTGGTTGTCGATACGCGCCTGCTGGCCGCCCTGGCCTCCGGGCTGCCGAACTGCGCGGGTGTCGCACTGGGGATCGACCGCCTGTTGATGGTCGCGGCCGGATCTAATTCGCTCGCCAGTGTTATCGCCTTTCCCCTGACCGATGCCTGAATCACCGGCTTGTCAGCGTGCCGGCGATAACGGAGACTTGGGGGGATGCCTGAACTGACCGAACCCAAACCAAAGGCACCCGCCCGGGTCGCACTGGAGCATGATCAGACCCTGGCGTGCAGCGGCGCCTGGACGGTACGCGGGATTGCTGCATTGCCACGGCGCATCGAATCTGTCCTGGTGCCCGGCGCCGCGGCTGTCGCCATTGATGGCCGGGCCGTCGCCGCGATGGATACCGCAGGCGCCTGGCGGATCAACCAGTTGCGCCAGCGGCTAGAGGCGGCCGGCAAAAAGGTCCAGCTGGAGGCCTTCAGGACGGAACACGTGGCGCTGATCGACCTGGTTGCCGACACCCGTCGTGATGTCGCGGCAGCCAGCCCGCGCCGCGAGACGGAAATCTTCTATACCCGCTGGATCAGCGTATTTCATGACCTGGTCAGCTTCCTGGCATTTACCGGCGAGACGGTCGTCTCGTTTGTCTGGATGATTGCCAGCCCGCAGCACATCCGCTGGAAGGTGATTATCAATGAAATGTTCGAGGCCGGTTACAAGGCCATGCCCATTGTCGGCCTGCTGTCTTTCCTGATGGGCGTCGTCATCACCTACCAGGGGGCGGTGCAGTTGCAGTTGTACGGAGCCAGTATCTATGTCGCCGACCTGCTGGGGTATTCGATGCTGCGCGAGCTGGCACCCCTGCTGACGGCGATCCTGATTTCGGGACGCACCGGCTCGGCCTACACGGCGCAGATCGGCACCATGCAGGTGACGGAGGAGGTGGCCGCGCTGCGCACCCTCGGCATCCCGCCGATGTACATCCTGGTGCTGCCCAAGCTGATTGCACTGATTATCGTGTTGCCACTGCTGTCGGTGTTCGCGGACATAATGGCCATCTTCGGCGGCATGGTCATGGCAAACCTGCAGCTGGGTATCAGCTTTAACGCCTTTCTGAACCGCATTGGCGAGGCCATCGATTATTCGACCTTCATGATCGGCATCGGCAAGGCGCCGGTGTTTGCCGCCATCATCGCCATCGTCGGCTGCTACCAGGGCTTCAAGGTGCGGGGCAGTGCCGAGAGTGTCGGCAGGCACACGACCATCAGCGTGGTGCAGGCCATCTTCCTGGTAATTGTCACGGACGCGCTGTTCTCGATTCTGTTCAGCATGCTGGGAATTTGACGATGGCTACAGCCGTGGCAGCCAGGACGGGACGCGCCGAACAGCCGTCGGAGAGGGAAGTGATTATTCGCCTGCGCGGTGTCGGCACGGTCTTCGGCAAGAAGGTCATTCATGAAAACATCGACCTGGATGTGTACCGCGGCGAAGTACTGGCCCTGGTCGGCGGCAGTGGCAGCGGCAAGAGTACGCTGCTGCGCGAGATGATCATGCTGCAGGTGCCGAACAGCGGTTCGATCAAGTTGTTCGACACCGAGCTTGTTGGTATCCGTGACGCGGACGCCCAGCGTCTGCGGCGGCGTTTCGGTGTGCTGTTTCAGCAGGGCGCGCTGTTCAGCGGCATGACGGTGCTGGAGAATGTTGGTGTACCATTGAAGGAGCATACCAAACTCGATGAGGACACGATCAGGGAACTGGCCCTGCTGAAGATCGTCCAGGCCGGACTGCGGCCGGAAGCCGCTCACCTGTACCCCAGCGAGCTCAGCGGTGGCATGATCAAGCGCGCCGCCCTGGCGCGGGCGATGGCGCTGGACCCGGAGGTGTTGTTTCTCGACGAGCCGACATCGGGCCTGGACCCGGTCAGTGCCGGCGCCTTCGACGAGCTGGTGCTGCGGCTCAAGGACCTGATGGGCCTGACGGTGCTGATGGTCACCCATGACCTCGATTCACTCTGGGGAGCGGCCGATCGGGTTGCGGTGCTGGGTGACAGGACCGTGCAGGGGATTGGTACCATGGAAACGCTGTCCCGGTCGACGCTACCGCGCATCCGGGAGTATTTCGAGGGGCCGCGTGCCCGGAATGCACAGGAACGCACATGCAAAGAAAAATAAACTATGCCCTCGTAGGCCTGTTCGTGCTGCTGCTGGGCGGTGCCTGGCTGGGTATCAGTCTGTGGCTGACGCTGGGCGATTTCCGTACCGAGTACACCACCTACCGGGTGTACATGAAGGAATCGGTGTCCGGGCTGTATGTGGATGCACCGGTAAAATACCGCGGCGTGGAAATCGGCAAGGTCCGTAATATCGAGCTGAACCCGGCGAACCCCGAGGAAGTGCGCCTGACGCTGTATATCCAGTCCAGCGTGCCGATCAAGGTCGACACCATCGCCGTACTTGCGGTGCAGGGCCTGACCGGGATCGCCTTCGTGGACCTGACGGGCGGCAGCCAGTCGGCAGAACTCTTGCAGGCGGAGGAGGGTGCGGATCACCCGGTGATCCCGTCGGGACCGTCCTTTTTCGCGCGCCTGGACACCTTCGGGATGGAACTGCTTGCCAACCTGAACACGCTGGCCAATCGGCTGGGCGAGTTGCTGGATGAGAAGGGACGCCAGACGATCCGTGACATCCTCGAGAACAGCCGGCAGGTCTCCGCCATCTTCGCACGCCAGAACATGGAGCTCGAACAGACGGTGCTGAACGCATCGAAACTGTTCGCCAATGGTGCGCAGGCAGTTGCCCAGTTACAACCCTTGCTGGATCAGATTAACAGCACGGCCAGCGCCTTCGAGACGATGGCGAATAATATTTCCGAGGCCAGTGCCAGCCTCAACCGTTTTGTACAGGGCAGTGAAACCGGCCTGCAGCAATTCAGTCAACAGACACTACCGGAAGTGGGGGAACTCGTGAGCGAGCTCCGACGACTGGCGGACACCATGCAGGGTATTGGAGAAAAGCTGGAGGACGATCCCAGCCTGCTAATCTATGGACGTGAACAGGTCATTCCGGGGCCGGGGGAATAAGCCGATGACGACTGTTAGCAAAATACCGGGTCTCGTGTTGCTCCTGAGCGTGCTGTCGACGGGCTGTTCGGTGTTGCCGGGACCACCCCCGGAGGCCATCGACGAATACACGCTCGAATACACGGCAGACCCAAACACCGCTATGGCCCCGGCCAGTGACGCAGCGGTTCTGATTGTGTCCACACCACGGGCGCATGGTGGCTATGACAGTGCGCGTATCGCCTATATGCGGCAGGCCTACGGACTGCGCTACTACACGCGCAGCCGCTGGGCCGCCACACCGGCGCGCATGCTGGCGCCCCTGCTGGCCGATGCCATCCAGGAGACCGGCCGCTTCCAGGCCCTGCACCGGCCGCCCGGCACGGTGGTCGCCAATATCCGGCTGGACACCGAGCTGATCCGCTTCCACCAGGATTTCATGGTGCAGCCTAGTGCCATGCGGATCACCCTGCGGGCCCAGCTGGTTGACCTGCAGGCCGGCCGGGTGCTGGCCACTCGCCTGTTCGATCTGACGGAGCCCAGCGCCAGTGAGGATGCCTACGGGGGGGTGGTGGCAGCCAACCGCGCCGTTCGGCAATTGCTACAGGCGCTGGCGCAGTTCTGTGTAGACCAGCAGCCCTGATCCCCAGGCCTTCATGCTGTCCAATATCCGTGTGGTCTTGCTGAATACCAGCCATCCCGGAAATATCGGGGCCTCGGCGCGGGCCATGAAGACCATGGGGTTGCGGGACCTGCGGCTGGTCAACCCGAAACAGTTTCCGCATGCCGAGGCGACGGCGCGGGCCTCCGGGGCCGACGATCTGCTGGCGCAGGCGGCCGTGTACACGCACCTTGATGAGGCCCTGGAAGGCTGTCGCCTGGTGATCGGCGCCAGTGCCCGGCTACGCAGTATTCCCTGCCCCAGCGTCGATCCCAAAGATTGTGCCCGGCAGGTCCGGACAGAGAGTGCGCACGGGCAGGTGGCGCTGCTGTTCGGTTGTGAGCAGTCGGGCCTGAGCAATGCAGAAATAGACCGCTGCCATGCCCTGGTCCGGATCCCGGCCAGCGACGTGTACAGTTCCCTGAACCTGGCGGCGGCCGTGCAGGTTATTTGCTATGAAGTGTTTGCCGCGCATGTTACAAGTGAGACCCAGGAAGGGGATGCTGACGCCCACTTTACCCCGGTGGGGGCGGATGACATGGAGCGTTTCTATGAGCACCTGGAGCGGACCCTCGTGGAGCTGGAGTTTCTCGACCCGGCCAATCCGCGCCAGCTGATGCGGCGCCTGCGGCGCCTGTACAATCGCGCGCGGCCCGACGAGAACGAGATGAATATCCTGCGAGGAATCCTCACTGCCGCCCAGGCGGTGCGCAAATAACATATAAACTGTAATGTAGGTAAATAGCGTTATTAATTGTAAAATAAAAAAATGTTCGAAAGAATCAAAGAAGATGTACAGTGCACCTTCGAGCGCGACCCGGCGGCCCGTACCAGCTTCGAGGTGTTGACCACCTACCCGGGCATCCACGCGGTACTGACGCACCGGCTGAGTCACTGGCTCTGGAGTAAAGGCCTGAAATGGCTGGCCAGGGTGCTGTCCAATGTCGCGCGCCTGTTCACCGGGATCGAGATCCATCCGGGCGCCAGCATCGGCCGGCGCTTTTTCATCGACCACGGCATGGGCGTGGTGATCGGCGAGACCACAGAGATTGGTGATGACTGCACCCTCTACCACGGTGTCACCCTGGGAGGAACCAGCTGGGACAAGGGCAAGCGCCATCCCACCCTGGGCAATGACGTGGTCATCGGCGCGGGTGCCAAGGTGCTGGGCCCGATCCTCATCGGCCCGGGTGTTCGCATCGGTTCCAATGCCGTTGTGCTCAAGGATGTACCCGAGGGCATGACGGTGGTAGGGGTGCCGGGCCGGCTGGTCTCAGGTGCTTCAGAGCCTGACCAGAGACGCCAGGCCATTGCCAAGAAGATGGGCTTCGATGCTTATGGCTCGACCCGCGACATGCCGGACCCCGTGGCGACTGCGATTAACGGCATTCTCGATCACATTCACGCCATGGACGAACGCCTCGAGGACATGTGCCGGGGCATGAAATCGCTGGGTGCCGAGGTGGGGGATATCGACCTGCCCGACCTGGGTCCGTGCGAATTACGCCATGTAGAAAATAAGGGAATCAAGGACGTCGGGACGGTTGAGCAGCAGGAAACGGAGCACGACCAGGAGTCCGATTCTTGACTGGTCTGGCCGCTTATGACACTTTTACTGACACACCCCAAGTTTGCAGGCTCCACCAATTGAAACTCACCAGTAAAGGGCGCTACGCCGTCACCGCTATGCTGGATCTGGCCTTTCACAACCAGTCCGGCCCGGTCACCCTGTCGCATATCTCGCGGCGCCAGGATATTTCGCTGTCCTACCTCGAACAGTTGTTTACCCGCCTGCGTAGATGCAAGCTGGTGACCAGCACCCGCGGCCCGGGTGGTGGTTATTCGTTAAGCCGTCCGGCTGACGACATCGCGGTCGCTGAGATCATTGCGGCGGTCGATGAAACGATGGATACCACGCGTTGCAGTGGCGCCAATAACTGCCACGAAGGTACCCGCTGCCTGACACATGAATTGTGGGATGACCTGAGCCAGCAGATCTACCAGTTCCTGAATGAAATCACGCTGGGGAAGCTGGTGAGGGAGAACGGCATCCGCGATGTCGCTGCACGCCAGGACTACCGGATGCGTGACCCTGAAGGGCCGGAAGTCACTTCCATGTCCCTCAAGCCCCGCCTCGAACACCTCTGATTACAGCACCGGTTTGTGCCTGCTGCAGCAGGCTTGAAGGCAGTTACAGCCCAGATTTTCCCCTTTTTATGCCGTTTTTGCGATCGGCTTCACACCGCATTGTGGCGTGCTTCACGGATGTTTCCAGCGTAGTGCCGTTATTATAATCAACAGCATGACGTGTAATGGAGGTGGCTATGAATATGTACAGATTGTTTCTGGTGTTGACGGCGATACTCTTTCTCGGTGACCCGACGCTGAGCTTTCTCATGCAGTTTGGAGTGTTGAGGGAAGCGGTGATGGTGGCGATCCTCACACTTGTAGCCACACCCTGGGTGGTATCGCAACTGGATAATTAGTTTCACCGTGTGACGGCCCCGACTCCGTCGCTTGTGTGTACCCGCAGACCGGTCCTCGCCACCCTGGCAGGGCCGGTTTTTTTTACCCGGTTTCTGCGCGCCAGACCAGCAGACGGTTGTTGACCGGCATCTCATAGTCATGCGCCAGGGTCAGGCCCAGCTCGCCGGCCAGCCGCTCAAGGTCTTCGAAGTCGCGCAGGCCGCTGGCCGGGTCGCGCTGCTTTAGCCACTGGTCGAAGCGTGCATTGCTCTCGCTGGTATAGCGCCGGTTGTAGTTGAACGGGCCATACAGGCAGAACACGCCGCCTGTCTGCAGTACCTCGCCGATACCCCTGAACATGTCCTGTACCGCGGGCCAGTCGATGATGTGGGTGGTGTTTGCGCTGAAGACCGCGTCGTAGTCGGCTTCAGGCCAGTGGTCGGCACGGACATCCAGGGTAAGCGGGGCGAGCAGGTTGGGGAGTTGTGTCGTTGCACGCCAGGCATCGATGCTGGCATGGCTGGCAGGGAGATCGCTGGGCTGCCAGGTGATATGGGGTAGCTGACGGGCGAAGAACAGCGCGTGCTGGCCGGTGCCGCTGCCGATTTCCAGCACCGTGCGGCAGTCCGAAAATTCCTTTTCCAGGACCGCCAGGATCGGCTGCTTGTTTTCTTCACAGGCTTCCGAAAACTGTTTCATGGGATCCATCTTACAGCGTTACTGTCGCACGCATAAGCACCGGCTGCGCTGGCATGGCAGTCGACCGTATGCAGTTGTTCGCACAGGATGCCTGCTTGGACCAGCTGAAATGCTGATTTATCGGGCAGCGAAGGCACCGTTGGCCGGTGCCGGGTACTGGATACCAGGGAAGGCCCGATTAACTCATTTCTCGTCATTCCGGCGAAGGCCGGAATCCAGTCACTGTCTGATTAGGAATGACTGGATTCCGGGTCTTCTCTGCGCTACGCCCGGAATGACGGCTTGAGCAGACTTTTCCTAGTTGACCGTAATCTTCTGTGGCTGGGGCCTGGCCTGTTTCGGGATCACGATCTCCAGCACGCCGTCGCGGGCGCTGGCGCTGATGTTTTCCGCAGCGGCTGTCTCCGGCAGGGTGAACTGCCG
>Ga0224512_10002117_pt1 | contig 18444 bp, 15 predicted proteins | sample SF_May12_sed_USG_4_FD_169103 | JGI IMG/M metagenome (GOLD analysis project Ga0224512, IMG submission 169103) | Sediment microbial communities from San Francisco Bay, California, United States - SF_May12_sed_USGS_13 | ecosystem: Environmental > Aquatic > Marine > Sediment | place: USA... | reverse complement strand
GCCACCGAGAACGACGAGCAGGCGCTGGCCCGTTCCACCGACGGACCGAGCAACAGGGGTTACGAGGCGGTGCTGACCGCGGTCGAGACCGTCACCCTGCTCCGGGCGTTGGCGGCGATCGGTTGACGGCTGTACTCGAGGGAATCCTGGTGGTGGCGGTGGAGCAGGCCGTGGCCGCACCTGTGTGCACCGCACGGTTGCGTGACGCCGGCGCCCGGGTCATCAAGGTCGAGCGCTCCGATGGTGACTTCGCCCGGGGCTACGACACCGCGGCGGGTGGCGACAGCTCCTATTTCGCCTGGGCCAACCACGGCAAGGAGTCGGTGGTGCTCGACTTCAAGCACTCTGAGGACGCCGCCCTGCTCCGACGTATGATCGCCGCCGCCGACGTGTTCGTCCAGAACCTGGCTCCCGGCGCGCTGGAGCGGACCGGGTTCGGTTCCAACGACCTGCGGGCCGACCACCCGTCGCTCATCACGCTCGACATCAGCGGCTACGGCGAGGCTCCCGAGCTCGCCGAGAAGAAGGCCTACGATCTCCTCGTCCAGGCCGAGAGCGGGTTGATCGGCATCTCGGGCGGCCCGAACGAGCTGGGACGGGTCGGGGTTTCGGTGTGCGACATCGGCACCGGTGTCACGGCCTACGGCGCCGTGCTGGAGGCGCTGTTGGCCCGGGCCACGACCGGCCGAGGCCGGGGGATTCGCCTCTCGCTCTTCGACATGATGGCCGAGTGGATGACGGTGCCGCTGGTCCAACACGAACACGGCGGTGGCGGCCCCACGAGGGTCGGGCTTCGTCACCCGTCGATTGCGCCCTACGGGGCCTACGCCACGTCCGAGGGTGCCCTCACGCTGATCTCGATCCAGAACGAGCGTGAGTGGGTCCGGTTGTGCGCCGAGACGCTGGCCGATCCGGACCTGGCCATCGACCCCCGGTTCACGTCCAACAACGACCGGGTGGCGAACCGGGAGGCGCTGGAGGCGGAGTTGAGCCGCCGTGTCGAGTTGCTCGATCGGGCCGAGTTCCATCGCCGTCTCGGCGCCGCCGCAATCGCCTATGGTTCGGTCAACTCGCTCGATGATCTGGCCGTCCACCCGGCGTTGCGCCGTCGGACGATCGTGAGCAGTACCGGGGCCGCGGTCGACCTGGCGGCTCACCCGGTGCGCTGGACGCTCGACCCCGATGCAACCCCGTCAACTTCCGAACCCACCGAGGTACCGGCCGTCGGGGCTCACACCGACGCCGTTCGAGCCGAGTTCTCCTGAAGCGGCGCCGAAACTTCCGGCAGGCGGTCAGCCCTTGCGGTACTCCCGCACGCTGAGGAAACCGAACACCATCATGATGCCGGCGCACCACAACAGCGACCGGACGAGCGGGCCCGCGATCTCGCCACCCTGCATCATGGCCCGGGTGGCGTCGACCACCTGGGTGACCGGCTGGTGGGCGGAGAACACCTGGAGCCAGCCCGGCATGTTCTCGACCGGCGCGAAGGTCGATGCGGCGAAGGTGAGCGGGAAGGCGGGGAGAAACGAGGCGGCCTGGACCGCCTCGACGTTGCGTAGCGACAACCCCATCCAGGCGTAGAACCAGGTGATCGAGTAGCCGAAGAGAAGGACCAGGCAGAAGCTGGCGACGGCCCAGCCGAGCCCGTTGTTGAACCGGAATCCGATTACGAAGCCCATGGCGATGATCACGGTGTTGGTGATGATGCCCCGCATCGCGTCGGCCAGGGTGCGGCCGCTCAGCACCGCGAGGCGAGACATCGGCAACGACCGGAACCGGTCGATCACGCCCCGGGTCATGTCCTCGGCCAGGCCGATGGCGGTGTTGCTGCCACCGAACATGACCGTCTGCACCATGATGCCGGGGATCAGATAGTCGGCGTAGGACAGGCCAGGTACATCGAGCGACCCGCCGAACACGAAGTTGAACAGCGACACGAACATGATCGGCGAGATGAGGGCGAACACGATGACCTGGGGACGTCGCACCAGGTAGAGCACGTTGCGTCGGGTCATGGTCAGCGTGTCGCTGGCGAAGCGACCCAGCACCGATCGGTCACGGGGGCCCGAACGTTCGGCGGTCGACGATCGGGGGTCCGCGGAGCCGGTGGGCGAGACGCCGGTGTCGGTCGTCATCGTCGGCGTCGGTTACGACCGGCGACCGCTGCCTCGGCCTCCGGCTCGTCCTGGTCGGCCCGCTTGCCGGTTATCGACAGGAAAACGTCGTCGAGCGAGGGTCTGGTCACGGCCAGGTCCCGAAGCGGGATCTGTTCGGTCTCGAACAGCTGGCCGGCCGCCAACAGCGCCTCGATCCGGTTCGTGACCGGGACGGAGGCTTGCTGGCGACGATCGTCGACGTAGGGTTTGGTCGACGCGACGCGCTCGAGGATCGAGATGACCCGGTCCATGTCGTTGGCCTCGGCCGGGCTGGCCATCAGCCGGTCGCCTCCCAGCCGCTCCTTGAGCTCGTCGGGGGTGCCTTCGGCGATGATGTGACCGTGGTCGATGACGGCGAGCCGGTCGGCCAGTTCGTCGGCCTCCTCCAGGTATTGTGTCGTCAGCAGCAGCGTCGCCCCGTCGGAGACGAGTTCCCGGATGAGCTGCCACAGGTCGTTGCGGGTGCGGGGGTCGAGGCCGGTGGTCGGTTCGTCGAGGATGAGGATCCGGGGACGGCCAACGAGGCTGGCGCCGAGATCGATACGTCGCCGCATACCACCGGAGTAGGTGCGTACCTGACGGTCGGCGGCGTCGGTCAGCGAGAGTCGCTCCAGAATGTCGTCGGCTCGGCGACGGGCCTCGGGCCGGCCCAGCTGATAGAGCCGGCCGACGATCTCGAGGTTCTCCCGCCCCGTCAGCAGATCGTCGACGGCGGCGTTCTGCCCGGCGAGGCCGATCAGGGCCCGGACGGCCATGGGGTCGCGGTGGGCGTCGATGCCGCCAAGACGGCAGCTCCCGGAGGTCGGTTTGAGCAGCGTGGCCAGGATCCGAACCAGAGTCGTCTTGCCCGCCCCATTCGGGCCCAGCAGACCGAAGATCTCCCCCTCGTCGACCGAAAGCGTGATCCCTTCGAGGGCGTGGACGTCACCGAAATGTTTGACCACCTGGTCTGCTTCGATCATTCCGAACAACCATATCGATCCGTGGTCCCGGAAAAGTTTTTTCGGATTCCGGGAACTTTTCGCCGCCTCGTCGCGACTCACTCCTCGAACGGAAAGCAAGACCTTGCTTGCGGGTGAGAACGCTTTCGAGTGCGGCACTGCGGTCCGTTCCACATAGTTCTGACATCTGGCAGCCGGAGTTCCTCTATCCGATGAGTCGGCCTTGGACCACGCGGCGGACCCAAGGCGGGCTTACCGGCCTAACGCAAACCGCTGAACAAGGCTGCCAGATGTCACTCTCTCTCCGACGGCGATCCTCCCCGGACCGTGCTTGGTCCTTCCTCTCGCCGTCGGAGAGCTGTGTAACCGGACCGTGTGAACGAACATCCACGAAGACGGCCTCGGCCGAACGCGGGTGTGGTGCGCCGAATAAACGTCCTGGCGCGGGGCGTTTGTTCGCGTTTTCGGGCCGGATCGTTCCCCTGCAGACCAACGTCAAGAATACGGAAATACCGGCTCTGGCCTAGCGGCCGTCAGCCCCTATCCAATATCGTGTAGTGGCAAGCGTGTAGGCGGTTAGCGTAGGGACATCCATCATTCACAACGACGCCGCGATAGTCGATGAACTCGTAGCCTTCCTTCCGTCAGGCTCGTCGGTCGTCGACGCGCGTCTGGCGACCATCTACGCCAATGCCGATCCCGATCTCGCCGACCGGCTACTGGACAGCGTGGCTGTGCAGGCCGCGGCCGGGTCACCCTACGCCTTGCAGCTGCTCCTCAACCTGATATCCGAGCATCGGCTGGCCTATCCCGGTATCAGCCGCCACGTGCTCACTCGTTCGGTGCAGGAGGACGTGGCGCAGGAGGTTCTGATCGCGGTTTCCCGATCGATCCATCGGTATCGGGGCGATGCGAAGTTCACCACCTGGCTCTACACGGTCGCCCGGAACACTGCGGTGGCCGAACTGCGGCGCAGCCGCCCGGCGGTGTCCTACGACGACGACTCGGCCGGCGAACACGATGCGCTACGGTTCAGCTCTCGAGCCACCGATCGACAGATCATCCAGGCCGCGATCGCCCAACTCCCCGCGATCTTCCGGGAGATCGTCTACCTGCGCGATGTTCAGCGGTTGAGCTACGAGGACATCGCCAATCGGGAGGGCATCGCCCTCAACACGGTGCGATCGCGTCTGTCACGGGGCCGGGCCCTCCTCGCCACCGAGTTGGCGACATTCCGAGGGCTATGACCGATCTGCCGACCGCTCGATCGAAGCGAATCGGCAACTACCGGGTCATCGCGCCGATCGGTGTCGGGTCGTCGGCGACGGTCTACCGGGCCATCGACGAGTCGAGCGGCTACGAGGTGGCGATCAAGGTGCTGGCCGAGAACCTCAGCCTGCTTCCTGAACCTCGACAACGGTTCTACGACGAGGCGGAGATCCTGCGGGGGATCGACAGCCCGGCCGTCGCCCGCATCTACCATGTCGGCGAGACCGACACCGGGCAACCGTTCATGGTGCTGGAACTTGCCGATCGGGGCGACCTGCGTCGCCGGGTCGACGAACTCCGAGCCCGCCGCGAATCGATCGATTGGACCGATCTGTGGGCACTGGGCCGTCACCTCCACGAGGCGCTGAGCTCACTTCATCAACGCGGCATCATTCACCGCGACGTCTCGCCGGGCAACATCCTCATCCAGCATCGCAGCGAGCTGACCGGTCTGTCGGCCGCGAAGCTGCTCGAGCCCGGCGAGCGGTTCATCCTGTCCGATCTCGGCTTCGCCAAGGATCTGGAGTGGGCCTCGGGCTTCACCGCCGGTGGGGGAACGAGAGGGTTTGCCTCCCCCGAGCAGCTGAACGAGGTCACCGTCGTCGATCATCGAACCGACATCTTCAGCGCGTCGGCCGTGATCGATTGGACGGTCTACGACGGTCCGTTTGCGAAGGCGCTCGAACCGTTCCTGCTGGAAGGTCTGGCCGACGATCCCGACGACCGCTTCGAGACGATCGACGAATGGTACGACGCCTTCGTCAATGCCATGGACCTGATCGAGAACTGGGACGATCCGCCACGACATGGCGGTTGGCTGCCTGCCGCTCTGGTGTTCATCATCGGCACTGCGCTCATCATTCTGGTGTTGTGGCTCACCGACTCGCTCGGCGAGTTGATTGACGCCCTCTGAGATACGGGCGACAAAAACGCCCATGTGCCCGGACCAAGGCCCGGGCACATGTCCAACTTCGGAAGCTCGCACGGCATCTTCATGAGCGCCACGTGAGCGCTTCGTGCTGAGAAAATCGGGGAGTTCCGACGTTGGAATTCGACTATCGATCGCTGCTCAGTAATCTGTCACAACGTTCGAAGGAGAACCTCTCCTGAGTCCTGGTTTGCGGCGGATCATCCACAGAGATACCTGGTTGTCTCAGCGAGTGAGACCGGAAGTCCCTTGCGGGAAATCCGAGTGTGCGGCAGATCGTCCACGGTTAGGTCCGGGTGTGGCACTCCTTGTCGGCGGGTGAGGTGTGTCGCTCTGTCTTGCGACAACGCATAGATTAGCGCCTTATCGGCATCTGTCAACCTGAAACGACCAGCAGCCCCAAACTTCGATAACTAACGATGTTGTCATCGCGATGAAATATTACGAGTCAACCGACGCCTGTTTCAGGGGGTCGCGCGTGTCACGTCGGGGACGCTTCGACGTCGTTCCGTAAGATTGATCGACCCCAGGCCCTCGCCACCGCGAGGTGGTCAGTGCTGCTGCAGCGCGGTCAAATCCTACGATTGGACTACAACATTCAAACAGGTGGCGCTAGGCTCGGTGCAGGCGTTCGGTGATCCAGGCTGCGGCCGATTTCGCCAAACGATTGGTAACGGCAGATAGAGGAGCTAGGTAGTCGGCTCAATGATGGTTCCACGGTAGGGAGGTCCGGGGCCGAAGTGAGCGGATGAATACACAGCGGTCCAGGAGGGACGTTCGACGCATGAGGCTGGAGTTGCCATGCTGTGGCGGCGAATCGTCGGAACGTTCAGGAGTTGATGCATGGTGGAGCTGAACGACGAAGCAAGAGGCTACCTCACTGGCGACGACGCGGTGGCCGCACTGATGTCGCAGTACGGGTCGCCGACGATCGCTTCCACCACCTCGGCCATCGACTACGGGTTGCCGCTGGTCGTGGCCGGTCTGAAGCGTCGCGCCGAGGATTCGGCGGGCATCGTCAATCTACTGAACCTGGTCCGCTCGCTCGACACGAGTCAGCTGGGGACCAACGCGATGTGGAGTCGAACCTCCCACCGCAACGTCATGGGCCCGGACCTCACCGAGATCGTTTTCCGTGACGGCAGCGGCCAGGGAACCCACGAAACGGTCATCGCCAAGCTGGCCGAGCGGGCGCGTATCGACTTCGAAACCGCACGGGGGATTCTGGGGTCCTGCACGTGGATGCTGCTGGCCGTGCTCGTCAACCGTTACAGCCGATCCCTCGACCGGCAGACCCTGCTGCGTGTGGCCGATGAAGAACGCCGGCGGCTCTCGGAGCAGGGATGGGACCCGTGGATCCGTGCCGTCGAGTGGGAGACCAACGCGGTCACCGGCAATGAGACCCTCTACGTCGATTCGGTTCCCACGCCACCGAATCCCACCACGGCCAGCGCCGCCGACCGCTCCGGTCGATATCCGCCCCCCGTCAGCCGCGGCGACCGTGGCGACACACCCGGGCCGGTGTTCGCCCCCGAACCGTCGAGTCAGGGCCGTCGCCCGGACGGCCCCGAGCCGGGCGGTGCCGGTGGTGGAGTCGGTCTCGGTGGCTATGCCCCGCCCGAACGCCCCTCCCGCGGCCCTGCTCCGATCACGTTCGGCGGCGGTCGAGGGCCCGAGTTCCCCGATCCGCGCCTTGCGTCCGGTCGTCGGCGGCCGATGACCGCCCCCCAGCCGGCTCATCGCCACACCCGACCCCGCCCATCGATGCCGGAACCGAACCCTCGGCGCTGGCCGATCGCGGTTGCGGTGGTCGCCGTGCTCCTGCTGGCCGGTGGCGCATGGTGGCTCATCGGTCGAGACGACGACACGCTCGTCGACTCGGCGCAGGGCGAACCGGTCGACTCGGCGGCCGCCCCGACCGGCGATGAGACCGCCTCCGACGAGGCGGCCGGCGACACCACAGATGGCGCCGCGGCCGAAACCGGGAACTACACCGGCATCGTCACCATGGAGGTGCCGATGCGCGACATTTTCACCGGCGAGACGACCAACGCAACCGGCACGGTGAACTTCACCATCGACGCCAACACCGGTGAGGCGTGCGCCCTCGTGTCGACCGACGCCGTGAGCAGCCCTTACGCTGCACACATCCATCTCGGCTCCTACCGGGAACGTGGTCCGGTGGTCGTGAACTTCGGCGACATGACCGACGGGGTCGAGAATTGCGTCGCCAACGATCTCGACGACATCAACGAGATCCTCGCCGATCGGTCCGAGTACTACGGTGAGATGCACGACGTAGGCGGTGAGTACACCGTGCGCGGACAGCTGTCGGAGGCCGATCCATTCGACGACCGGCGTGACCCGAACCTCATTCCGGAGATCGACAGCGGCACCGCCGCCTTCGACACCGATCCCGATCCGCTGCTGAACGGCGCCCGCGTCCGCTTCGAGGGATCGACGCTGGTGGCCACCGGCGAAGTCGACAGCCAGGAGGTTCTCGACGCGCTCATCTCGTCGCTCGAAGCGTCGGGCGTGACCGTCGTCAACGAACTCATCGTCGTGCCCGGTTCCCCGCCGCCGTCCGGACGGTTCGTCGCCACCGACGGCCTGACCTTCGCGGTCGGTAGCGATCAGCTCGAGGGCGACAACAGTGCCGTGCTGGAAACGATGGCCAAGGTTCTCGCCGCCAATCCGGGTTGGAAGCTCACGGTCGCCGGCCACACCGACAACACCGGCACGAAGGTCGACAACCTCGAGCTCTCCCAGCGACGGGCGATCACGGTCCGTCAGGCACTGGAGGATCTCGGAGTCGCCACCGACGTGCTGAAGATAGCGGGCTACGGTCCGGAGCAGCCGGTCGGCGACAACAACACGCCCGAAGGGCGTCGTCGCAACCGGCGCATCGAGTTCGTCATCGATCCCACCTGATCGACGGGGCCAGGAGTACCCGCCATCGAGGCCTCGAAGCTCGACCTCGATAGGGCGCCTCGAGGATTTCGAGGATTTTCTGACCGGCCAGCTCGCTTTTCGTGGCGTTTCTGACCACAATCGAACGTGACGCTCCACCAACCGCCTGGGGCGTCGCCCCGATCAGAGGTGGAGGCACCGATCCGCCGCTACGTGCCTCCACCTCGACCCGGGGCGTCGCTCGGCTCGGCCGATTCGCCGGCCGCGTCCGGTGCGAATCCGAGTGCTCCCAGTATCTGGGTGAACAGGTCTCGAACGGGCTCGGTGTGGTCTCCCAGGAATCGGGTGAAGTACTGCTCGACACCGCCCATGTGGGTGGGGCTGGCCGCCTTCAGCACGTCGAATCCGTTGTCGGTGAGGACGGCGTGCTTGACCCGTCCGTCGTCGGCGTCGGCCTCACGGCGTACCAGACCCTCGGCCTCGAGGCGATCGACCAGGCGACTGCAGTTCGACGGTGAGATGAGCAGGGCCGACGCCAGATTGCCCATCGTGCGACGGCCGCCGGCCTCGACGAGCTGGACGAGCACGTCGTACCACTCGATCGAGAGTTGATGCTCGGTCTGAAGATCGTCGTCCATCTGGCGCACTATCCGGGTGTGAGCCTCGAGAAAAAGGCGCCACACCCGCAGCTGCTCGTCGTCCTGCCACCGAGTGCTCACCTGTCATCCCTCCAACATTCGTCGCCACGTATGCGGACGACTCAGTCTACGTTGACTGATCGCGGGTGGCGACCATCGTCAGGACGTCGTAGGCGGCGGCCACCTCGCCGTGCTGGTTCACGACCTGCGTGTCCCACGCCACTTCGCCGTAGCCGGCGCCCGGCCGGAGCGTTTTTCGCTTGCAGGTCAGGGTGACGGTGAGGGTGTCGCCGGGGTAGGTCGGCTTGGCGAACCGGAGCTTGTCCAGTCCGTAGTTGGCCAGCACCGGACCCGGGTCGGGGTCGACGAACAGCCCGGCGGCGGCGGAGAGCACGAAGTAGCCGTGCGCCACCCGACCCTCGAAGATCGGCGAGGCCTTGGCCGCCTCGTCGTCCATATGGGCGTAGAACGTGTCGCCGGTGAGATCGGCGAACCGTTCGATGTCATCGAGGGTCACCGTGCGGCCGTCGGTGACGATGGCATCGCCGATTTCCAGGTCCTCGAAGTGGAGGCGGAAGGGATGCCCCTTCGTTTCGTTGCGGGGTGCACCCGCCTGGTACTCACCGGTGATGGCGGTCATGGCCGCCGGCGATGCTTGCACGGCACTGATCTGCAGATGGTGTTTGACCGCCCTCATCCCGCCGAGCTCCTCGCCACCGCCGGCCCGGCCCGGACCGCCGTGAACGAGATTGGGTAGCGGCGCGCCGTGCCCGGTGTGTGATTCGAGGCTGGTCTCGTCGACCACCTGTACCCGACCATGATGGGAGCCGAGCGCCACGGTCAGGGCGGCAGCTTCGGCAGGATCGTCGGTGAACACGGAGGCGACGAGGCTGCCCCGTCCGAGCGCGGCGAGCTCCACGGCCTCCTCGGCCGAGTCGTAGGCGATGACGGTCGAGACCGGGCCGAAGGCCTCGACCTGGTGGATGGCCTCGGCCCGTTTGTCGACGGCGTGCAGGAGGGTCGGCGCCATGAATGCCCCCCGCTCGGGGTCGACGCCCACGAAGTCGCAGCGATCGGTGATGACCGTCGCCACGTTCTTGAGTCGCTCGACGGCGTTGCGGACCTCCGCCCGTTGGTCGAGGCCGGCCAGCGCTCCCATCGTCGTGTCCTTGTCGGCCGGATCGCCGACGACGATATCGCCGAGAGCGGCTTCGAGTGCCTCGAGCGTTGCCTCACGGTGTTGATCCGGGACGAGGATGCGGCGAATGGCCGTGCACTTCTGGCCGGCCTTCGTCGTCATCTCGTTGACGACCTCGGAGACGAACCCGGCGAAGGTGGCTGAACCCGGTCTGGCGGCCGCTCCGAGGATGGCACAGTTGAGCGAGTCGGCTTCGGCGGTGAACCGGACCGCCTCGTCGACGATTGTGGGGTGGGCTCGAAGTACCGCAGCGGTGGCGGCCGATCCGGTGAAGGCGACGCTGTCCTGGCCGTCGAGGTGGTCGAGCAGATCACCGGTGCCACCGCAGATCACCTGGAGTGATCCGTCGGGCAGCAGTTCGGACTCGGCGATCAGGCGCATCACCGCCTCGGTGAGATATGCGGTGGGGGAGGCGGGCTTGGCGATGGTGGGAACACCGGCCAGGAAGGCGGGCGCGAACTTCTCCAACATGCCCCAGCAGGGAAAGTTGAAGGCGTTGATCTGGACCGCGACCCCGGTCCGGGAGGTGCCGACGTGGGCCCCGAGGAAGGAACCGTCGCGGGCCAGCGGTTCGATCTCGCCGTCGATCAGTACGGTCGAATTGGGCAGCTCGCGGCGGGCCTTTGAGGCGTAGCTCAACAGCACACCGATGCCGCCGTCGATGTCGAACCACGAGTCGGATCGGGTGGCCCCTGTTGCCGTCGAGACCGGATACAGCTCGCCCTTACGTTCCATCAGGTACTTGCCCAGCGACCGCAGGATGGTCGCCCGCTGGTGGAAGGTCATGGCTCGCAGCTCGGGACCGGCGGTGTCGATGGCGTATCGGCGGACCGCCCCCATGTCGATCCCGTGGTCGGCGAGGGTGGCCACCGGATCGCCGTTGACCGCGTTGGTCAGGACCCGACCGCCGGCCGACGTCGGGCGATGCCACCCGCCGAGCACGTAGCTTTCGAGTACGTGGTGTTCGAGAACCTGGGTCGAGCTGGTCATGTTGCCAACGTACCGCGAAATCCCGGGGGCACTGTCCTCGACGCCCCTTACGGCATGAAGCGAAGATCGAGGCGGGCGTCGCCGTCGGCCACCACCAGATCGGTGGCCTGCTCGATCGCCGACCAGGCCCGATCGTCGACCGACCGGTAGATCCGGGCGGCCAATGCGAACGCCTCGTTGCCGACCCATCCGTCGGGTAGCAGGGCAGCGGGGAGGTCGGGGTCGCTCAGCCGGGCCCGGCGAAGATCGTGCACGATCATCGTGCGGAGGGCGAAGGCGTCGATCGGGTCGATGGCGGCCGGATCGATGTCGCCCAGCCGGCGGTAGCGGTCGATGAACGACTGGTAGACCTTCTCGGTGTCGGCCAGGTCGAACGACGAGCGGAACAGTCCGCCTCTGACCAGGTCGTCGAGCCGATCGAAACGGGCTTGGGCGACCGGCGGTCGAACGTCGAGGTCGAGCCGCTCGAGCAGCTCGTCGGTCGGGGTCGGATCCGACTCCGGGGTGGCCCACACCCCGCGGGTGATCTCCACGAAGCCGTGCCAGCGGAGATGACGGGCCAGGCGCTGTTCGTCGTCTCCGTCGCCCGACAGGAGCGTGTCGGTGAAGACCAGCGACCAGACCTCGTTCCACGCCGGCGGGTTCTGCTGGTAGATCCGGCGGTCGGCGTCCGCCGTCTCCAGCGCGGCGTAGGGGGTGAGCCGATAGCGGCTTCGCCGACCGATTCGTTCGTTGATCACCCAGTTCTCGTTGACCAGTCGATACATCGACGTTCGGACCAGCCGCTGGTTGAACCCGAAGGGTTGAGCCAGCACGAACAGGTCGCTCAACCAGACCTCGCCGCCCAGTGGGGCGACGCTGTCACCCAGGATCGTGACGAGGACCGATCGAGCCGATGTATCGGCTAGACCGCCCCACTTCTTGGCTTCGGCCGAGATGTTGGTCATGGTGAATCGGAGCCCGTTCGGTGCGTCGTGCCGCTCGGCGCCGGAGCCGCTCCGTGACCAACAGTAGTCGCCGATCCGGAGGTATCCGCGGCGGCGAGCCGCTCGAGTTTGCGTTCCGCAGACTCTCTGGCTGCGCTGAGGGGCGCTGAAGGTAGATGCCTCCGCCCATTTGCCGGCCGATGGATCAGCCGACCGAGATGGTCTCCGGCGGTGTACCGGCGATGTCTCCCGGAGCCTCTGCGGAAGTGTCTCCCGGCGCTATCACGCCTCCCGACGCCTCCTCGTCGTGACCATGGGCCGGTCCCTCGACGTTGATCGACGGCAGGAGGCGGTCGAGCCAGCGGGGCAGCCACCAGTTCTTCGCCCCCAGCAGTTCCATGGTGGCCGGCACGAGCAGCATGCGGATGAGGGTGGCGTCGAGCAGCACGGCGGTGGCCAGCCCGACGCCGAAGATCTTGATGACCCGCATGTCCTCCAACAGGAAGGCGCCGAACACCACGACCATGATCGCGGCCGCAGCCGAGATGACCCGGGCGGTGGCCGCCAGGCCATCGGCGACCGAATTGACCGGATCGCCGCTTGCGTCGTACTCCTCCTTGACCCGCGACAGGAGGAACACCTCGTAGTCCATCGAGAGGCCGAACACGATCGCGAACAACATCATCGGGATGAACGGCTCGATCGGAGCCGGCTCGATGCCGAGCAGTTCACCACCCCAACCCCACTGGAAGACGGCGACGACGATGCCGTAGGCCGCGGCAATGGACAACATGTTCATGAGCACCGCCTTGAGCGGCACGAGCAGCGATCGGAACACCATCATCAGCAGCAGGAAGCTGAGACCGAGCACAGCGCCGAAGAAGATCACGATCCGCTGGGCCAGATAGTCCGTGAAATCGATGTTGGCCGGCACACCGCCGGTGACGTTCACGGTGAGGCCGTCGGTGTCGGCCGCCGGGATGATGTCACTGCGAAGCCGCTCGACCAGGTCCTCGGTGGCTGCATCCTGCGGTGATGTGGTCGGGATGATCTGGATGATGGCGGCTTCGGGTGGGGCCGACGGCTCGGCGAAGTTGTTGGGGATCGGGCCGGCCACGGTCTGCACGCCGGGGTCGGCACCGATGGCCTGGGCCAGGGCCGCGACCTTGCCCATGGCCGAGGGATCGGCCGGATCGTCGATCTCGACGGCGGCCATGAACGGACCGTTGAAGCCGGGGCCGAAGCCCTCAGCCAGCAGGTCGTAGGCCTGGCGGGTGGTCGTCTCCTCCGGGAAGTTGCCCTCGTCGCTGAAACCGAGTCGAAGATCGAGCATGGGATAGGCCATGGTCAGCAGGAGAGCGGTTCCGCCGATGGCAAAGAGCCACGGTCGGGCCTGGATCAGGCGGCTCCACCGGTACCAGATGCTGTCCCGGATCGGCTTGGGAGCACGCTCGGGGAGGAACTGGTTGAGGGGCGGGAGGAAGAAGGAGACGGCGAAGACGACGAGGGCGGCCAGCGCAAAGGCGCCGACGACCGGACTTCCCGCCAATCCGAGGCCGGCGATCAACAATGTCAATGACAGCAGTCCGGCGGCGATCAGCTGACCGAGGCGTGTCCGCTCGATTCTCTCCCCGGCGAAGCCGAGGAAGGCCGGGAGCAGGGTGATGGAGGCGATCATCGTGACCAGCACGGTGACCGACGCTCCGATGCCGAGGCCGGCGATGAAGGGCAGACCCATGAGGACCATGCCCAGCAGCGAGATCACGACCGTGATACCGGCGAACATCACGGCGCGGCCTGCGGTGTCGATGGCCTCGGACGCGGCCACCAGCGGTGTGTTGTCACGGTGGAGGCTCTCCCGGTACCGGGTGACGATGAACAGGGCGTAGTCGATACCGACACCGAGGCCGATCATGGCGCCGAGCTGGATGGAGAAGTCGGGCATGTCGATCAACCGGCTGAGGAGGCTGATCGTGCCGACGCCGATGCCGACGCCGAACACGGCGGTCCCGATCGGCAGGCCCATGGCCATCACCGAACCGAACGAGATGATCAGGATGACCACGGCGAACGACAGGCCGATGAGTTCGGACTCGGGAGGTTCGAACTCGGCCAGCATGGCGCCGCCGATCTCGATCTGCGTGTCGGCCAGATCCTCCGGCAGGAGGGCCTCGATCTCCTGCCCGATCTCGACGGCCCGGGTCTGACTCACCGATTCGGCCATGCTGAGCTGGGCGAAGGCGATGGTCCCGTCCGGGGAGATCTGATTCTGACCGGTCGGTCCGTAGGGGCTGACCACCGTGACGTCGTCGATCTGCTGGACGGCGGCGAATACCTCCGACATGGCGCCCTGGACTTCGGGGTTGTCGACGCCGCGGTCGGTCTTGAACACGATCGACCCGGGCGCACCGGCGCCGAGGCCGTCGAAGTAGGTGTCGAGTGTCTCGAACCCGGCAGAGGTCTCCGATTCGGGCACCTCGAACGTGGCGTCGAACGCCGGCCCGAGGCCTCCGGCCAATCCGAGCACACCGACGAACGCGGCGATCCATGCGGCCAGCGCGGCCCTTGGATGGCTGAACGACCACCTACCGATCGAGGCGAGCATAGGTCTTTCTCCGTTTCCTCTTGCCTTGTTCCTTCATCGGTGGATCCGAGTGGGGTGAAGGACGAGTTACGCTACGATAGAGTAGCGTAACCAACTCTACTGTCGGATCAATCCAAACGGCCAGCAATTTGCTGAGACGTCGGACACAGTGAGGAAGTATTGATCATGGCTCGACCGAGGAGCGCGGAGGCGCGAAGCAAGGCACTCGAAGCCGCCGTGGAAGTGTTGGCCTCCGATGGTGTCACCGGCTTCACGATGGAGGCCGTCGCCCGACGATCCGGGGTGGCGAAGACCACGATCTACCGCAACTGGCCCTCGGTCGACGACCTGCTCTTCGACGCACTCGACAGGATGATCGAGCCCGACCCCGAGCCCGACACCGGATCACTTCGGGGCGATCTGCTCAGTCTGGCCGATCATCTGGTGTCGATCTCGGAGGTCGAGCGGCGAGCCCGCCGGCAGGTGTTCTCCGGTCTGTTCGCCGCGTCCGTCGGCGATCGTCGGCTGGCTGAGGTGTTCGATCGAATGGTGACGAGCCGATGTGTGCCGGTCGAGTCGATTGTGGCCAGAGCCCAGGCTCGTGGGGAGTTGAGCGACGACGTCGACATCCCCCTCGTCACCGAGTTCCTGATCGGGCCGGTCTTGTTCCGGCTGTTGTTTCGCGACGAAACGTTCAGCCGGTCGGAGCTGGAGAACCTGGTCGACTACGGGCTCCAGGGTTTGGTGCGGGCTCACGCGTGAGTGCCCGGTGATCAGACCTTCGTGATGACGTCGCCGACGGCGCAGCTGCCGGCGGTGACCACCATGGCGTTGATTCCTCGGAGCCGGAGTTCGGCATCGGAGTTGATCCACTTCGCCGCGTCGAGGCCGAATCGCTGGGCGAACTTGGCACACCCGGTGTGGGGTTTGGCCGACACCTCGAGCACCGCGGTGCCGAGCGAGAGGCGGGCGCCGGTCGGTAGGTTGCTTTGACTCAGATCCATGTCGACCAGGATCTGATCCCCGGCCAGCGGCCAGCGTTCCCGGTCGCCTCCTGAAATCAGGTTCAAGACTCGGGAGTTCATGATGGTGACCTGGGCCTCGGGGTGCGCCTTTCCGTCCTCGGTGCGGTCACTGCCCCTGGCGATGTAGTTGTCACCGGCCAAACCGGCGCCCACTTCGAACTCGGCTCGATCAATCACCTGTCGTTCGTCGACATCCGGACGAATAACGAGCATCTCGATCAATCCGGCATTGCTCGGTGAGTCCTGGATGTGATCGAGGCCGTCGGCGAGTTGTTGGTGGTTCAGGTTCCCCATCAGTCTTGAAGCTACTACAGCCGACGGGAGGCTGCGGCGCCAAAAGCGTGAAGGCCGTCACAACAACGACGTATCCGGTCGGACCCAATCTCGTCCGACCGGATACGGCCCTCAGCTTCGTTGCCGGTCTAGTTGATGGAGTTGCCGATCTCGCTGAAGTTGTCGGCGGCCTCGTTGCCCAGGAAGGTGATGGCGCCGATACAGACGACGGCGATCAGGGCGACCAGGAGGGCGTACTCGACAAGCGAGGCGCCTCGTTCGGTCTTGGTGTTGGCCTTGAGCCAGGCGGCGATGAATTCATAGTGGATCATGTGACGTCCCTTGTTCGATGCTCGGTTGTTCGGTCCCCGTTCGGGTTAGTACGGAAGTGATCGTCGACTTCGCCGTCCTTCTGAATAGGCCGACCCGTACAAACCGGGGGGAACACCTGCTCATGACCGGAGACGCGACGAGGGCGGGGCACGAAGCCCCGCCCTTCGGCGTTCACCAGGTCGGCCGAAGCCGGGTGCCTAGTTGATGGAGTTGCCGACTTCGCTGAAGTTGTCGGCGGCCTCGTTGCCCAGGAAGGTGATGGCGCCGATACAGACGACGGCGATCAGGGCGACCAGGAGGGCGTACTCGACAAGCGAGGCGCCTCGTTCGGTCTTGGTGTGGGCCTTGAGCCAACCGGCGATGAATTCATAGTGGATCATGGACGTGTCCTGTGTTCTCTGTTGCATGGTCCCGCAAAGGGCTTACAGAGAGGTCCATCGACACATTCCGCCGGAACTGGATAGGCGTCTTGGGCAGATTTTGGGGGAACATCGTCATTTGGCCACGAAACAAGCCGATCGGCCCATGCCGTTCGAATCACCGCGGCCTTCTCAGCGCCGGGTCAAGGCCCTCCAGCGCCGATTCAGTGTCGCCCGCTCCCGGTCGGCACCCGATCCGAGCTCGTGAACTGCAGGACGTCATCGGCCACATCGGCCTTGTCGATGAGCTCGACGTCACGCTCGTAGCGCTGGGTGTTGAGCCACGGCTCCCGGTCACCCTGGCGAGGGAGCAGCGGCATCACGCGCTGCATGTATCCCGATGAGAAGTCATCGATCCACGGGCGCGGTGTCATGTCGCGATCGGAGGGTCGAAATCGGGGGACGACGATGTCGTTGCCGGTTTTGCGCATGTGGTTGAGGAGCCGGCAGACATAACGCGAGATCATGTCGGAGCGCAGCGTCCAAGACTGGTTGATGTAGCCGAAGACCGAGACCATGTTCGGGATGTCGGAGTAGGCCAAACCCTTGTAGGTCCAGGTCCTGGAGAAGTCGATCCGGTTCCCGTCGACGAAGAAGTCGGCCTCGCCGAGGGTCACCAGTTGCAGACCGGTGGCGGTGACGATGATGTCGGCCTCGACGACCTCACCGGATGCCATCCGCACCCCTTCGGGTACGAACCGGTCGATGTGGTCGGTGACCACCGATGCCTTCCCCGAGTTGAGGGCGTCGAACATGTCGCCGTCGGGGATGAGGCACAGACGCTGGTCCCACGGGTTGTAACGAGGGGTGAAGTGCGTGTCGACATCGATGTCCGGGTTGAGGCCTTTCCTGACCCCGTCGATCAGGAAGGCCCGGATCTTGTCAGGTTCGGTTCGAGTCCGGTTGTAGAGGAGGGTGCCGAGCCTGACGTTCTTTCGTCGTACGATGCGATGGGCCCACGAATCGGGCAGGAATCGTTTGAGCAGCCGGGCGATCGGATCGACCGAGGGGCGAGACAGCAGATAGCTCGGTGACCGCTGGACCATCGTGACGTGAGCGGCATCGCCGGCCATCGCCGGCAGCAGGGTCACGGCGGTGGCCCCCGACCCGATGATCGCCACCCGTTTGCCCGTGTAGTCGAGTTCCTCGGGCCAGTCCTGGGGGTGGATGATCGGACCGGCGAAGTCGTCCTGGCCTTCGAAGGTCGGTTGATAGCCCGCCTTGTAGCTGTAGTAGCCGGAGCACACGAGCAGGAAGTTCGCCGTGTGCTGTTCGGTCACAGCCATCGTCTCGCTTCCGGTCCCGGTGCGAGATTCGGTGCTCGTCTCGTGGGCGTCGTCATCGGTGACCTCCACCGTCACCGTCCAGGTGGCCGTTTTCGTGGACCAGTGAGCCGCCGTCATGCGCCGGTTGAAGCGGATCCGTTCGCTGATCCCGTACTCGTCCGCCGTCTCCTGCAGGTAGGCCAGGATGCTCGGCCCGTCGGAGATCGACTTGGGAGCGTTCCACGGTTTGAAGCTGTAGCCGAGGGTGTGCATGTCGCTGTCGGAGCGGATGCCCGGGTAGCGGAACTTGTCCCATGTGCCACCCAACCGGGGGCGACCCTCGAGAATCACATACGACCGATCCGGACAGAACTTCTGGAGGTGGTAGCCGGCTCCGATGCCCGAGAGCCCGGCCCCGATGATGATGACGTCGGTATGCGGCACGCCACGAAACTACCGTTTTGGACTGGTACGCGCCAAGGGCGGGGCACGAAGCCCCGCCCTTCGGCGTTCACCAGGTCGGCCGAAGCCGGGTGCCTAGTTGATGGAGTTGCCGACTTCGCTGAAGTTGTCGGCGGCCTCGTTG
>Ga0224512_10002116_pt1 | contig 18447 bp, 13 predicted proteins | sample SF_May12_sed_USG_4_FD_169103 | JGI IMG/M metagenome (GOLD analysis project Ga0224512, IMG submission 169103) | Sediment microbial communities from San Francisco Bay, California, United States - SF_May12_sed_USGS_13 | ecosystem: Environmental > Aquatic > Marine > Sediment | place: USA... | reverse complement strand
CCTGGCCGAATGCCCAACGCAGAAGCGACGCCTCGTCGCCCGCGGCGAACGCTCTACGCGTACCTGATCCGGGAGGCGCTGTTCCCAGCGACCTTCACGCTGGGCGGACTCACCCTGCTGGTGCTGACCAAGGAGCTGCTCAAGCTCTCGGATCTTCTCATCAATCGCGGCCTGGGCGGTGACCTCGTGGCGAGCATCGCCTTCTACGATGCGGTGCCGCTCGCGGCGGAGATGCTGCCTTTCGCCGTGCTGGTGGGGACGCTGGTCGGGCTGGGGCGGCTCTCCGCCGACGCCGAGATCGTGGCACTCGAGGCGTGCGGCGTGTCGGCGCGGCGTCTGCACGGCCCGGTGCTGACCATCGCCGCCGCGCTGACCGTGGTGGGCATCGGCCTGACGGCCTTCGCCGCGCCGTGGGCCAACCGGGCGCTCGAGGCCACATTCGCCCGGATCGCACGCGAGTACCCGGGCGCAACGATCCGCGCCGGTGTGCTGCACCGCTTCGGCGATTGGCGTCTGCAGGCCCGCGAGGTCTCCGCCATGGGCGACCGCATGCGCGGCGTGGTGCTATGGACGCCCGAGATCGGCGAGACCGTGTTCGCCGAGATCGGAGCCCTGGATCCCGATCCCACCGGCCCGACCCGCATCACGATGCAGAACGCGATGCTCGTCATGACGTCGGAGGAGGAGCTTCGCCAATTCCGCTTCGAGACGATGTCGACCCTGCTTCCCGAGAGCGAGAGCAGTCCACAGCAAGCGCATCACAGCCCCCTCGCCGCTGCGACCTTTCGCGAGCTGACCGCGGGGGGCTGGGGCCCGGATTCCGAGGACGAGGAAGCGCGGGCTGCGCGCGTCGAGGCGCACCGACGCTTCGCCCGGCCGCTGGCGACGCTCTTCTTCGGGCTGCTCGTGATGCCGATCTTTCTGTCGCGCGGCGCCTCCTCCCGCGCCAGCGGCGCGCTGATGGGGCTGATCGCCACGCTGCTCTACTACGGGCTGGTGCAGGCCGCCAACGGCCTGCTGAAAGGGGGCGGAAACATCACCCTCGCCGTCTGGCTGCCCGACGCGGTCCTCGCCGGCGCAGGCTCCGTGCTCTTCGCCTGGCTGGGGCGCGCATCGGTCTTCGCGTGGCGTATGGAGCGCCGCGACAAGCACACCCGCCGCTGGCCGCGCTTCGGCCGCCGCGTGGACCAACGCGCCGACCCGCTGCGGCAGACGACCGTCGAGCGCGAGCAGCAGCGCGAACGTGTGCGCAGCCGGCCGCGGGTCGAACGCCGGCGAATCCGCACGCACCGCTGGGCGCTCCCGCGGTACGTGGCTGGCCGCTTCCTGGCGATGCTGGGCCTGTCGTTCGGGGTGCTCCTGGTCGGCTACCTGGTGATCGACGTTCTGGAGCGTCTCCAGTGGTTCGCCCGCTTCAACGCCACCGCCTACGAAGCCGTGCGCTACTACGGGTATCGCATTCCGGTCCTCGTCTCCCGCCTCATCCCGATGGCGCTGCTGGTGGCGACGGCGCTGACCGTGAGCCTGGTGGCCGTCCAGGGCGAGCTCGCGGGCATGCGGGCCTGCGGCATCGCGGCGCCCCGGGGCCTACTGCCGGTGCTGATCCTCTGCGGCATCGTCATGCCGTTCTCCTTCGTCTTGAACAACGAAGTGGTGCCGCGCGCGAACACGCTCAGGGATTACTTGACGAAAAGCGAGATCAAGGCGGATGAGGTGTGGGGGCAGGCGTCCACCACGGAGGGTCGCCACCCGCCGGCCGTCTGGTTCCTGGAGGGTCACCGTCTCCTCGAAGCCCAACGCCTGGATCCGCAGCTCGGTACGGTGTCCGGTCTGACCGTCTACGAGCTCGGTTCGGACAGTCTGCCGGTCAGCCGCGAGGACGCGCGGGGCGGGCGCCACCTCGGAGGCGGCGTCTGGCGCCTGTTCGAGCCCCAGCGCGTCGAAATCGGCGAAGACGGGCTGCGCCGGGCGCGCGGATCGCGGATGGCACAACTCTGGGAGGGGGTGCCCATCGACGTGGATACGCGGAATCTCTCGGTGGGCGAGCTGCGCGAGGAGATCGGCCACGTCGAGGCGGACGGACTCGACGCGACGGTATTTCGCGTCGACCTCTACGCCAAGATCGCCGCACCGCTGGGATGCCTGGTGCTCCCCGCCGTCGCCTTCTTCTTCGCGGTATCGGGACCTCCCTACCCCACCACCGGCGCCTCCCTCGTCGTGAGTGTTCTCATCGCCGTGGGCAGCGTGCTCCTCTCCGGCGTCTCGTCGAGCCTGGGCTACCGCAAGCTGCTCCCGCCCTTCGTCGCGGGGATCACGCCGATGGCCGTCTTCGCTCTGTGCGCGCTCTACTACGGCCTGCGTGTGCGAGGGATGTTTACGCGGGCCTAGGCGGCGCCGCCGGTGACCTGCGCGCACGCGAAGGGCGGAGCCGACGCCCCCCGCTCGCCGGCGACGGAACCCTGCGTCTCCAAGTGAGAAAGGATCTTCCGTTCGTCCATGAGCCATCGATCGGAAGCTCCTGCGTAATTCGCTGCGCAACCGCGCGCACCCGAACGCGATTTTCAATCCTTCGCCACCCCCCGCGAATTCGGCAAGCGGCTTGCAGCAGGACTTCGCGTGGAGCGTCGACCGGAACGCCCGGTTCGAGGCCCCCCGCGCGGAGTCCTCGAAGCGCCAGCGAAGGAGCCATGCGAGTCCGGGTAGCGACACTGAACGTCTGGGGGCTGCCGGAACCCTTTTCCGAGCGGCCGTCCAAGCGGCTGAAGGCGATCGGTGCGCGGCTGGCGGGACTGGATCTCGACGTCATGGCCTTCCAGGAGGTCTGGACACCGGACGCGCGCCGGGTGCTGAGCGCCGCAGGTCACCGCGCCGGTCTCGTCAACGCCTGGCACAAGCGCTCCGTGTTCGGCGGCAGCGGCCTGCTCGTGCTCTCGCGCCTGCCCATCGCGGAGAAGCAATTCCATCGTTTCACCCTGCGCGGCCTGCCGGAACGGGTCGATCAAGCCGACTACTACGGCGGGAAGGGCTTCGTCCGGATTCGTCTACAGACCGATCAGGGCCCCCTCACGATCATCGATACCCACCTCCAGGCGCGCTACGCGCAGGACGATCCCTTCGGGTACCGGGCTCACCGCGCCGGGCAGATCGTCGAACTCGCGATGGCCGCGCACCGGATGCGGGATCCGATCATCGCGGTGGGTGACTTCAACATGAGCGAGGAACAGCCCGAGTACGCCGTCCTGACGGGCCTCACGCGGCTGCGCGACGTCGCCGCCGGCCACGGTCGGCGACAGGCGACGGTTTCGACAGAGAATGCGTACCGGGTGGGAAGCCGGCGCGAGCGTCGGGTCGACTACATCTTCGCGCGGGACGGCTCCCAGCGCGGCCTCGCGTCCGTCCACGTGGAGCGCGTCTTCGACGAGCCGCTCGATTTCAGAGGGCGCCGGGCGAGCTACTCGAATCACGCCGGAGTGCTGGCGGAGTTCGAGATCTCCGATACCCGACGTGCCCTTACTGCACCGGATCGCGGGGCCATTGCGCTGGCCGAACGCATGCTCTCGGAAGGCCGCGCCAAAGCCGAGCGCCGCCAGCGCGGAGGCCGGGCCTGGGCGAGTGCAGGCATCGGCTGCGCCGTATTGGCCGCCGCGGGGATGCGTTCAGTCGACCTCAGCCGGAGACGGCTGCTGCGCGCGTCGCTCCAGTGCGCCGCCCTGGGCGCGCTGGCTCCGGGCGTCGGTCTGTCGATCCTCTCTGAGATCTTCGTACCGGGCGAAATCCGGGCCTTCGAAGCGCTGGCGGATCGCTTGGGCCGGCTCGACCCCGACGCCGTCGAGCAGTTCCTCGCCTGACGCGGCAGGCGTCTCGGGACGCCCGATCGTGTCGAGGAACGAGAAGGCCACCATCCCGGAGCCGCTCACCTGCCGGACGCGTCCGGAATCCGGATCCGTGTGCAACGTGACGTCGAAGGGCGACTCGGCCCAGACGCGGCGCGGGCGCATCGACAGCGACAGCAGGAACCGGATCGGGCCCGGCAACGCGCTCAGGGGGTTCGCTTCGGCCAGCGTGCGCTCGATCCGGATCCGGCCCCCGACCCGCTCGCCCTCGAGGAGGAGGCTCCCCGGGACCCAGTACGGCGAGTTCTCCCGGTCCGCGGCTGCGCCGTCCAGGTGAAGCTGGAACTCGGTCGTTGCGAAGCGCAGCTCGGAGCCGTTCCACAGCCCGAGCCAGCGCTTGCGGTCCCCGTCCGGAGCCGTGAGGTCGATCAGGTACAGCGCGTCCTCGTCGCGCCGCCCGAAAAACTCGATGCGCCGCAGCGTCAGATCCCTTTCGGGCCGCTTCGCCCACCGGTGCGTAACGGCAGCTTGCCCATGAACCGCGAGCGGCGTGTCCATCCCCTCGAGCCAGAGACTTCCCTCCATCGGCGCAGAGACGGCGATCACGTCGAGGCGATAGCCGGGCGGCGTGACCCCCGACGGGGAGAAACCGTCACCCGCGGGCGTATAGCGGAGGTCGATCTGCACGTGGCGCTTGTCGATCCGCAGCCGGTGGGCGGGTCCGTGGAGATCGAGGTGGCTGCCGCCGATGTCGAGCCGCAGTCGATCGTCGGAGAGCTCCCAGCGGTTCCGGCGGCGGCCGTTGTGGAACTCGTGGACGCGGCCGTCCGGACCGATCACGCGGCCGACGGCGACTCCGTTCCGATCGCCGGGGCCGGCGTTCGTGACGAGAAAACGGGAGGCGATGCGGTGGCCGCTGTCGAGGTGCGCCGTGATCTCCCAGGATTCCCAGGCCGAGCCGCCCGAGGGCAGCCGCGCTGTCGGGTCGGCGGCGCTCCCGGTCCCGCCGCCCGCACCCGGTGCCGGAGCGGTCTCCGCCGCCACCGCTGCCCCGATCCAGAGAGCGGCAGCGAGAGCCGGCGCGACCGCACGGACACGTCGCCAGCTCCGGTCTGTCAGGCCCTGGCCCATGCCCTGCCCCTTTAGCGCACCCCGGTACGCGCTGCGCGGTAGGCGCTGCGCCGCCGCCGTCTCACTGACGCCGACCTCACCTCGGAGATTCATCGGCACGCGGTCGCCGCCGTAAACTCCGCCCCCCGGGGGACCTTCGCTCGTTCGAACTCCGCATCTCCTCCCGCCACCGGATATCCGATCCGCTGAGGGTTGCGACCGGCCGCCATCTCGTTACAACACACCCACGCGCCGTGCGGCGTGCGACTTCCCCACCCCGAGGACCCGCGTTGCGCTCGAATGACCAACCCGCGCCCCCCCGCGGCCCCCTTTCGAGGCGGAGATGAGCGGACGCTCGGTGCTCGTGACCGGCGGAGCGGGCTTCATCGGCTCCCACGTCGGCGAGCGTTTTGCGCAGCGGGGCGACGACGTGCGCGTGCTGGACGATCTGTCCACGGGCCTGCGCTCCAACTGCGATGCGGGCTGGCGCCTTTTCGAAGCGGACGTCCGCGATCCCGCCGCCGTTCGCGAGGCGGCAGCGGGCGTCGACCTGGTGCTTCACTTCGCGGCCTTCACGTCGGTGCCGGAGAGCTTCGAGCGCACCGCCGACTGTCGTGCCACGAACGTCGCCGGCACCCGCAACGTGCTGGACGCCTGCGCCCACCACGGGGTTCAGAGGCTGGTCTTCGCCAGCACCTGTGCGGTCTACGGAGAGCTTCCGGAAGCGCCCAAGGCGGAGACGGAGCGCCCGGAGCCCCGCAGCCCCTACGCCGTCTCGAAGCTCGAGGGCGAACGCCTCCTCGAGGAGTACGCGCGTGCGGGCGTCACCTCGACGGCGCTGCGCTTGTTCAACGTCTACGGCCCGCGCCAGCTGGCCAACTCCGCCTACGCCGCCGCCATTCCCATCTTCATGGAGCGCGGTCTCCAGGGTCAGGCGCTCACGATCTACGGCGACGGACACCAGAAGCGCGACTTCGTCTTCGTGTCCGACGTGGCCGAGGCCTTCCTGCTCGCGGCCTCCTCGTCGCGAAGCGGCGTCTACAACGTCGGCACCGGGCGTGCCGTCGAGATCCTGGAGCTTGCGAATGCCATTGCGGCGCTCACCGAGGATCCCACGGCCCACCACTTCGTTCCGACCCGTCCCGGCGATGCCCGCACGTCCGCCGCCGACATCACCCGCATCCGCGAAGCGCTCGACTGGTCGCCGACCTGCACGCTCGAGCGGGGATTGTCCGAAACGCTGAAGTGGTACCGGCGCATCGCGCGTTGAAGCGCGCGCCGCGTCGTAGATCGCTTTCCTTGTTGCTCTCCGCGTGGCTGGCCGAGCTCGAGAGGCCGTAGCGGACCACGCGCCCGCCGGGATCGTCGATGAGCCGGGTGAGGCGTGGAATCCCCGCTTCGAGCGTGAGGCGCGCCGATCCGGATCAGTGCGGGGCGGCGTAGCGGGCCAGCATCTCCCGGGCCTCCGCGGCCCAGGGGGGCTCCGTGGGATCGCCCCGGTCCTCGATCTCCGCGAGCGCCCGCTTCAGGGTCTCCCGGCCCCGCGCGACCTGGCCGTCGGTCACGTAGGAGCGCCCGAGCAGGTATCGCACCTCGCCGCGCCGCGGGTCCTCCGTCGCGAGCCCGGCTTCCGCTCGCTGGAAGTAGCGGATCGCCGCCAGGAGCTCGCCCCGCGCGAGGTACAGCTTGCCGAGGGTGACGGCGGGACCCGGCTCGTTCGGCATGAGCGCCCGCGCCTCTTCGGCGAGCGAGAACGCGCGGCCGGCGGTCTCGGGATCGTCGGCCAGCAGACGCGCCAGGTCGTCTTTTGCCGGGCCATAGCCCGGATCGCGCTGGATGGCCGCCTCGTAGCGTCCAATCGCACGCTCCCGATCGCCCCGGGATTCGTACGCCTCGCCGAGCCGGTGCTGGATGACCGCCGAGTCGGGAGCCGCGCGGAGGGCGCGCTCGTAGAGGGGGATGAGCTCCGGGTCGCGTCCGCTCTCCGTGTAGTGACGGGCGAGCAGCAGGTAGCTCTCGACGTCGCTCGGGTCGAGCTCGAGCGCCCGTTCGAAGCTCCGCTCGGCGTCGGCCGAACGACCGCCGTGGAGCGCGGCGATCGCGGCGAGTCGGTGCAGGGCCGCAACGTCGGGGCGCAGCGCGAGCGCGGCGTCGATGCGTTCGACCGACTCAGGCAGCCGGCCGTCGGCGGCGTCGAGCTGCAGCAGAGCGCGCAGAGTCTCCGGCTGATGCGGCGCCCCGGCGTTCGCGCGGATCAGGGACTCGCGGGCGTTTCGAGTCTGGCCGAGATCCAGGTAGATCCGACCCATGGCGGCCCAGACCGCGGCGTCGCGATCCTCCTCCCGGATGGCTTGCAGCATCCGCAGCGCGTCGCTCTCGCGGCCCAGGACCACGAGGCTCTCGACCAGGATGGCGCGCGTGGCGGCATCGTCCGGCTCTTCGGCCAGGTACAGCCGGGCCTGCATCGACGCGGCCTCGCGGTCGCCGAGCGCGACGTGGATGCGCGCCAGGGCGGCGCGGGCTTCGATCTGCTCGACGTCGAGCCGGAGCGCATGCGTGAACTCGTCGCGCGCCTCGGGCAGCTCGCCGCGGCGCTCGAGCGTGGAGCCCAGCCAGAAGTGGGCCTCGGCCCAGCCGGGCCTCTCCGCAACGGCCGCCCGCAGCCGTTCGATGGCCTCCGCGAGGCGGCCCTCGGTGATGTCGCCTCGGGCCCTGACGAGGAGCGCGCGGGCATTCGACGGGTGCTCGCCGAGCAGCTCGTCGGCAATCGCCACCGCCTCGGCGACGAGCGCGGCATCACCCTCACGCACGCCCGTCGCCACCAGCAACTCGGCCCGGTCGAGCCGGGCCAGCGCCTCGGGGGAGAGCGCCGTCGCCTCCTCCGGGTCGCCTTCGGCCACGGTCGCGGGCTTCTCTCGAGCGATCACGGGCAGGTGCCGCAGCGGGCTCGCCGGTTCCACGAGCTTCGGATGCTTGACGCGATAGTTGCGCTCGCTGCGCAGGAGACTCGAGCGCGTCGTCTCGTCCAGCTCCCGATCGATCTCCTCGAGGATCCTGCGTCCCTCCGGGCGGATGGCGTCGCCGCTGAGCTTCAACACCAGCCAGGCCGTGTCGCGCCTCTTCTCGATCGCCCTTCCGTGGTAGAGCCACTCCCCGAGCTGCGCCTGGGCCTCGGGCAGGTTCGCCCATGCGGCCTGGTTGAGCAGCTGCAACGCGGTGGCGTCGTCCCGCTCGACGCCCTGGCCGGCGGCGAGCATCTCGGCCAGCGCGAGCTGCGACCTCCGATGCTGCGCCGCAGCGCCGTCGCGAAACAGCCGCGCGGCGGCGGGGTAGTTCTGGGGAACGCCGCGGCCCTCGCGGTACAGCGTCGCCAGGGCGAATCGCGCCTTCGTGTGCCCCTGACTCGTGGCGTGCCGCAGCCAGCGAACGGCCTCGGAGGGATCTCGGGGCACCTCCCGCCCCTCCAGATACGCCGTTCCCACGAGATACTGCGCCTCGGCGTCGCCCCGCTTCGCCAGCACGAGCAGACTGATCTCGGCGCGCGCGTCGGCCGCCAGCACGGTGATCGCCGCCATCAGCGCCAGCTTGCCGATCGCCTTCACGCCGGTCTCCTGCCCCGGTTCAGGGGTGCCCCACACGAGTTTAGTAGGTCGGAGGCGGCGGTGGAGCCCCGAGCACTGCACGGGCGGACCCCGCCGCCGTCAGGGCGCGTTCGGCAGCTCCACTTCGAGCCGCAGCACCTTCCGCTGCTCGGCCGCCCGCCGCAGCGCTTTCGCCCGCTCCCGCTCGATCTCGACGACGAGCTCCTTGCGGATCGCGCGCGCCCTGCTCGCCTCGGCGCTCCTCCGGTTTCGCCGGAGATCCTGCAGGCACGCCTCGAGCAGTCGGTTGCGCTGGAAGCTGAACTCTTTCGGGATGACGGGCGACTCCACCCCCGGCTCGAGACGCACCCGGAGCAGCCGACGCAGGGCCGTGCCGTCGGACGCGCGGGCGAGCACCTCGATGCGGTTGATTCCGGGCTCCACGCGCACGAGCCCGCCCCAGCCTCCATCCGCCGTCGCTCCGAAGGGGTGGGCGTCCTCACCGGTCGTCGCGCTGCGGACCTCGACCTCGGCCAGCTGAGCGAACTCGACCGCTTCGACCAGCTCGACCACGTCGCCGGCGTTGCGGACGGGAATGAAGGAGCCCCCGGTGAGCTTCGCCATGTCGACCGAGGCGACCGGCCCGTCCAGCGCCTCCGGTCCCAGCGCGAACGAGTAGATGCGAACCGTGGCGAGTCGCGCCTCCGCCGCCGCCTCGAGCACCGCGCGCACGTTGGCAGCGGGCGTGTCGTAGGGGCGGGTCGGCTGTCCGTCGGTGAAGAAGAGCACGATCTTCCGGCTTTCGGGGTTGGCCATCGAGCGCGCTCCGTCCATCCCGAGGAGCTCCACCGTGGCCTGCCGGATCCCCGACGCCATGTTGGTGCCGCCGAGAGGTTCCTCGGCGAGAATCCGATCCAGGGCGCGCTCGATCCGGGCGTAGTCGGAGGTGAGCGGCTCGCGGGTGCGCGCGGCTCGGCCGTGGACCTGGCCAATGGGCGTCCCCGGCGAGAGCCCCGCGAAGGTCACGACCGTTACGCGGGTGAGTCGCCGATCGAGCAGGGAGAGCAGCCGTCGCGCCGCGGCCACTTCCGCAGCCAGGATCGAATCGCCGGGGTCCGAGCTTCGCAGCTCACCCCGGCCGAAGCCGAGGGGGACCGTGATCGCCGCTCCGACGACCCCGTTTCCGTTGATGTCTGCTCCGCTCGGGCCCAGCGTCGAGCCCGACGTGTCGATGACGACGGCGACGTCGAAGCGGCGCAGTACCCTTTCGTACGCGACGGCTCGGCCGGCCACGAAGAGTCCGCACGTCGACTCGCCGACGACGGCCCCGTCCGGGGGATAGTCGACCTCGAGCTGGAGCCGATTCGCGCCGGCATCGGCCCGCGGCGCCGCGAGCGACGCAGCGACGCACAGCCAGCACAGCCACCTCCGCACCACGACGCCTGCACCTTACGTGACGGCTCGGGCTCTGTCAGGCGCCCCCGCCGATCCGGAGGGAAACGCCGCCCCGGGGAGTGTCCGCCGGCGTGTCTCCACCTACCATCGCGCCACCCCGGCGCAGGGGTTGAAGCGAGGAGCATGGACGACTTCCTGCGATCGATCGGCCGGCGCTTCGACATCCCCGGCCGCTTTCTGCGCGGCGAGTCCCTCGGCCGCGGCCACATCCACGACACCTTCGTCGCGGTCTTCGACGAGAACGGGGCGGAACGCCGATACGTGAAACAGCGCCTCAACACGCGCGTGTTCACGGATCCCGCGCGCCTCATGGACAACGTGGTCCGCATCAGCGAGCACCTGGGACGGAAGCTGGCGGAGCGCGGCGTCCGCGATCGGGACCGCCGCCGCCTCGTCGTGATTCGAGCGCGCGACGGACGCCCCTTCTGCGTCGATGACAACGGCGCGAGCTGGCGCAGCTTCCGGTACCAGGAGGGCACCCGCAGCCGTGACACGATCGATGGACCCGAGCAGGCCTACGTGACCGCCCGGGCCTTCGGCGCGTTCGCCGGCCAGATGAGCGACCTCCCGCCTCCCCCCCTCGCCGTCACGATCCCACACTTCCACGATCTGGAGCACCGCCGCGCCCGGCTGGATGCGGCAATTCGGGCCGATTCGGTCGGCCGGGCCGCAGCCGTGACCGCGGAGATCGAGCAAGCACGAGGCGAGTACGAGTGCGTCACCGCGGCGCTCGCGGCGGTCGGCGCCGGAGAGCTGCCGCGCCGGATCGTCCACAATGACTGCAAGCTCGACAACCTGCTGCTCGACGCCGAGACCGGCGAAGCCCGCTGCGTGATCGACCTCGATACGGTCATGGGCGGCACGGTCCTGTGCGACTTTGGCGAGTTGGTGCGGACCGGGACCTGTGCAGCGTCGGAGGACGAGCGCGATCTCGGCGCGCTGCGCTTCGACACGGAGCTCTTCGACGCCCTCGCGCGCGGCTACGTGGCCGGCGCCGGCGCGCTCCTCAGCGAGCCCGAAATCCACGCGCTGCTCGTGGCGGGCCCGTCGCTGACGCTGGAGAACGCGATTCGCTTCCTCACGGACCACCTGGAGGGCGACGTCTACTTCCGCATCCATCGCGAGGGGCAGAACCTGGACCGCTGCCGCGCCCAGCTCCGGCGCCTCGAGCTGCAGGCGGAACACCGGGACGCGGCGCGCGCCGCGATCGAGCGCGTGGCTCGGGGCTAGGCTCGCGGGGTCGGAGGCCGATCAGCCGCCGGCGCAGACCCGGTTCCGACCCCCGGCCTTGGCCTGGTAGAGCCTGGCGTCGGCAATCTCGACCAGCTGCCCCGCCGTATGGGCGTCTTGGGGGAACGTGGCGACGCCCACGCTGACCGTCAGGCCCCCCGGTTCGGCGTGCGAGAAACGGGCCGCCCCCACGGCCTCCCGCAGCTTCTCCGCCACCGCGAAGCTGCCCTCGCTTCCGGTCTCCGGGAGGATCAATGCGAACTCCTCGCCGCCATAGCGCGACGCGAAGTCGTGGACGCGCGACCACTCGCGGGTCACCCGTGCGATTCCGGCGAGGGCCTCGTCGCCCGCGACGTGCCCGTAGCGGTCGTTGAAGCGCTTGAAGTGGTCGACGTCGATCATCGCGACACTGAGCTGACGTTCGTAACGGCGGGCACGCTCGACCTCACGGTCCAGCGTCGACCAGAAGTAGCCGTGATTGGCGAGTCCGGTGAGCGCGTCGTGCTGGGCGCGTTCGAGCGTCTCCTCGAAGCGTTGGGCGTTGAAGAGCGCCACGGCGGCGTGGCCTGCGATCGCCTCGACCAGGCGCAGATCATCGGGTGTGTACGCCTCGCGGTTCCGCTTGTTGTTCACGTTGATGACGCCCATCACGGTGCCGTGGATCCGAAGCGGAACGCTGATCGCGGAGCGCGTGTAGTAACGCTCGTGGTTGCGGCGACGGAAGCGCGAATCCTGCTCGATGTCCTCGATGAGGAGGGCCGAGCCGACCCGTGCGACGTAGCCCGAGATGTCCTCGCCGAGTCCCAGGCAGGTACTGGCGACGACCTCCTCCGGCAGTCCGCAGGAATGCCGGATGCGGAGTCTCCCGTCGGGCCCCGTCAGCAGGATGGAGGCGATCTCGGAATCCAGGTGCACGAGGACGCGGTCGAGGAGCCGCTCGATCACCTCGCGGAGGCAGAGCGTCGAGGTCAGGTCGCTGATGGTGTCGAAGAGGATCGCGAGCTCTTCGCCCCGATACTCCACCACGGGGACCTCGCTCGGGCCCGAGGGGGTCGGCGGCGCCGGGGCGTCCATTTTGCTCACGGTCGGAATCCGGGCATCACCCGCTTGAATCGACCGTGTCGCCGCCGGTCTTGAGAGCGCTGCCGCGAGTCGCCACGGGCCGCACCCCGGCCCCGGTGGGGGCTGGGCTAGCGCCGGGCGGAGCCGGAGCGCAGGTACACGACCTCCGAGGGCTTTCGCAGCGCTTCGCGATCGGACTGGAGGGCGGCTCGCAGCCAGCGCCAGGCGGGCCCGACGCCCGGCTCGATCCGGAACTGGGCCGCGCGCCCCCGGCCCCGCTGCTTCAGGATCTGGGCGATCGCCTCCCAGGCGCGCACCTCGCCCGGGAGGTGCCGGGCGGCCTCGGCCACGATGCGGGAGCGGTCGAACTCGCGATTTCGTCGGAAGAGGGGCATGACGCGGTCCGCTGTTCGGAACCACGGACGCTTCGGAGCGTGATCGCCATCACCGGCGACGCGGCGCCGGGCACCGCGTCAGCGCAGACCGACCAGCGGCGAGGGCGTGCCGATCGCCGTGAGCCACAGCTGGTGCATGGCGCGCGTAGCGCCGACGTGCAGCAGCCGGCGCGCCTCCGGCGTGTCGGGGAAGCGATCCGGCCCGACCTCGACCAGAACCACGTAGTCGAATTCGAGCCCCTTGACCTGTTCGATTTCCGTGACTTCCACGCCCGGAGCGAATGTGAAATCCTGGTCCTCGACCCGGCGCAGGCGAGCCAGGTCGCTGTTGGCGAGGCCCCGGTGATACACGGCGCTCAGCTCGGGCGACGGAGTCAGCACCGCGGTCGAGGCCAGCGGTTCCTCGCTCACGAGGTCCTTGAGCGCGTCCGCCAGGAACGCCACGCAGGCCCCGCGGTCCGTGAACCGGAAGACCTCGACGGGCGGACCCTCGCGCTGGCTCACCGGCGGCTCGTCGTCCTCCCTCAGGTCGCCGAGCAGCGAAGTGGCGAACTCGACGATCTCGCGCGACGACCGGTAGCTCACACGCAGCGTTTCGATCTCCGTTCCCGGAACGCCCAGATGACCCAGGAACTCGCTCCAGGAGGTGAACCCGCTGTGGGGAACGACGTGCTGGTGGGTGTCGCCCGCGAGCGTGAGGCTTCCGGGCGCATCCAGACAGCGTAGGAGCACCTGGACCTCGAGGGGCGAAAAGTCCTGCGCCTCGTCGATCGCCACGTGCCCGAAGCGCAGCGCGCGCCGGCCGCGTCCCTGGAGCGGGCCGACGCGGAGCTGCCAGGCGTTCAAGAGCAGCGTGTCGTCCTCCGCGTCCAGCTCGGCTCCCGCGTTGGCGTCTCCGGCCAGGGCGTCGAAGAGATCCTCGTGGCAGCGCCGATTCCGATCCACGATGCGGTGGATCTGCGCCCCCGAGAAGGCGCCGGGCGCCTCGCGCGCAAACACCTCCTCGAGCAAGGCCCGATTCGTGATTGCGCTCGCCCAGTCGTCGAGCGCCTGCTCCGCCGTCTGCGGCCCGGCCGTGCTGCGGATGTGCACCTCGAGCGCCACACCCAGCGCCGGGTGCAGCTTCATGCGCTGCACGTCCGCGGGGGTGTCTCGCCTCTCGGCGGAGGGCAGCCGCGGGAAGTGCCGCCGCCGCTGTTCGGCGGCCCACTCCGCGTAGGTGACGATGCGCACGCCGGCCACGCCCAGAGCCGGCAGCACGTGGCCGATGTAGCTGCGCAGAGCCCGCGAGAACACGACCACGAGCGTCTTTCGCGAGGCGAGGCTCTCGTCGCCGTAGGCGAGATAGGCGATGCGGTGGAGCGCGACCGTCGTCTTTCCCGAGCCGGCCGTGCCGCGAATCACCAGAAACCCGGACGAGGGGCGCGTGATCAGGGCGAACTGGCGAGGGTCGATCAGGCTCGTGATCTCGGGCAGGTGCTTGTCGGCCCGGCGCCGCGATCCCGATCCATCGGTCCCGAGCCGTCGCGTCGCGCCCTCTCCGAAGGCGTAAGCGCGCAGCGCCGATGCCTGACCGCCCGCGAGTCGCGGCCGATCCCCCTCGAGGCGCCGCCAGCCTCCCGGCGCGTCGGAGTCGGCCGCAAACACGCCCTCCGGCGCCTCGATGCGCTCGAGCACTGCGTCGCGAATGACGAGCGTCCGTCTCGCCACCACTTCACCGACGTGTGCGCGACCGGCGAATTCCTCCTCGTAATCCTCGCCTTGTCCGTAGCGGTAGAAGACCCGTGAGATGGGAGCGTTGCGCCAATCCACGATCCGGATCCCCGCCTCGATGAAGGTGGCCCGGCCGAGGCATAGGTCCCGCTCCGTCTCGCCCTCCCGCAGGCGCAGATGCGCGAAGTACGGAGTGCCGGCGTCGACGCTGGGCCGCCGCCGCGAGCTGCGAAGCTGCTCGAGGAGCGCCGACTGGCGGTGCCACTGATCCGTCAGCGCCACCACGTCCTTGCGCTCGCTCCCCGAAACCAGGATCTCGCGCAGGCGTTCGAGCTCCGCGACGATCGCGGCCTCGGAGCGCGGCGTCGCGTCGACCCGGTCCTTCAGCTGCGCGGACACCTCCGCCAGCAGTGCGAGCTCCGCCTCGACGATCGGATGGCGCACGCGCCACGCGCCCCCTAGCGGCTCTCTCGGGGCGGCCCCGGCCCGATCTTCACGGCGGTGCGACGTCCGATGTCCGTCACGAAGTCTTTCGCGATCACGGCCCAGAGAAGGAAGGGAAAGCTATCGGAGAACAAGAGCGCCGGAAACAGCGCCGAGAAGGCCCGGGCGGACAGCCCGTATCGCGCCCTCACGTGGTAGGCCGCCGCCGCGAACCCGATCTGGATGAAGAAGATGAGGACGAGTCCGACCCCGGCACCGATCCCCCGCCGTCGCAGGCTCAGCCCGGGGGTGATGATCATCAGCGTCACGAAGGGCAGCAGGTTGAGGAAGCGGTTCCCCACCATGACCCGCGGAAGGCGCGCGACCCCGAGCCCTGCGAGGGCCGGACCCGCCGCCCACTGGAAGAATTCGAGGTAGGCGTCGCGCCCCCAGGCGTGCCAGAGCCACGTCAGCGGGAGCGTGATCGCCAGGAACTCAAGCAGGAGGAGGAAGAGCTGCCTTCTCATACCGGACCACCTTCACGATCCACAGCAGCCAGATCGAGGTGATCATGGCGATCATCGTGGCCTGCCAGAAGTAGAGGTGCATGAATTCGAAGCTCGCGTGATGATAGCGGCCGACGACGATCAACAGCAGGATCCGGACGACGTTCAAGAGGTAGATCAGCGGCGCGCCCAGTGCGAAGCCGAGCGCCTTCTTCTTCCAGCCGGTCGGAAAGGCCAGCACCGCCGCGGCGAAGATGAGGACTTCGTAGATCCCCGTGCACTCTTCGATGATCTTCACCGGGAAGCCCGCGTAGGTCACCACCCGATCCGCCAGCCCGACGTCGGAGCTGAAGAGGCGGAGGATTTCGTATTCGACGCGCGCCGTGCCCAGGATCATCCACTTGACGAGGAACGTGTAGCGCTGCTTCACGTAGGGATAGGTGAGCGCCTCGATGCCGAGGTACGCGAGGAACAGGACGACGAAGCGGAGGGAAGGATTCGAGGCGAAGCGGGCGATCGACGCGCGCCGGGATCGCGGGGCGCCATTCCGGTCGCTGCTCCGGTCCCGTCGCACGCCAGATTCTAGTCGCTGCCGGCGGCCATTTCCAAGGCGGTCGGGGGCGCTCCGGTTGCGGTAGAGTCCTGCGCGGATGGACGCCGCAGCGCTCGCGACCCTCGACGCCGAGGGCTACATCGCCCTGGTCACCTTCCGGCGAGACGGCCGGGCCGTCGAGACCCCGGTCTGGTTCGCCGCGCACGAGGGCAGGCTCTACGTCTTCTCTGCGGGCAACGCGGGCAAGGTGAAGCGCCTCCGCAACGACCCGAGCGTCCGCATTGCGCCCTGCAGCGTCGGCGGCAGGGTCCGGGGGGACTGGATCGAGGGGCGCGGCCGCCGCATCGACGATCCCGATCGGATCCGAACGGCGTACGCGGCGCTGCGGCGCAAGTACGGCTGGCAGATGCGGTTGACGGACTTCTTCTCCCGCCTCTCTGGCCGCATCGGTCAGCGCGCAATCCTCGAACTCGAGGTTTGAGCGGCGCGAGTTCCGCACCCCGCCTCAGATGTGGATGGCGCGATCGTAGGCGTCGAGCACGGACTCGTGCATGACCTCCGAGAGCGTCGGATGCGGAAAGACGGTCCGCATCAGCTCGGCCTCGGTGGTCTCGAGGGTGCGCGCGATGGCGTAACCCTGGATCAGCTCGGTGACGTCGGCGCCGAACAGGTGCGCTCCTAGCAGCTCTCCCGTGCGGGCGTCGAAGACGGTCTTCACCAGGCCATCGGTCTCGCCGAGGACGATGGCCTTTCCGTTCGCGAGGAACGGGAAGCGCCCCACCTTCACTTCGTGACCCCCGACACGGGCGGCCTCCTCCGTGAGGCCCACGCTCGCCACCTGCGGCCTGCTGTAGGTGCAGCCCGGGATCCGCGACACGTCCATGGGGTGGACGCCTGAGAGGCCCGCGATCTTCTCCACGCAGACGACCGCCTCGTGGCTGGCCTTGTGGGCGAGCCACGGCGGGCCCGCCAGGTCGCCGATCGCGTAGACACCTCGCTCGGCCGTCTCGAGCCACTCGTTCACGGCTACGTGGCCCCCCTCGACCCGGACCGCGGTGCCCTCCAGCCCGAGGTCCTCCGTGTTACCGACGATGCCCACTGCGGAGATCACGCGATCGAAGGCCAGGCTGCGGGTCTCGCCGCCCGACAGCTTCAGGGTCGCCGTCACTCCGTCCTCGCCCCGGTCCAGCGCCTCGACGGTCGCATCCGTGTGGATTTCGATGCCTCGCTTCTCGAAGGCCTTGCGGGCGAGCCCCGCGATCTCCGCGTCCTCCGCGGGGAGGATCCGCGGCAGGATCTCCACCACGGTGATTTCGGCCCCCATGTCGCGGTAGAAGCTCGCGAACTCGATCCCGATGGCGCCGGAGCCGACCACCAGCACGCCGCGCGGCATGCTGTCGGGAACCATCGCCTCCTTGTACGTCCAGACGAGCCGGCCGTCCGCTTCGAGTCCGGGGAGGCTGCGCGCGCGCGCTCCGGTCGACAGGATGACATGGGGCGCGCGCAGCGCGGCGTTCCCGTCCGCGTCGCCCCTTACCGTCACGAGCCCCTCGCCGGCCAGCCGGCCGTGCCCGGCGAAGACCTCGACCGCATTCTTCTTGAGCAGGTGCTTCACGCCGGCGTTGAGGCGCTTCGCGACCTTTCGCGAGCGAGCCACCACTTTCTTCAAATCGAACTCGACGGCGCCGGCGCGAAAGCCGAACTCACCGGCGTTCTGGAGCAGGTGCCGGATATCCGCGGCGTGCAGCAGGGCCTTGGTGGGAATACAGCCCCAGTTGAGACAGACGCCGCCCAGGTGCTCGCGCTCGACGAGGGCGGTCCGCATCCCCAGCTGGCTCGCGCGAATGGCGGCGACGTACCCGCCGGGTCCGCCGCCGATCACGATCAGATCGAAGCTCTTCTCCGCCATGTCCTATCTATAGCAGTCCCGGCTGCGCGCGGGCGGCTGCGCGCACGGCGCTGCCGACCTCGTACTTCCCGTACCCACACAGCCCGGGGACCCGGATCTCCCCGTCCCCGCGGACGCTCCGTGGCTGGCTCGTCGCTTCGCCGCCCATTCGCTTGGATCCCCCGCGCGCCGCGCCGGTTGAAACCCGGCCGAAAAGGATGGCACAATGCCGGGCGCCGGGGGCTCGAATCACCAGGCCGGCACCACGACTGGCGACCGCGCGCAGTGCCGGGCCCGCCGGAGGCGTTCCATGAACCGCGCCGCGCTCCGGCGTTCGACCGCGTCCCGAGCGGATCCCAGCCTGCACACGCGATGAGCGAAGAGGTCCTCGGCGCTTCCTTCCGCGACCCGAGCGGGTTCGTCTTCGAGCACGGCGGCGCGATCCACCGCCAGGTCAACCGCAGCTACGCGCGGCACTACGATCGGCTCATGGAGTCCGGCCTCTACGCCGATCTCACCGGGAGAGGTCTGCTGATCCCGCACGAGCCGGTGAGCGGCGTTAGCTCCGGGAAGGGCGATGCGTACGCGACGCTGCGGCCCGAGCCCATCGCCTTCATCTCCTATCCCTACGAGTGGTGCTTCAGTCAGCTGAAAGACGCCGCCCGCACCACGCTGCAGGTGCAGCAGGCGGCGTTGCG
>Ga0224512_10002115_pt1 | contig 18454 bp, 16 predicted proteins | sample SF_May12_sed_USG_4_FD_169103 | JGI IMG/M metagenome (GOLD analysis project Ga0224512, IMG submission 169103) | Sediment microbial communities from San Francisco Bay, California, United States - SF_May12_sed_USGS_13 | ecosystem: Environmental > Aquatic > Marine > Sediment | place: USA... | reverse complement strand
CCGGCAATGACGTCGTCGTCGGTTCGCAACCAAGCGCCAATCCGCCAGGATGTCCGATCATACAACCAGCTCGCGCCCACGCCGAGAAAGACGCCGCGCTCGTCAGACGTGAGGTCCAGCAGGTCCTGATACGAACGGTCCGGAAGATCGGCAATGCCATCAGAGCCGGCGAGTATCAGTGTCAATTCCGGGCGCGACTGATTGCCAAGTATCCGCAACACGCCGCCCAGCGTGTAATCCGGAAACTCAATCGTCGCATTGTTAACGAAGCTGCCGTTGAGAAACTGTATATTCTCATCATTGGCGATGCGACCCCGATCCAGCCATGCTGACACATCAATCAAACCGACCATCAACGTGCGACTATCGTGCAGGTAAAACGTATAGTTGGCTTTAGAAATCTGTATACCGCCGCCGCCATTGCGGGTCAGCACCGAACGCGCATCTGCGTTGACCGTCGGGTAGAAAGCCGAAACGCCGTTCGGATTCGGCGACGAGCTCGCTTCGATATAAAACAGCCATTCCCCGGTCGGCCTCGCTATCGTTGCGAATAAATCGGCTGATGCGGTGAGTTCGCTCTCGACGTTGCTGTCATCCGCATGCTGGTAGACAGCGGTCACGCCGCCCGCCCAGTCGACGTCTGCAGCAGACATACTGTATGCGGCCAGGCTCGTAAGAACAGCCGCAAGCTGTCTGACAGAAGGTAGCACTGACGAGTTCAGTGTTGGCACGACGGTAACCCGGTTCAATTCCGAACTGACCCGCCAGCGTTCAATTGATCCGCGTTCATCAGGGCGTCAGTCTGAAGTTCAGCACGCCGAAATGATTGCTGCGATCGGCGCTGCTGTCGGCCCAAATGTACTGGTTCATATAGCCAGCCTCCAGGGCGAAGCTATCGCTGAGTTGCCAACCAAGCCCAACAAAAAAGCGATTTTGTCCCAGCCCGGCATCGCCGCCCCAGTCGGTGCTCTTGAGGTCAACGAATGGTTCCAAACTCATGACCAGGTTGGTATTACTGCGGGGCCCGACGGGCCGCACGTACTTTGTCGCCAGACGCAGCACCAGGCCGAGGTCGCTGCCGATGCTGACCGAGCGTTGTTCGAGTCTTGCACGCATCGAAACCCTGCCCCCGTACCAGCGCCCCGCAGTCCAACTGAGCTGCTGCCAGTATCGGTTCTCGTCCGCCACGTTGCCGCTTCGATTGCGCGTCCGAAATCGAGCATAGCCAACCCAGGCAGTCAGACCACTACCAAACTCGTAGCCAACTGCGGGACGAATCAGGTACTGATTGATGCCGCTGCCCAGATCAAAATAGCGAGCCTGCGAATCGACCCAGTAATGCCAGGCGCTCGCACCCTGTTCGGTTTGGAAGTTGCCCGTCGTCGTGAGCGTCGTCCAGGCTCCCGCGGTATTCTCGGCAGAGAGCGCCGTCGTCCATGGGGCGAGGCACAAAGCGACGATAGCGATCCGGACGACTGGCGCAACCGTGCGCTCCGGCCGCTGATCCCGAAGCCTTGCCGACGGTCCTGACAATGAAGACTTTCTGATCAAGTTATTTCTCACAATGCTTGCTATCTCAGTCTCGTGGAGACTGGGTATATGGAGCGCTGCTGAAATTGGATTCCATGATAGCCACCACCGCTGATTCGTCTCATCGGCGATACGAGAGATCAGGTTCTTGACCGATCGTGATACAAATTCCAGAGCGGAATCGACATGATGGTAATGTATTTCCCAAACTCGCGGATCGGATTTCCGCAGCTTTTCGAGAGCGACCTCCGCAACCGAATAATTTTTACTACTGCAAACTGCGCAAGTTCAAGCCGCCTGCTTGGCGAGATTTGTACGGGCGCAATTGCATTCCTGATCTCGGCAGTAACTCGGTCGAGCCGCAAGCGGGACTCCATCAAGTCGGCGAAGCGCCGGTTTTGACTCGTCACGCCTACGCGATCTTCGCTGTCCGGGCGGCACGACTTGAGTTGCTTCAACAAAGCCTGCAACCGATTCGCCCAGTCCAGGACTCGAGGAGGTCTCACTGACCGGAGCCGATTTGCTCGGCGATTTCGGCGGCTTTGCGTTGCTCTTCCGCTTCTTTGAGCTGCTGGATGAGGCGTAACTTTTTCGCTTGCAGTGCTTCTACGGTTACCTCGTCAGTATCCTCCTGTTTCTCTGCCTGCAGCAGCTCCGTATCGACAAGCTCAATGCTTTTGCGAATCTGATCGACCGATGCGGCCTCCTCGGCTTTGTCGAAGGCGACGTCCTCGGCTCGGGTGGATTTCTTCGCGCCGGCTCTGCGCGAAATCTCCGGAATGAACGACTTGTCGGCGGCGACGGCCCGCGTATTCATGAAGTTCGGCGACACGATCTCGATCCCCGCCGCATGCAGCGCATCCAGCATCGACTCCCGCAGCCTGGAGCGTGCCGAGATAAGACTTTTGACGTCTTCAAGCAGGCCGGCCACGCGGTAGGTGACCGAAAAATCGCCGAGGTGTCGCACGTGTACAAATCCATCCTGCAACCCGGCCCTGGTTGCGGCATCAACTAATATTGTCGAGACATCGACATGCGACGTTTCGTAGCCCAGCGAAACTTCGGCCGTGATGATCGTGCCGGAAGTGCGGACCACCTGCATGGGCTGCGTCACCATGTACAGGTTGGGGACGGTCACCAGGTCCCGGAATTCGGTCTGTACCTCCGTATGTAACAGCCCCATCTCGGTTATTCGGCCGGTGAGCTCGGCGACGGTGATGAAATCACCGGGGCGGGCGCTTTTAACGGCCTTGAGCATGATGCCGGCCATGACGTTGCCAATAAAGGTGGTTGAAGACAGCGCGATCGCTGCGCTCAGCAGGATGCCGATCAGGCTTAGCAACTGCCCGCGCGTATCGTCATTGATTGGCAGCGCAACGATAATCGCGAGGCCGCCTGCGAATGTCAGGGCTAGCATGATCAGCTGAAAACGGAACTGCGCGTCAGGGTTGTCGCGCCATCGCCGTGTCAAAGTCCAGTTAGCTGCGGCGAGAACCGAAACGACCAGGACTACGGTCCCCAATGTCGGCAGCAGGCTGGAAATGTTGGCAAACGCGTTATCGATGAGCTTCATATTCCGTGCAAACGTCCCGTGCGGAGACAATCCGGCCAGTCATCAACCGGCTAAAGTTTAGCCGGGTTTTGCCGACAATACTCAAACCGGACCCGTCAATACAACGATATTCGGAGATGTACCTATGTCGGAGGATGAACATTTCAGATTTGTGCAGGCGCTTGCGAAAGATCTCAATGGCCAGGACATTAAACTCCCTTCATTTCCCGATGTCGTCATACGCATCAGAACGGCGCTGGATGACCCGGATACGACCGGCCAGGATCTTGCCAAAGTCCTGAGCAACGACGCGGTACTCGCTTCCCGCATACTGATATTCGCCAATTCGACGTATCACAATCCTGCGGGTGTCAAGATAGAGAGTCTCGATGCTGCGGTTGGCCGAATTGGTTTCGAGAAAGTGCGTACCGCGGCTATCTCCTACGCCGTAGAACAGCTTTACGCATCCGAAGCCCTTGCCCCTCTGAAGAGCGAGCTGCGCAAGACATGGTCAGAAGGGCTGCGTCTCGCGGCACTTTCGGAAGTGATCGCGCGCCACTGCACCAAGCTGGACGCAGACAGCGCATTTATCGCCGGGTTGCTCAATCGTATCGGCGTACTGTATATCTTCACGAAATACGGCGAATACCCATCCCTGCTGCAGGATCCCGAATCGCGGCAGAGCCTGATCGACGAATGGGCTGGACCTATCGGCGAGAGCATCGTTGCAAACTGGAACTTCTCCGCAGAAATTCAGGGAACGCTCAATCCGGACGAGGTCGAGACGACCCGGCGCCGCACCGAAGCGAATCTCGCCGATGTTGTCACAGCAGCGAAACTGTCGCTCAATGGCGAGGAATTCGAAATACAGGATACCGATGAGGCAAAACGCCTGCAGCTGACAGACGAGAAGATGCCGAAAATCCTCGAGTCGTATCAGCAAAAGCTCGACTCGCTTGCGGCGGCCGTTCGGTGACGGGCTTGTTTGCCTGAAAGATCCGCAGAAAAGTCTTTAGACGAGTTCGCTTAGCAAATCGAAGCGACGTTGCTACTATGCTCTGCTCCCGATTGACGTGCGGAGTGGACCATAAGCATTGCCACTGAGTATTTTGACGTTGTAATTGTTGGCGCAGGACTCTCCGGCATCGGCGCGGCGTGTCACTTGCAGCAACAATGCCCGGGCAAAAACTATGTCATTCTCGAAGGCCGTGAATCGATAGGCGGCACCTGGGACCTGTTTCGCTATCCGGGCATTCGCTCGGATAGCGACATGCACACGCTCGGCTATGAGTTCAAACCCTGGCGCGACGAGAAAGCGATCGCTGATGGTCCGGCAATACTCGGGTACGTAAAGGAAACGGCGGCGGAGTACGGCGTCGATTCGCATATTCGTTATAGTCACCGGGTTCGCAGGGCGACCTGGTCGAGCGACGAGGCTGCCTGGACGGTCGAGGCGTCGCGAGCGGGAACGGAGAAAACTGCGATCATTCGCTGCAATCTGCTCCTGATGTGTGCGGGTTACTACAGTTACGAGCACGGCTACGCGCCCGAATTCCGGGGGCGTGAACGTTTTGCAGGCAGAATTGTCCATCCCCAGCAGTGGCCGGAGGATCTCGATTATCGGAGCAAGAAAGTAATTGTCATCGGTTCGGGCGCCACGGCGGTAACGCTGGTACCGGAGCTCGCAAAAAGCGCAGACCACGTCGTCATGCTGCAACGTTCGCCCACCTATGTCATCTCACGTCCGGACCGAGACCGCATCGCTAATCTTCTGCGTAAGCTGCTGCCGCAACAAACGGCCTATGCGATCACGCGCTGGAAAAACATCACGATGCAGCAATGGCTGTACCGCCGCACACGAACGGCACCGGGCAGTGTCAAGCGGCAGCTGCTCAAATGGGTGCGTAAGGAACTGGGCAAGGATTACGACGTCGAGAAACATTTCACACCAACTTACGATCCCTGGGATCAGCGGCTGTGTCTCGTGCCGAACAGCGACCTGTTCAAGGCTATCCGCTCCGGCAAAGCCTCGGTCGTGACCGACGCTATCGACACCTTCACCGAAAACGGCATTCTGCTGCATTCAGGTATTGAGCTCGATGCCGATCTCATCGTCACCGCGACCGGGCTGGACCTCGTCGTACTCGGTGAGATCGAGTTCGTCGTCGACGGCCAGCCGGTCGATTTTTCGCAGACCTACACCTACAAAGGGGTCATGTGCTCCGACGTGCCGAACCTGGTGTCAACGTTCGGCTATATCAACGCGTCCTGGACATTGCGTGCCGATCTGGTTGCCGGATTTTTTTGCCGGCTGGTCCAACACATGGCGGCTAACGGCTACCTTCAATGCACGCCTCGGTTGCGTGACGAGGACCGAGATATGCCCACCCTGCCGTGGATTGTCGGATTTTCGTCCGGCTATATACAGCGCGTCTTGCAGCGCCTGCCAAAGCAAGGCGATCGGGAGCCGTGGCTGAATCCGCAGGACTATCGCAGCGATAAAAAGCGATTTCTCGATGCGCCCTTGGAAGACGGTACGCTGCAGTTCGCTCGTGCCGATAGGCCCGGTTTTCGTCAAACCGCGTCGCGGATACCCAGCACTATATAACCGCCCGACTTATCGTCGCGCTCGAGATCCAGCTGCTCGCGTTTGGCCGCTTCCTCGAGCAGGTCGCTGAAGGAGCTGAATCCGTATACCGATTCGTTGAATCCAGGCCGCCGGCGCTTCAGGGTCTGCTTGATCATCGACCCCCAGAGCTTGGCCTTGTCTCCGCGCTCTGCGTATAACGCTTCGGTCGTCTCTATGACCAAGTCAATCGCTTCCTGGGCAGCGTCTGATTTCTTCACGGCTGTCTTCTTTTTTGATCGTTTGCCGCGTTTCTTCGATTTTGTTTTCGTCGCGGAACTCGCTTTACCTGACTCTGCACCCGGCACGAGGTCGTCGTAGAAGATAAATTCATCGCAGTTGCTGATAAGCAAGTCGGATGTCGAGCCTTTAACGCCGATGCCAATGACCGTCTTGGCATTTTCCCGCAGTTTGCTGACGAGCGGCGAAAAATCCGAGTCACCCGAGATAATGACGAACGTGTCGATGTGCTCCTTGGTGTAGCACAGGTCGAGCGCGTCCACGACCATGCGGATATCCGCCGAATTCTTGCCCGACATTTTGACGTGCGGTATCTCGATCAGCTCGAACGCCGCCTCATGCATGCCCTTCTTGAACTCCTTGTAACGGTCCCAGTCGCAGTAAGCTTTTTTGGTGACGATGCTGCCCTTTAGCAACAAACGTTCCAGTGCTGGTCCAATGTCGAACTTGGCGTAACGAGCATCGCGTACACCCAGGGCGATATTCTCGAAATCGCAAAACAGTGCCAGGTTACGGTCTTCGTTCATGATTCATTTTTCACCTGTTGTGAGGTGTGCAGCACGATTGCTGCACCCGCGTCGTAATTCAAAGCGTTAAACGGAAGAAACTTCAAGCGGATTCTTAAAGATAACTTCGCGATGCGGAAAAGGAATACCAATACCATGCTCCTTGAATGTATCCCATAGTGCGAGCAGTACCTTGCCGCGAATATTCGTCAGCCCGCGCTGCGGGTCATCAATCCAAAAACGCAGCTTGAAGTTCAACGATGAATCGCCGAATTCCGTCATCCAGCAAACCGGGAGATTGTGCGAGGCGTCGACTCGATCGACTGCGGCCGTAGATTCAATTGCAAGACGGGTCACTTCATGCGGATCGGAGTCATATGAGACGCCGAAATCCACGTCGAGTCGCACGTACCGGTCGGAAAACGACCAGTTGATGACTTCCCGAGTGATGAAGTCCTCGTTTGGAATCAGGAATTCGCGCCCGTCGCGCGTAACGACCGAGACGAACCGTGCCCGCAGTTCGCGAATCCAGCCGAATGTATCACCGAGCGAGATCGTGTCGCCGGGTTTTATGGACTGGTCGAGCAGGATGATGATGCCCGAGATGAAGTTGGAAACGACTTTTTGCAGGCCGAAGCCGATACCGACGCCGACGGCGCCCGACAGGACGGTCAGCGCCGTCAGATCGATGCCGAGTCCCGAAATCACGATCAGGCCTGCCAGTATGACCAACGATATGCGCGTAATCTTGCCGAGCAGCACGCGCAACGACGGCGTAAGCTCGTCGACACCCTGGATGCGGCGATCGAGGAAATTGCCGATGCTGAAAGACAGCCACAGGGCGAGGCCGAGCAGCAAGGCTGTCTGCAGGGCGGTCAGCACCGAGAGGCGCATATTACCGACGTTGAAGCCTGCGCTGTCGAGAAACGCTGCGACGTCGTCGACGATGCCGAGAATCGCCGCGGCAACGTACGCCCAGGCGGCAAATGCAAACACCCGGCCGAACGTGCGGCTCCTGATTACATGCGATACGACCGCGATCAGCAGCCATGAGCCCGACAACAAGGCCGCCGCATAAATCAGATAATTACTGGCTGGCCACGCAAAGACGCTCGTGGCCACGTAGGCGGCAAACAGGAAAATAACGAAAAACAGCCACTCGAAACGGCGCAGGAAGGCGACGATAATGCGCAGCAGGCCGGGCATGCCTTTGATCTTGCGTGCATGTTCCTCGAGCGCGGGCTCGACGCGCCGCGACAACAGCAAGGCGGGGATGAACAGAGCGACGATCAGTGCCAGCTGCACCCAAATGGCGGTCTGGCTCAAATAGTCGATTGCCAGCTGTAGATAGTCAGTGGCAAATGCGGTGATCCGATCCAATGGCTATCCCTCCGACGGGCGTAACGTCAACTGCAGTGGCGCAAAGCATACGGGATTCTGCAGCCTGCGAGAACTCGGACGGCTGCTTTCGGCTTATCGCGCCGTTACCGCGGCCAGGACCGGCAACCGGGCGCCTAAAGCCTCCAGCTCTGGCGCATGTGCCATTTCTTCAATGGCTCGATGACGCCTTTCCTGCGTAATCGACGCAGCTTGTCCTGTTTCCAAAGTCGAAAATTTCGCTGTTGGCGGACTTGATGCGCCAGACGTGGATCGGACATTATCGATTCGGCCGAATATCGTTGCAGCAGGTCGGACAGCTGCTGTTTCACATATCGACCCCGGTCACGGTACCAGTAGTGATAGACGGTTCGGTCGCCAACGGTACGCACTCGTCCGTCGCGCGACAGCATGTAACCCAGCGCCATCTGTTCGGCATTGTGGCTCGTGATGCGGGGATTTATCTCGTCCATGAGCCACAGAGCGGCATCGAGGCAGTGCAGGTGGGCTTGCGCTACGCCGATTACGCCGGAGTTGTACATCGGTGATGTCGGACGAATCGTGAATTGGCCAAACGCGTCGTTGGAGAATGTCCGGTTGAGCACATTCTGGAAGTGCCCGCAGAACTTGCCGGTACTCAACGGTCCTTCGAAGTTGTGCAGCAATGCGGTCGAGTCGTTGATGCGTGAAAACCAGCAATCGATGTCCCTGCGTACCAGCGTATCGGTGTCGAGAAAGATCACCTTCTTCGTATAACAACTCAGCAGCAAACACAGGCCTTCCAGCTTGACGCGGAAGTGATAGCCGGATTTCCCGATCCAGCCGTCCAGCGTCGGCCTGTCGAGAGGCACGGTGTGCAGGCCATGTATGCGTGGGAATTGATCCGGCCGATCGGTCAGCACCAGGATCGGACGTGCGGTACCAAAGCGCCGTAACGTGCCGATGCTCAGCACAGCCTCCTCGAAGTGCTCGAGAGAATTGCCGTAAATAATGTACGCAAATGCACTTTCGTACTTCATCGATCGACCGGACATCAAATAAAGAGCGTGCCGAACATTAGACGGTCGAACGACGGCAAATCGGTCGCACGGCATGCAGCACAGCTCTGCGAGCTTCCCGTAATCGGCAGGTACGACTGTTCGCGACCGTTATCCGCAGCGAAGACCGTCTAACCCGGTAAGCCAACCGTTGGAGAACGTCGATGAACCCCATTACGCGAAGCCGCATCTTTATGACCCTGAACATTGTCGGCATTGTTCTGATCGTCGGAACGCTTGTGGTACTGACGTATGCCTCGGCGGAGATCATCGGCTGTAGTGCGGCTGCAAGTAACTCCAATCTCGCCTGCAACTTCGCGGCAAAGGACGACCTGTTCACGGCCCGCGCCATTTGTATGGACTCCCCGGACGACGACCTGGGCACGTGTCTAAACGAGGCGCGAGCAGAGTACGAGGATGTGCTGGACGAATGTATCGACATTCTCGATGCGCAAGTCGAGGTTTGCGATCTGACCGATGATGCGGCGCACACGCCCGACTTCGGCCCGGACTTTGCGGGAAATTTTGTAGATCCGTTACAAATTGGGCTGAGCGTCGCAGCCAACCCGTACTTTCCGTTAGTTCAGGGTAATCGCTGGGTATACGAGGGCAGTTTCGAGGAGGATGGCGAAGTCATGACAGAAACCATCACCGTAACCGTTCTCAACGAAACCAAGCTTGTCGATGGTATTACGTGCGTGGTTGTCCGCGATGTTGTCGAGGTCGATGCAGAGCTTGTCGAAGACACGGACGACTGGTTCGCGCAGGATGTGGACGGCAATGTCTGGTACTGCGGCGAGGAAGTCAAAGACTACGAGACCTTTGAAGGCGACGAACCGTCGTTGCCTGAGCTGGTCTCGGACGACGGGTCGTTCAAAGCTGGGCGCGACGGCGACCGCGGCGGCATCCTGATGCCCCAGGTAGCGGAAGTTGGCACCGTATTCCGCCAGGAATTATCCGTAGGCAATGCCGAGGATGTCGTCGAGATTCTGGCCACTGACGGCAACGAATCTGCGGTTGCTGCGGCCTGCAGCGACAACTGCCTCGTTACGCGTGATTTCTCGCCGCTCGATCCTGAGTCGGAGGAGAACAAGTATTACGCGCCCGGCATCGGCTTGATCGTCGAGATCGATCTGACAACCGGCGACCGTGTCGAGCTCATCGATTTCGTCACGATGTGATCGCAGCAGGCGCTATCCAGGGAGAGAACCACATGACAATTTCACGACTGCAACGCACTCTGTTTATGTTGTTGCTCGTCGCCGGCATCGCCGCCTGCGGCAGCAGCAGCAATAATCCGGTAACACCGCCCGCATCGCCGCCGCCCACTCCGGCTGTTTCGGTCAGTGGCAATATCTACGATGGCCCGGTCAGCGGCGGCAGCCTGTACGTGTTTGCCGCGGCGGACGTCAATGCGGCTATCGACGCCGCCAACGCCGCAGCAGACAGGGCGGCCAGCCTTGCGGCAGCCGGGCCGATAGCCACGCTGACCCGCGACGAGGCAGATGGCGCGGCGTTCGCGCTCGACATCTCGGGAGACCTTGCAGGCGAAGCATTGTTTTTCGTTTTCGACTCGAATGATGCGGTGGACGAGGAGTTTGGCGATGAGCCGTTTAACCTGGAGGCAGTTGCAATCGCCGGCGATCCCGGCAGCCAGCTGCTAGTCAATATCACCTCGCACACCACACTCGCTTCTATTCAGGTACGTAAACTGCTTGATCCGGACGGAAACGGCAGCGTCATCGATGCAGCGTCGATCCAGGCAGCCCGGGACACGGCGACTGCGAACGCGATCGCCGCATTCGGCACTTCATCGCTGGGTGAGGCACTGTTTACCGGTGGCGAAGATCCGCACTCAACGACCGATCTCGACGTTCTCGCAGCCGCATCGTCGGAACTCGGTCTGTCAGTCCGCATGGCTGCGGCTTTGGCCGGATTGTTGCTCGATGAGGCGGTTTATCTGTTTGCCGCTGATGTTGCAGACGGCGAGTTCGATGGCGATGCGCCGCCCGATTTCGGTCTGGAAACCGAGGAAATCGTCAATCTTCTTCTCGCTGCCGAGGGCCTCGCGCTGGGCGGCGCAGATTTGTCTGACATCGAAAGCGTGTCCTGCACGAGTGCCGCGAATTCCTTGCGGCGTGCCTGCGAGTTCGAAGCATTGGACGAATTCTTTGTCGCGGCTGCGATCTGTGCACACAGTGAATCCGAAGCTGACGCGGAGTCGTGCCTGGATGATTCTGCGATCGAGCGCGATGATTTGCTCGATGAATGTGGCGCGATAACGGATGCGCGCCTCGAGTTATGCGTTGCTACCGATGATGCCGCGCACAATCCGTCGTTCGGCGCCGATTTCGCCGCCGATTTCGTGGATCCCCTGCAGATCGGCGTTGCGGAAGCCGCTAACCCGTGGTTCCCGATGGTGCAGGGAAACGAGTGGGTGTACGAAGGTACTTTTGACGAAGACGGCGAGTTGGTAACCGAGGTCATAACGATCACGGTAACCAACAAGATCAAACTGATCGACGGCATTCGCTGCCTGGTCGTACGTGATGTTGTCGAAATCGACGGCGAACTGATCGAGGATACTGACGACTGGTTCGCGCAGGATCGGGCCGGCAACATCTGGTATTGCGGTGAAGAGGTCAAAGACTACGAAACGTTCGACGGTGACGTTCCGGCGCTGCCCGAACTGGTGGCCATCGACGGGTCCTTCAAGGCAGGGCGTGATGGCGACGAAGCCGGTATTCAGCTGCCCATCGTGCCGGAGGTCGGCGACATTTACCGGCAGGAAGTGTCGTTTACGAATGCTGAAGATGTAATTGAGATACTAGCCGTCGACGCGAGCGAGTCAGTGCCCGGTGCGAGTTGTGCAGGCGACTGCCTGGTAACACGAGATTTCTCGCCGCTGGAGCCGGACGCCGAAGAGAACAAATACTACGCCCCGGGGATCGGCAAGATTCTGGAAGTCGACCTGCAGACTGGCAATCGGGTCGAGCTCATCAGCTTTACCAGCCAGCCATGAGGCGCGGCGCGACCGCTCTGTCGTAACGCCGTAGACGGCGTTTCCGGTATGCCTGTGCTTCCGTTCTCGGCAAGCACAGGCATACTGCAAGCATGGCATTTGACGATCGACAGGCAGGCTGGCGACGGCCCGAAGTATTGCTGATTTTGATGGCCTCGGCGGTGCCGTTGAGTTTTGCCACCTGGAACAATCTGATCAACAACTTCGCCATCGAGCGGGCGGCGTTTACGGGCGCCGAAATCGGCATCCTGCAGAGTCTGCGCGAGGTACCCGGCTTCCTCGCGCTCGGTGTCGTCGCCGTGCTGTTGCTGCTGCGCGAGCAGTCCGTGGCACTATGGTCCTTGTTGCTGCTGGGCATCGGTACCGCGGCTACCGGTTACTTCCCCACCGTACTCGGGTTGTACCTGACGACCATCGTCATGTCGCTGGGCTTTCATTATTATGAAACGGTTCAGTCGTCGCTGGCCCTGCAGTGGATCGACAAGCGGCGCGCGCCGGAGACGCTCGGGCGCATCATAGCCGCCGGTTCGTTCACGGCGATTTTGAGCTACCTGTTCATCCTGTTCCTGTTTTCGAAGTTCGGCATCGACTTCAAGCACACTTATATTGTCGGCGGTGGTTTGACCTGCCTGATCGCCCTGGTCGGCTGGCTGGCATTTCCGCAGTTCCCACAACACGTCGTGCAGCATAAGACGATCATCATTCGCGGCCGCTACTGGCTGTATTACGCATTGACGTTCATCTCCGGCGCCCGGCGCCAAATCTTTGTCGTTTTCGCCGGTTTTCTGCTCGTCGAGAAATTCGATTACAGCGTGGTAGAGATTTCCCTGCTGTTTTTTCTGAACAGCGGCCTGAACATGTTATTGGCGCCGAAGATCGGTCGGCTGATCGGCCGTTGGGGCGAGCGCCGCGCCCTGATCGTCGAATATACAGGCCTGATTGTCATTTTCGTTGCCTATTCATTCGTCGCCGATGGATTCCTTGCAGGCGGCCTGTATGTTCTCGACCATCTTTTCTTCGCCCTTGCGATCGCTATCAAGACCTATTTTCAGAAGATTGCCGATCCCGCGGACATTGCGTCGACCGCGGCCGTCGGCTTTACAATCAACCATATTGCTGCCGTGGTGATACCAGCGATTTTCGGCATCATCTGGCTTACGTCGCCCGGGATTGTTTTCCTGACCGGGGCGGCGATGGCGGCCACATCGCTGGCACTGTCGATGCTGGTCCCGCGACACCCGCTGCGGGATTACGAAACGGTGCTGGCGGCCCGCGTAAGAGTTTAAGTTACGGATATCGAGGCACTTGGGAACAAGGCTATGCGCTTGAATGCAGATTTCTCGGCACGAGTCGTGATCCGACCCGTGGATTACCGGTGGGTAGATTCACCGATGCCTGGCGTCGAACGCATGATGCTCGACAGGGTTGGCGACGAAGTTGCCCGCGCTACGTCGCTGGTCCGATACGCGCCGGACAGCAGTTTTTCGCAACACGTGCACGGGGGTGGCGAGGAATTTTTCGTGCTCGAAGGCGAGTTCGCCGACGAACACCGGACGTACCCCGCCGGGAGTTACGTGCGCAATCCCGTCGGTACGGCGCATTCACCGAAAGTCGGTGATCAGGGTTGTACCATTTTTGTCAAACTACATCAGTTCGACGAAGCGGATCAGCAGCAGTTTGTCATCGACACTCGTCGTGCGGCCTGGTCGCCCGGACTCATGCCCGGTCTGCAGGTGATGCGCCTGCATGAATATGCAAGCGAGCACGTAGCGCTCGTAAAGTGGGCGCCCGACACGAAATTCCAGTCACACAGTCACTGGGGTGGCGAAGAGATATTGGTCATAGAGGGCAGCTTGCATGACGAGCACGGGGAGTACCCGGCCGGCAGCTGGATTCGCAGCCCGCATCAGAGCGCGCATGCGCCTTATACCCGGGACGATGGCGCCCTGACCTACGTAAAAGTCGGGCACCTCCTCTAGCCGTGGGTAGTACTGCCTCCCCGGTCGTCGATGCTACAGCCGGTTGCGTGCCAGGTAGTCGCGGCACAGGTAGAGCCCTGTCGCGACAACTGCGCTAACAAGCCCGGGAAGGGCTCCGCAGCGAAAGACTTTCAACCCAGGTGTCCGCCCGCATTGGCAGGGAGTGGCCGGTTGCGGCCACCCCGTGGCAGATCGCAAAAAATTGTGGCATTTGGCTAATTGCCCTTGCCAAGCGACAGTTACACGGGGAGAATCCGCCGCAATTGGCGAAAGCGGCGATTGCGCCGCGAATGGAGCGATACCAATGATTATCAGAATACTGCCGCTTGTCGTTACGGCTAGCGCCCTGTTGGCGGTGCAATCCGCAGCCGTGGCTCAGGATTATTACATTGCGCCGTCCGTCGTTTATACCGATGACGATAAGGACCGCGGCGTCGATGACGGTGTCAGCGGCGGGCAAGTCGCCTTTGGCAAATACGCTACCGATGCTTTCGCGCTCGAAGGCGTGCTGGGCTCGCACAGCCTCGACGGTCGGGGCGAGCTCGACCTGTGGGAGATTGGTGTTAACGGCCGCTTCGTGTTCAGCCGTGAGTCGGTCGTGTCGCCCTACCTGCTGCTGGGCTTCGGTATGCTGTACGCGGACCCGGTTGTCCAGAAGAACGACACCAGCGGCTTTCACACAATTGGCGCGGGCCTCGATTTTGGACTCGGCGATGGTCCGCTGTCGCTGCGGCTGGAGTACCGCTTACGCGAATCGGGGGAAAATGGTGGCGAATTTTCCGACCAGATCGGTTCGCTCGGGTTTAGCTATGCGTTCGGCGCGGCCGCGCCAGTGCCCGCCCCGGCGCCTGTCCGGGACCCGGATAGCGATGGTGACGGCGTCAATGACAGTCGCGATGATTGCCCGAATACGCCAGCCGGCCATCGGGTGGATGCACGCGGCTGTTCGCTCGACACCGATGGCGATGGTGTGGTCGATGCTGATGACCAGTGCCCGAACACCTATCGTGGTGCGGCGGTGGATGCGCGCGGCTGCGAACTCGACGGTGATGCCGATGGGGTCGTAAATCGACTGGACGAGTGCCCGAATACCGCCGCTGGCGTGCGCGTCGACATCAAGGGTTGCGAGATTACCGAAGTGATCAACCTGCCGGGCGTCAACTTCGAGACCAATTCGGATCGACTGCTGCCGGGCGCGGATAATGTGCTTCGCGACGCGGCCGCAACGCTGAAGAAGTACCCCGATATGGTCGTCGAAGTGGCCGGACATACCGATAGTGCGGGCGCGGCAGCCTACAACCAGGGATTATCAGAAAGGCGCGCTGCGACGGTCCGCGACTACCTGCTTAACGCGGGTGTGGCTGCCGTGAATCTGTCTGCGCGCGGTTACGGCGAAGGAGAGCCGGTTGCCGATAACGCAACGGCGGAAGGCCGCGCCAGGAATCGCCGCGTCGAACTGCGCATCATCAGGCAGTAGTTCGTATCGCGGCAAATGACGGGGCGGGTTCCGGCCTGCCGGCAGAAGCCAGTGGCCAGGGATGGCCCGTTCTGCCCGTGGCGGAATAAGTGAAATCGTTCCGTTTCTTTCTGAGATCCAGCGCAAAGATTTTCCTCCAGCCCGATGCTAGTTTGATCTATATCGGGCAAGGAGGCGCGTATGCGGTTCTTCGGGAAAAAAGCCAAAGAGAAATTAAGTTCAATAACAAAATCGGCGCACGACAATCCGGATAACAGCAGCAAATATCGCGGGGTTCAGGTCAACCCGAACCAGGAGATCTGTTGCGCTGCGGTGCGGGCGATGGTCGGCAAACGATTTCTCAGTCACGAAGTGCCGGCGTTGCCTCTCGACGATTGCGATGCAGACGATTGTCGCTGCAGTTACGAGCTATTTAGCGATCGACGCACTGACTATCGCCGCAAAGCGGGCGTTGTTTCGGACGTCGCCGGGCAAATCCTTAGTAACGATCAGCGCAGTAGCAAGACACGTGGCAGACGTCGCGAAGACTAGCCTTGCTGCGCACTGCGCTGCAGCCAGAGATACACGGCGCCTGAGACGCCGGATGCTCCGAACAGCATGGTCATGACGACAATCTGATACTGGGCGGCGATCAGTGGCGACACGCCGGACAGGATCTGGCCGGTCATCATGCCCGGGAGTGCCACCACGCCAACCGCGAACAAGGAATTGATGATCGGGATCATGGCCGCCTGAAAAGCTGTCCGTCTGGCGAGCAAGTAATCGACGCCCCGATCACGTTCTGCCTGAAAACGCTCTGCACCCAGGCTGACTGCGTTCATCGATCCCGCAAATATCATTCCTGCCAGCGGCACGACATAGCGCGGGCTGAACCAGGGCTCGACACCGATGACAAACTGGGTGACCAGAACCAGCGTCAAAACGCCACCGGCGGATATGGCGGCCAGGGCGTTGAAATAGGCATGCCGTTTGTCGCCGTTGATAGGCCTTACTGCGATCCAGCTCGACACGACAAGCATGATCATGAGTACCGCAAGAATTACACCGAAATGATCGGTCGCAAAAATGTAAATCAGCACGTAGCCAATGAGCAGGAGCTGCACCAGCATGCGAGTCGTTGCGTAGATCGCTGTTCTTGCGCCCGCCCGCCAGCGCAGCATAATGGCCATAACGATGGCGCTCGGAACGAATGCCAACATCAGGCCCTGTACAGTGATTTGTGGAACGACCGTGTTCATTAAGCTGCGCCTCGTGTCGCCTGCCAGGTCAAACGCGACGTGGGGTTTGCCAGCGGGCAGTATAAAGTAGGCCTCTGAATATACAGCGAGGTCCGCAGTGGCCAATACAAAAATCAATATCGGCCTGCTGGGCGCCTCGCGCATAGCGGGGCCGGCGATCATAAAGCCGGTTGCGGAACTCGACGGCGTCGAGATAACGTCCGTTGCGGCCCGTGATCCGCAACGCGCTGCGACTTTCGCAGCCGCGCACGGCATTCGCAATGTCGCCACCGACTACGCTGCTCTCGTAGCCTTTGATGAAGTTGATCTGGTTTACAATGCGCTGCCACCCAGCCTGCATTTGGAATGGTCGATCGCCGCTATGGTGGCGGGCAAAGACGTGCTTTGCGAAAAGCCGTTCGCGCTGAATGCAGGGCAGGCCGACGTCATGGTCGAGAAGGCTGCGGAGTGCGGCCGGACATTGATAGAGGCCTTTCATTACCGCTTTCACCCGCTGTTCGAAAGAGTGCTCGAAATCGTGAACTCGGGCCGGATTGGTAGCGTGCAAAACATGCGCAGCCATTGCAACATACGCATTCCTTATCGGCCCGGCGAACTGCGGCATGAGCTGGCTTTGGGCGGCGGTGCGCTGATGGATCTCGGCTGCTATCCCGTGCATTGGGTCCGCACGGTGATGCATACCGAGCCTGCCGTCGTCTCCGCCAGCGCGATTCAGGAACGTGCGGGCGTCGACGTCGCCATGCAGGCTGTACTCGAATTTTCCGGTGGCACGCAAGCAGAGGTCGGCTGCTCGATGGCGTCCGATTTGCCGCCCGGCGTGGATGCCACGCTCGTCGTCGCGGGGAGCCGGGGCAAGCTAACCGTGATCAATCCGCTGTCGCCGCACTCCGGGCATGAGCTCACCCTGGAAACCCCCGACGGCAGGCACAGTGAGAAGGTGCCGGGCGCGAGCACCTACCACCACCAGCTCGCGCATGTCATAAAAGTCCTTGCCGGTGAAGTTAGGCCGATAACGGGCGGCCGGGATGCTATCGCAAACATGGCGGTGATTGATTCCATCTACGAGGCGGCGGGCATGCAGCCGAGAGGTGCAGCCGCAGGATAAAAAAATCCCCGCCGGAGCGGGGATAGTCGGGGACGCATGAGAGCGCAAAAACGTACTGCGGTTGTCCTCAGTCGGCCAGCGTATCCACCAGCACCTCGAGGCCGAACTCAGTGGAGCCAGGCACGGGATCGCGGGCGATCGCAGTATAGACACCGCCGTTCTCGAGGGTGGGCAATGACGCACTGATCGCGATGTCCTTGGTGCCGGTTGGCGTTACAGTGACATCATAGTCACCGCCATCGAGCGCGAGGTAGCCGGTGTTGGCGCCAAACGGCACGTCCGTCAGGACCGGATCGACGTCGGTGATATCGCCCAGCAGTGCCGGATCCGTAAGGTAGATATCGACGTTTTGCGCGGTCGGCGAGGCGTGATAGATGCGCACCTTTGCATACAACGCGACCGGACGCGGATCGTCGGTCAGGATGTCGACAGTAAGGTTGGCATTGAAGTCGGTGGCGAACACCGAGTACCAGGTACCGGCCGCCAGGTCGAGGTCAGCAGGACCGAAGGCGATCGCGCCGGGATTGCCCGCGTCAGTGATGGATACGCTGTAGGTGGCCGGGTCCAGCGGTGTGAGTCCGGTGATCGCGGGATACGGAACATTCGCCAGGAACACGCCGCCGTTAACGACGATGTCGACAGGATCGGTGTCCGGCGACAGGTGGCCAACGCGGAGTGCAGTCGGCGTACTAGCGTCCAGAATTTCGCCTGCGCCGCCGCCATCGATGGCAAGCAGTGTGACCGCCGCAGGGCCGCCGCTGACAT
>Ga0224512_10002114_pt1 | contig 18457 bp, 10 predicted proteins | sample SF_May12_sed_USG_4_FD_169103 | JGI IMG/M metagenome (GOLD analysis project Ga0224512, IMG submission 169103) | Sediment microbial communities from San Francisco Bay, California, United States - SF_May12_sed_USGS_13 | ecosystem: Environmental > Aquatic > Marine > Sediment | place: USA... | reverse complement strand
AAGAGGAGTGCAAAGACGGCGAGCATCGTGAAAGATTCGTATAGTTGCGTCGGATGAAGAAAAAGATCCGCACCGTCGGGTCCGTAGACCGGGACCCCTGTATTTTTATGGCCGAGGTCCGAAAAATGCACTCCCCACGGCAAAGTTGTCTCTTTACCCCAGCAGCAACCGGCTGAAAAACAACCTTGACGGCCAAAAAACTGTCCGAGTGCCAAACCCGGGGCAAACGCATCGCCGACCTTCCAAAACGAAAATTTGTAATACCGAATCAGTAGAGCGAGTGTGATAAACCCGCCGAGAAAACCGCCGAAATAGACACCGCCCGAACGCAAAAAATCAAGAGAGAAAATATTGACGTTATCTTCCACGAAGAACATGAGGATCTTCGAGCCGATCAGGCCTCCGATAATCGTCCAAAGTCCCAGATCGTAAATCCGCTCTTTCGGCAGGCCGTCGTTCTTTGCAAGGCGCGCGGCAACCACGAGCGCAAGCAAAAGCCCGGTGGCAAGCATTACGCCGTATGTGTTTATCGGAAAGTCGCCTATGCGGAATAGCTCTGGGTACATAAAATCAACTGATAACTGGTAATGGAGACCTGATAAATCGTTTTTCCCGCAATTTCAGAATAGCTCCAAGATTAGCGGCCCGTCATGGCAGATCTGATAACCTAAATTGAACCGCGAGGATCGCCGTTATCCATTATCATTCATCCATTTGTCCTTTCTGTGTTGCCGCTTTCCACCGGCTCATCTTCCTTTGGTTCTTTTCGAAGAAACATGTCCAGGATCAGAAGGCCTGCACCCGTGCAGATCGCGATATCGGCTACGTTAAACGTCGGGTAATGCCAGCTTCCGAACTGGACGTCGATAAAATCGACAACATAACCAAGCCTCAAACGGTCGAAAACATTCCCGATGATGCCGGCGAGCAGCAGGGAAAGTGCTCCAAGGATCCGATCGTCACCACGCGGGGTACGCCAATAGAAGTAAAAAACCAAACCCGAGGCGAATATTGCAAGTGCCGAAAGCAGCCATTTGCCTGATTCGCCGCCGCCGGCAAACATGCTGAACGCGACGCCGGTATTGGTCGCATATGCAAAATTTAGAACCCCCGGGATTACCTCAACATCGCCGCCGAATTTCAGACTCTTGGCCGCCCATGCTTTAGACGCCTGGTCGAGCATAAAAACGGCGGCTGCAGCTACGAGATAACCAATTTTCCAGGAAATATTACGCATATTCTCTAGTTCGAAGTTCAAGGGTCAACGTTCAAAGTCCGTTTTACCATCACGTAAGAGTTCAATTGCATTCATCAAATATCACCGGAAAGTAGACAACTTTGAACCCTGAACTTTGAACAGCATAGCGTCTACGCCGCCGCGCTCAAATCCATTTGCTCAAGCGCCTCGATACAGCGCTCGCACACGGTCGGGAAATTTTCGAATTCACCGACCCTGACCGAGAAATTCCAGCATCGTTCGCACTTTTCTCCGTCGGCCTTCTCGATCCTGACCTCGAATCCCTCACCTTCGTGAACTTCGACCTGCGACACGATAAATAAATATCGAAGCCGTTCATAATACGGGAGCAGGAAGTTCATTGTTTCCTTGTCCACCGTCATTACCACCTTCGCCTGGAGACCCGAACCGATCGTTTTCTCCGTGCGTGCCTCTTCGAGCTGCTTCAGGACGTCGTCGCGGATCGAGTAAAGCCGCTCCCATTTCGAAAGCAAATCGGCGGCGTCCACGCCTGAGATTTCCGGAAATGCAGTCAGATGGACCGATTCCGGCCGTTCGCCCGGGAGGTTTTCAAATGCCTCATCGGCTGTGAACGCGAGGATCGGTGCCAAAAGACGTGTCAGCGAATCGGCGATATGGTAGACCGCCGTCTGTGCCGAACGGCGCTCAAAACTGTCAGGGGCAGCGATATAAAGGCGGTCCTTGATGATATCGAAATATCTCGCCGAAAGGGCGACAGTAACGAAATCGTAAAGCGCACGGTAGACGGACTGGTAATCAAAAGCCTTGTATGACGCGACGACCTTTTCGATTACGCGATCGAGCGTGGCCAGCGCCCAACGGTCTATTTCCAGCAATTCATCAGGCGCGACAGCGTCATTTGCCGGGTCGAACCCATCGAGGTTGCCGAGCGCGTAGCGAAGCGTATTTCGGAACTTCCGGTATGCGTCGACGACGCGAAGCAGTATTTCATCCGAGACGCGCACGTCCTCGGTGTATTCCACTGCCGCGGCCCAAAGCCTTAAGATCTCGGCCCCCGACTGATTGATGATCTCTTTAGGCGCGGTCACATTGCCGATCGACTTGCTCTGTTTCTTTCCTTCGCCGTCGACGACCCAGCCGTGAGTCAGCACGTTGCGATAGGGCGCCTTGTCATGATTTACAAGGCCGCACATCAGGCTTGAATTGAACCAGCCGCGATACTGGTCGCCGCCTTCGATATAGACATCGGCCGGGTAGGCGAGATTCTCGCGCGTCCCGAGCACAGCAACGCATGACGAGCCGGCATCAAACCAGACATCCAAGATATCGGTTTCCTTATAAAAATCGTTTCCGCCGCACGAACCACACTTGTAGCCCTCGGGAATGAGTTCGGCGGCCTCCTTGTTGTACCAGGCATCCGAGGTTTCCTTCGCAAATATGTCGGCGACGTGATAAACGAGTTCGGCATCCGAGGAGACCGCCTCGCAGCCGCTGCAGTAAAATACCGGAATCGGCACTCCCCATGCGCGCTGTCTTGAAACGCACCAATCGGGACGCCCTTTGACCATGTTGTCCATGCGGCCCTCACCCCACGCTGGATGCCAGTTCACGGTTTTGATTTCCTTGCGGGCATTCTCCCTCAGCGATACGGCTTCACCCGTTTCCGCCTTTTTGTCCATAGAAACGAACCACTGCGGGGTTGCGCGAAAGATCAAAGGATTTTTGCAACGCCAGCAGTGCGGGTACCTGTGTTCATAATCCTCGGTGTAGACAAGCAGGCCGTTTTGTTCCAGAAACTCCACTATATTCTTGTTGGCATCGAAAACCTGTTGACCGGCAAAATGCTCCACCTCGTCGGTAAACCTACCTCCGTTGTCGACCGGACAATAGATGGCGAGCCCGTACTGTTTTCCGATCACAAAGTCGTCGTGACCGTGACCGGGTGCGGTATGAACGCAACCGGTGCCAGCTGAGCTGGTGTTATCGCGGGCTTCCTTGACGTCCAGCTCGGTCTCCGCATCGGATTCCCCGAGAGTGACGTGCTCTCCGTTCATGAGAAGCGATTCGCGGTCGATCCACGCATGTCTGGCTTTAAGGCCATCGAGTACCGATCCCTTGAAACGGACGAGTTCTACAGCATCGGCGAGACCGCAGGTATTATGGAGGCTTCCTACCAATTCCGAGGCGACGATAAAGACCTCGCCGTTCGATTCGATCGCCGAGTATTCGAACTCCGGGTGGACGGTGATCCCAAGATTGGCCGGCAAGGTCCAGGGGGTTGTGGTCCAGATCAGTACAAAAACCTTTTTGCCGCCGAGCGCCGGATCAATCTCCGTGGGGTCCGATGCGAGCGGGAATTTCACATAGACAGACGGCGATGTATGAACCGCGTATTCCACCTCCGCTTCGGCGAGCGCAGTCTGGTCATGAACGCACCAGTGGACCGGGCGCAGGCCGTTGTATACATACCCGCGTTCGATATATTTCCCAAACAAACGCACCGTCTCGGATTCGTACTCGCGAGACATCGTTAGATAGGGATTGTCCCATTCGCCAAGTATGCCTAGCCTTTGAAAATCAGCGGTCTGGTCCTTGAGCGCCTTTGCGGCGTGTTCGCGGCAGATGCGGCGGAAAGTGCCGACTGGCAGATCGTTTTTGTTTTTGCCTTTCTTTGCAAGGTCTTTTTCGACATACTTTTCGATCGGAAGTCCATGGCAGTCGTATCCCGGGACATAGGGCGAATCGAAGCCCCGCATCGTCGCTGCCTTGACGATAAAGTCTTTGAGGATCTTATTTAAAGCGGTACCGATATGAATACTGTCGTTGGCATACGGCGGACCGTCGTGGAGGATGAATTGCTCACGTCCCTTTCGGGCCTCGCGGATCTTCCCGTAGAGATCCATCTCGGTCCATTTCTTGAGACGCGCCGGTTCGGCCTGTCCGAGGTTCGCCTTTTGAGAGAATCCCGTCTTTGGCAGGTTGATCGTTTTCTTCAGATTTATTTCGGTCATTGGCTTCTTTAACGGCTTAAATCACTGATTTTAATCCAAGCGAACAATGATAGTTGATAAATGGTCAATGAAAAAGCCCCAAGCCTTTTTGTAAGACCTGGGACTTTCGCAAAGATACCTTTGGCTCGCGTTACTTCGCGAGTTCCCGCGATTTGCTAATAATAATTATTGCGTTGTGAAATCTCATTTAAGGATTGATTATCGCCAACTTTTAGCCGTGGTGTCAATGATATTTGTGATGGGTGATTGATGGTTGATTCCCATAGAAAAACATTTTGACAGGCAAAATCGAGGCGGCAGCAATGGGCTCTCTGGAAAATCCTATGGCGGCGAGTTTGGACTCCAATCGGTCTCGTTATCGGTGATCGGAGAATCTACTACCGGTATCTTTTCTTTAAATTGCCCCGCGTTCTAGCTCGGGCTTGGCCTGCACTACACATATGTATGGGCCTTAAGCCCCTGAACACAAGAATGTTGACCCGAACCAACTGCTGAAGCTGGAAGCAATTTAAAAGACCAATTCATTTGGCCGCGGTAAAGATGGATTGCTTTACGATTCCCATTTTACCTACCTCAGTGGCGCAGAGACGCAAAGGGACCCTGGAGAACACCTGGAAAAAGACTTGTCAGCGATACAACGCTTCCAACTCCTTTCCTATCCCTATTATCCCCTTAATCTCCGAAAGAACTCATTCCAGAATCAGCTCGTTCACACGGCCCTCGACAATTTCCCGAATCTCAACGAGTGCCTCTTCCGAAAGCGCCTCAAACCTGAGAACCAGGATCGCCTGGGTGTTTGAAGCCCTTACGAGCCCCCAGCCGTTTTCGAACTTGATTCGCGCGCCGTCGATCGTGATCACCTCGTTGGTTTTGCTGAATTCGTCGGAGATCTGCTGAACAATTTCGAATTTCTTTTCTTCGGGGCAGTCAATACGCAATTCGGGGGTCGAATAGGTCTCTGGCAGATCCGAGAGGAGCTCGCTCAAGGGCTTCCCGGACTTAGAAAGTATCTCGAGGACACGCGCTCCCGCGTAACAGGCGTCGTCGAAGCCGTAAAATCTGTCGGCAAAGAAGATATGTCCGCTCATTTCGCCCGCTAGGACCGATCCGGTCTCTTTCATCTTGGCCTTTATGAGCGAGTGTCCTGCCTTCCACATCAAGGGTTTTCCGCCGTGTTTGGCGATGTCGTCGTAGAGATTCTGCGAACACTTGACCTCGGCAATTATCGTCGCTCCCGGATTCTCGGCGAGCACCGCACGCGACAGAAGCACCATCAATTCGTCACCCCATATGATCCGGCCCGTCTCGTCAACGACACCGATCCGGTCGCCGTCGCCGTCAAAAGCGATCCCGATATCGGCACCGGATCCCATTACGGCGGTAATCGTATCGTTGAGGTTTTCAGTGACGGTCGGATCAGGATGATGATTTGGAAAATTCGAATCGGGTTCGGAATAAAGCTCGACCAGTTCGACACCAAGCGCCTTAAAAACGGGTATTCCCGTGACACCGCCCATCCCGTTACCGCTGTCGACGACCGCCTTGAGTTGCCTTGGCCCAAAAGAGACCCGTGAAAGCACATCGGCACAATACGCGTCGATCACGTTAATTTCCCGAAATCCCCCTCTCTCGCCCTCCCGCGTCCCCACGCTCGCGCCTTCCCCAATAGCCCGAATCTCCTGGATCTGGGATCCAAAAAGAGTTTGTTTACCAAGACAAATCTTGAAACCATTGTAGTTAGGAGGGTTATGCGAACCTGTGATCATCACGCCGCCGTCAACTTTCAACGTATATACCGAGTAATAAAGAACCGGTGTCGGAACCTGACCGATCGAGACAACGTCTATCCCGGCATCATTAAAACCGCGTGTCAAAAGATCGGCAAAACCCGGCGAACTTTCCCTCGCGTCATATCCTATAACGACCTTTTCAGCATTGTTTTGTGCAAAGAAACCCCCAATTGCGAGCGCCAGTTCGGCAACTGTCTGGTCGGTCAGGTCTTCGCCGACGATGCCGCGGATATCGTACTCACGGAAGATATTCTTGTTCATTATCAATAACTTACAGAGGTCGCTTGAATCGGGCAAGCCGAAACCGTGTATAGTTCAAGTTCCAGGTTCCAGGTTTCAGGTTTTGAGTTGAGTAAACGACCCGCGAACCTGGAAGTTGGAACTCGGAACTTGAAACTTGGAACACGCCGCAGGATAATGCGTGGTTGACTTCGGGCAACATTGTGCCCTTGTCGAACATCGAAAACCCGTTGTTATCTGGATATTCGTATTTATGAAAAGTCTTTCGAAAATTATTTTTGCATTCTTTGCGTTCTCGATTGGAGCTGCTTCCGTTTTGGCACAAGACCCCACTCCGACTCCGCCCGATGACGACGAACCGGTATCGGTATTTGAGGTGCGTCTCCCCGTCACGGTGACGGAAAAAAAGAAGAAAAAAGAACTCGTGACCGGCCTGAATCAAAACGACTTCATCATTTATGAAGACGGCGTCCCGCAGGAGACCACATTTTTTACAAACGAGCTGAACAATCCACCGGTATTCGTAGGTGTACTGATGGACACGTCTCCTTCGACGTCCGGGAAGCTGACCTTTTCAAAGCGTGCTGCCAAGGACTTTCTCTACACGGTCTTGCAGTTGCGGAAGGACAAAGGCGCATTTATGACCTTTGATCACCGGGTCGAACTGCACCAGGACTTCACCGACAAGACGGACCTTCTCGACCGCGCGGTAGAACGCATTAAAGACGTCGGTTCGCAAACCGCGCTTTATGACGCCATCTGGCAGTTCGCCGACCAAAAGCTGCGGAATGCACCTGGACGGCGCGTGATCGTGGTGATTACCGATGGCGACGATACGTTTAGCAAGGCGGAACTTGAAGACGCTATCGATATCGCGCAGCGAACGGAGACCACGATTTTTGGCATCTCCACAAAAGAAGGTTTTCTCGGCTCGGTCCCCGGAGTCGAAGTAGGAACGATCAAGGATAAGGGTGACAAACTCCTCGAAAAGCTTTGCGAAGAGACCGGCGGACGTGCCTTTTTTACAGGCGATATGCTTGCTCTCGAAAGGTCCTTTGCAAAAATCTCGAAGGAATTGAAGGGTCAGTACATTGTGACCTATAAACCTGAGAATCAGGAATTTGACGGTAAGACGAGAAAGATCGAAGTTCGCTTCAGGGACAAAAAGCTCGAAAAGAAATACAGGATCCGCACGAAAACGGAATACCGGGCAATTCGGGACACCCTTAAATAAACCAAATGAAAATTGCTCCTTTACTCGTGTTAATAGCTCTTTTGGCCGCCGTTGGCTTTTTTGCGGACGGTTTTACGGCGACGAACGCGCAGCAGGTTCCCCGGAAACCCGTCACGGATACCTCGCCCGATGCTGTTCCCACTCCGCCAATACTCGATCAGTCGGATGATGTTATCGAGATTGATTCTGAGGTCGTGAACGTTCTTTTTACGGCCCAGGACAGAAAGCGAAAGCTGGTTACGACCCTCAAACAGGAAGACGTGCGTATTCTCGAAAACGGGAAACAACAGGAAATCGTCGCTTTCACACGTCGGGTCGACCTGCCGCTTTCGCTCACGATCCTCATCGACACCAGCCAGTCTCAGGTCCGCACACTTCCGGAAGAAAAGGAGGCGGCGAAGTCGTTTCTCGAGTCCGTCGTCCGGCCTTCCAAGGATGAGGTCGCCGTGATCTCGTTTTCAGGCGAAGCGACGCTCGAACAGGGAATGACGAACAATATCTCGCGTCTTCGGCGCGCCGTCGATCGCGTCAACTTTGTACCGCCTGCGGGATATAGCGGCGGCGGCGTAGTTGTCGGCACACCGCCCGTCGTAGGGACGCGCCAGCAGGAATCGATGTCGACGGCGATCTGGGATGCGGTCTGGGTCACTTCGGAAGAGATTCTGGGTCCCGCTCCGGAAGGAACGAGGCGCGCGATTGTGCTGCTGACGGACGGTGCCAACACTTACGGTACGAAGAGTCTGGATGATGCCGTGAATGCTGCGTTGAAGGCCGAAGCAGTCATTTATTCGATTGGAATCGGTGACAATTTTTACCGCGGTGTTGATAAGGACGCTTTGAATAAGATCTCGGAAAACACGGGTGGAAAGGCTTTTTACCCAAGGGATGAGCTTGAACTCAGAAAGGCCTTCGACCAGATACAGGAAGAAATGCGTTCGCAATATCTGCTTGCCTATGAGCCGATCGATCAGACACAGGACGGCTCATACCGGAAAATCGAGATTCAGATCGCGAACGGGGTTTTGAGCAACGAAAACATAAAGCTAACCCACCGCGAAGGCTATTTTGCAAAGTCTAGCGACAATAAACCGCCGGCGACACGTCCGCGGAAAAGCAATTAGTCATTTATCAATCCAAAGGGATCTATAGTCAGTGAGCGAGTGGCTTTCCTTTTCTGTCGTATTTCAAAAGCTATACCGCATTTAACCGATCCGCAGGCGACCCACCTGCAGTGAGCGCGACCGGGCGAAGCCATTCCAAAAGGACGGAATGCAAGTACCAGAATCTACACGACCGCTTTGCCCGAAGCTGTGCCCGTTACACTTTGTTCCTGCAAGATTCTGATCACCATTGTGGCCATTTCCCGAATCCCGAATTCCGGACCCTGAAGTTCAGTTCCTCGGGTACCCTTCATACCTGACCCAATCGAAATCAGCATAGTCTTTGGATGTTTGGCCGTTGCTTGTCGCGTATATTCCGAGATAGGCACCGGTGTAACCCTTGCTCAATATATCGACGGAACTCAACTCTACTCCGGTAAAAATGTTGAAAGACTCGCCTTTATCAATTGAATACTCAAAATCATAAGAACCTGCACGCGAGGAAACTCGGAGGAGAATGCTACCGGCGTAGTGCGGAATAATCTGGCGTTTGAATACTCTGGGTTCCTCCTTCGGCTTAGCGAGGACTAGTTTTTGAAAATGCTTCCCGTCCTTTTTCTCGACGACGTAACTAATATAGTTGTCGTCTTTCTGAAACAGGATGATGCCGGCTTCCACGTTTTCTGCTGAAGGCTCGAAATACATCTTCGCGGTGTAATCGAAATCTGTTTCCGTTTGGCGGAATCCCATCAGAGAAGCACGACCGCGTTCGGCGATCACTTCCGGTTTTGCGTAAAGCCGCAAATGGCCCGGATTTGCGTCCAGCGAGTAGATTCCCTGAAGCGGATAGCGCCTGAAGTTCCATTCCATGTTGAGGGCCTTCGTTTCGAAGTTGTCGACAAACGAGTCATTTCTGTATTGATTCCCGCCCGGATAGGGCAACGGCGTTTTGATTTCGACTCGTCCGGATTGCGGTGCCGCGACCGGCCACTCGTATTTGACTTCTTTCCACCAGTACGGCTCGCGTTCCCATCGGACCGGGACCAGGTGGGTTTCGCGGCCCATATTTGAAGCGCGGTTGACGTCGCCGCGGATTCCGAGTGCGACCATGTACCACCGCCCGTCTTCCAGTTCGACCAAATCTCCATGTCCTGTACTGTGGACCCAGTTATCGTAAGAAAGATGCCGTGAGGTAAGGATCGGATTCCGCGGGTTTGATTGGTAGGGCCCGGTGATCTTGTCGCTGACCGCGATCATTACGCCGTGATCGAAGTGGGTCCCGCCTTCGGCAACCATCAGGTAGTAACGTCCGTCGCGTTTGTAGATATGGGGACCTTCCGCCCATGTGCCGCCGCAGGCGCCTCTCCATAAGAAATGGCGTTCGCCGGTAAGCTTCCAGTTTTTCGTATCTATTTCCTGAAGCCAAATCTCGCCTTCCCCGGGGAATCTGGGTTTTTCAGGTGAATGGGTTCCGGCGTACCAGACCCTTCCGTCTTCGTCGAAAAAGATATCGGGGTCGATACCCGGGGCGCCCTCGAACACAATCGGGTCCGACCATGGCCCCTCCGGTTTGTCCGCTGTGATTACGAAGTTGACAAACTCTGTCGGTTTGGCCTTATCAAGCGGCGAATAGACATTGGTCGTGACGATATAGAACTTACCGTCGCGGCAGCGTAGCGTCGGAGCATGGATCCCGCCGTCGGATTGAACATCGACGAGGTTGACGGCGGCTGTGACCTGCTCCTTGCGGTGCAATCCGTGCCCCACGAGTTGCCAGTTGACGAGATCGCGGCTGTGATGGATCGGCAGGCCCGGGAAATACTCGAAGGTCGAATTGACGAGATAGAAATCGCGACCGACCCGGCAGATCGAAGGATCCGGATATCCGCCGCGAAGAATAGGGTTCGTAAAGTTTTGAGCGGAGATGGGAAACTGCCAAAATAGTACAAAAAAGACAATAGAGATGCTTCGTGTACAAATGCTGCTAGTCAACTTCATAACAAAATGTCTCCGCTCTTGGTTCATTTCGAGCTTAGTGGATGAATCTTCCGGGCCGCAGGTACAATCTGGACTCGCGTGGCGCGCTCCCGGCAGGGGAGCCACCGGAATTCAACCGGCATCTTGCTGACGCAGTCTCCTCGATAAGTAATCACGGGTCTTTTAAATCCGCCGTTCCTTTGGCCAATCTTGTTTATCGGAATTTAGGTTACTGATTTACTTTCCAATATCTCAACCCGATTTTCCAGATCGGCCAATCTTTTATTGAACAGAAGCGCCTCCTGCCGGTTTCTTTCCATCTGCCTGAACAAGGTGTCGAAGTAGCCATCGATCTTTACAAAGCGAGCACTAATTCCGGCTTCCATATCTGAAAAACTCTGTTTTAGCCCGGAGACATCGACTTCAAGATTGGCCACTCGTGCTACGAGTTTGTCGTATCGGCTCTCGAGATTATCGAAGCGATCTTCGAGTTTGTCGAATCGGGTCTCGAGATGGTCGAATCGATTCTCGAGATTGTCCAATCTTGATTCGAGTGTTGAAAGACATATTTCTACCGGAGAGATGAAAAGTTTTTATCGCATTCAGGTCGGTGTGAGAAAGTGTCATGAGCGGGAATTTCTCATAAATCAGAGTTCGGCTTAAATCATCTATCTTCAATTAATCCATTACCCGTCACCCTTCCCCCATCACCGCGAAGCGACTCAGTCAAAAACCCGCAGAAGCTCTGCGACGCTCCACGCCTGCGCAAAACAGCCCCTTGGCTTGTGAGGTTCGTCGCCGTCAAATATTTCCGATACCTGGCCGACACCGTGCTCTTCAAGGTGTTTCTCGAATCCGCGCCTGATGCGAAGCTCGTATTGCTTGAACTTCCGACCCTTCGGGTAGGTCCTCCGCAACGACTCAACAAACGCTCCCATCAGCCATGCCCAGACCGTTCCCTGGTGGTAGGCCGAATCGCGTTCGCACGGGGAACCGGTATAAACACCTCTGTACGCGGGGTCCGATGGCGCGAGCGAACGCAGGCCGACCGGCGTAAAAAGTTCCCTTTCGACGACTTGCACGATTTTTTTGGCGCGGTACATGCTCACCATGGAGTGCTTCAGGCTAACCGCGAAGATCTGGTTGGGACGAATCGAGTCGTCTTTGAAGTTGTCGCCGATGACGTCGTAAAGGTATCCGCCATCTTTGTTCCAGAATTCCTTGTTAAATGTCTTTTTTGCCTTGGAAGACATCTCGCGGTAAAGACGGCGCCCGTCCGTGTCTTCAAACTTCAGCGCCAGCGCTCGAATCGTCTCGAGCGCGTTGTACCACAGCGCCTGGATTTCAACCGGCTTGCCGATGCGCGGAGTAAACACCTCGTCGCCGTATTTTGCGTCCATCCAGGTCAGCTGCAGACCAGGCACGCCGGCCTCCAGCAGACCGTCTTCGGCAACTCTGATACCAAACCGCGTTCCTTTCCGGTGCCAGAAGATGATCTCGACGAGTTTCTCGTAGAGTTCGTCTTTGACGAATTCAAAGTCCTTTGTCTTTTCGAGATAAGCCCTGATCGCTTCAAAGTACCAGAGCGTCGCATCCGCCGTGTTGTATTCGGGTGTTTCCCCCTCATCGGGAAACCGGTTCGGGAGCATCCCCTCGGAAATATGTTCTGAAAACTCGCGAAGAATGTTCTTCGCGATGCCCTCGCGATTCGTCGCAAGTGCGAGTCCGGGAAGTGCGATCATCGTGTCGCGGCCCCAATCTGAAAACCAGGGGTAACCGGCAAGGACGGTCTTTCCGGATCCACGGTCGACGATGAACTGGTCGGCCGCGTGCACTAGTTGCTTCTCAAAGGCATCTTTTGGTCCGGCAATCTCCGTCAGTTTTTTCCGGCGGTCGATTTCTTTCTCCTCGTAATCAGGGGCGCGTCGGTGATCGTGCTGTTTTGTCGAGATTATGACGACCGCTTCATCCCTGAGATCGTAGGAAAGCGTAAAGGGTTGAAAGAGGTCCTCGCTAAAATCAAATCCTCTTTCTTTTTCGATTGGATACTGGAATCCGTAATACCAGTGGCCTGACTTCGCGTGTGTCGCGCCGCTGTGGCAAAAGAAGAGCTCCGGCTCGCCGGGAAACGGATTTATAAGTACGCAGTTGTCTGTAGTCTGGTAGCTGGTCTGGATCGAGGGGTCTTCACGCTGCAGGCCGTGATAGGAGACAAATGAAACTAACGGCTTTATTTCGAGTCCGATATCGGCGTCGCGCCCCGCAACCTTGGAGAGCACCTTCCAGGCGCAGACGGTGGTGTTCTCGCCGTTTACCATAAATATTCGGCGTTCCAATTCAATGCCGCCAAACTCATATGTCCAGACCGGAAACGGATCGAGGCGAAACCGCGAGAGATACTCGAAACCCCTCGGATGGATCGAACCGGTATACTGATTAGCCGAAATCTCGAATGCGACGCCGTCGATCGTGACGATTTCCTCAAACTTTGAAAGTGCTGTGATACGCCCGAGCGGAGGCTTTGTGGCAGCGGTCAGGAGACTGTGATAGCGGCGCGTGTTGGCGCAGGAAACGGTCGATGAGGCAAACCCGCCAATTCCGTTTGTCTCAAGCCATTCAAGCCGCGAAGCCTGTTCGAAGGCGGTGCAGGTGTCTTCTTTAAATTCGATCATAGACACTTCAAAACCGTTGAAACTACTACGATTGTAAGTTTAGCGCAATAATTACATCCGTTGAAAGTCGATAGCGAGCGGCTTGTGGTCCATTGCGAGTGCAGAGGCTCCTTTTCGACCTAAAACCTGATGACCGCCTCTACATTTCTCACCTGCACATTTTGCAGTTACTTTACCGGATTGCCATCCTGATCGAGCTTGATGATCTCGCCGTAGTCGAGTTCCCGGACCCCGGCCTCGATTTTCTTAAGATCTCCCACGATTATCCAGATGAGTTCATCGGGACGAACAAATACCTTGCCTGCTTTTGCTAAATCTGCCTCGGTCAAACTGCGTACATTTTTCGCGTAGTGCGCCCAGTAGTCATCCGGAAGATTGTAGTTGACCATTTCGAGCGCGGCTCCTTCCAGCGATGACAGCGTTTCGAATCGCCCGGGAAGCCGGAGCGTCATGTTTCTCATTATGCTCTCGAACTCCTCTCCCTCGACAGGCCGCTCGCCGGCCACTCCTTTAATTTCCTTTACGACCTCAATCATGGTTTCTTTTGTCTTGTCCGTTTGCACAGGTGCCAAAACGTAAAACGTCTGCTGCCCGCGTGATTCGATAAGACTTCCAGACGCTCCATAGCTCCAATGCTTTTCGAGCCTTAGGTTTCGGTTTAATCTCGAAGTGGACATTCCACCGAAGTTTCGGAAAAGCGGCTCAGAGGCAAGATCTTCGGGCTGCCCGCTCGGCTTTGTGACGTGTGCTGCAAAGATCGTCGACTGCGGTGCATCGGGTTTGTCTATCAAAAAGATCCGGCGGCCTTTTGTGCTGGCTACTGTGGATAGGCTTTTCTTCGGAGATGTTCCCGAATTCCACTTTCCAAAGGCTTTTTCCAAAAGCGATTTTACTTCGGCCATCGTGGTATCCCCTGTAACGATCAAAGTCGAACTGCCGGGTTTGAACCAAGACGCATGCCAGCTTGCGAGATCACTGCGCGAAATCGAATCTACGGATTCGACGAAACCCGACCCGGGTTTTCCATAGGCGTGATCCTTTCCGTAGAGAATCCCGGTCGCAACGCGGATAGCCATTCCGCTTGGCTGCGCTTTCTCTTGTCCAATACCAGCGATCGCGCGCTGTTTTTGAATTGCGAACTGGTCCGCCGGGAACGAAGGATTGAGAACTACATCCGCGAAGATCTCGAGTGAAGGCGCAAGATTTGTTTTTGTCGCCTGGAGTCGTACCAATGAAAGATCGCGTGAATTTCCGGTACTAAGTGACGCGCCGTAAGAATCCAGCTGGTTGGCGATTTCAAAAGCGTTCCTTGTTTTAGTGCCTTCATCGAGGAGACCCATTGTCAATGAGGCAAGACCTGCCTTCTCGGCAGTGTCTGATGCAGTTCCCGCATCGACGGCAAGCGCCATATTGACGATCGGAATCGAATGCCTCTCGAGCAAAAGTATGCCAAGACCGTTGGAAAGCGTCGCACGCTGAACCGCCGGAAACTTGACGTCCGGGGCCGCTCCGATTCCCGGAACAACCTTTCTGTCGACAGAGGTTTTTTCATTTGAAAGCTTGGGAGCCGGTTTTACAGTCATCGTATAATGAAATTTCGTAAGCCAGTCTGAAGCTGCCGCTGAGACCGATTCGGGCGTGGCCTTAGCCATCGTCTCCAGCCTGTCGAGATACGCGAGGGGATTGCCTCCATACGTCTGGCTCGCGGCAAGAATATCGGATCGTCCTCCAAAACCCCCTAGACGTTCGCTTCCTCTTAGAAATTGCGCAAGATTTCTGCTTTGAAACTTCTGCAGGTCGGTTTTGGAGATCCCGGATTCAATGGTATCCGCGATCAATCGATCAATTTCCGCTTCTACGGCCAAAGGGTCCACTCCGTCTCTTACTGTCGCTGTGATCAGGAAAAGGCTGCTTAGCTCACGTTCAAACAAACCCGCCGAGACATTGGTCACGAGCTTCTTTTCATATACCAGAGCCCGGGCTAGCACTGAAGATTTTGAACCTGCAAGTATGTCCGCAAAAAGGTTCAGGCTTTGAATTTGAGGGTCCCGCCACGATGGCGCGTGATAGACACGATAGACACGTGTCTGTGGAACCAGGTCTTCCATCTCATCGCGCATATTGCCGTCGAACTCCGGTGTCCACTCCCGCATTCGAGGGAGTGCGGGACCGGGGGGAATATCCCCAAAATATTTTGTTACCAGATCGAGCGCTTTTTCCGGTGAAATATCACCCGCCAGTGAAATTACAGCGTTGCTGGGGCCATAATATGTTTGATACCAGGTTTTTATGTCATCAAGTGTCGCGGCACTCAGGTCTTCCATAGTTCCGATGGTCGGCCATGAATAGGGATGTGAATAGGGGTAAACGGCTTCTGTGATTTCGTTAAAAACACGACCGTACGGCTGGTTTTCACCCCTTCGTTTTTCGTTTTGTACAACACCCTTTTCGCGGTCCAGCATCTCCTGCGAAATATAGCCGGCCAGAAAACCCATTCGGTCTGCCTCAAGAAAAAGCGTCTTTTCGAGGGCTGAAACCGGAACGTCCTCAAAAAAATTCGTGCGGTCGGCATTTGTGGTGCCGTTTCGGTTGTTTGCGCCAAGGTCATCCATCGCTTCGCGGAACCCAAAAGGATGGTTTTCGGAGCCGTTAAAAAAGAAGTGTTCAAAAAGGTGTGCGAATCCTGTCCGCCCCCGTTTCTCATCGCGCGAACCGACGTGATACCACATGTTTACGGCTACGATCGGGACGCTCTTGTCCTCGTGTACGAGTAGGGTCAGACCGTTCTTGAGCACAAATTTCTTGTGCGAAATTTGAAACTCATCGGGCCGGAATTCAACCTGCGCATATCCGCGGTTGGGAAACAGTACAACAAAAACCAAAAGGGCAAGGATAATTGACGACACGCTAAGATTTCTCATAAGGCTCTCCGCAGAAGTGATCGATCGGGTGGTTATGTGTTTCATTTGCTTACGTGACGGCGGCGAAATTTGTTCATCAATTGAAGTCTGTGTAGAACGTGCCGGTGCGAAGTGCGTATCAAACTGCCATTTGTTATCTTTATGAACGGCGCTTTCAAAAGGGCTGCTGTTTGTTTTATGGACTCGAAACACATTAGAAATTTCTCGATAATCGCGCATATCGATCACGGAAAGTCGACTCTTGCCGACCGCATTCTGCAGTTCACAGGAGCCGTCACTGACCGCGATATGGAAGACCAGATGCTCGACAGCATGGATCTTGAGCGTGAACGAGGGATCACGATCAAGTCACATGCGGTCCGGCTCGACTACAAGGCAAAAGACGGCGAGCAATACGTTCTAAATCTGATCGACACACCGGGGCACGTCGATTTCTCCTATGAGGTGTCGCGCTCGCTCTCTGCCTGTGAAGGTGCGCTTCTGATTGTCGACGCTTCGCAGGGAGTCGAAGCGCAGACTCTTGCGAACACATATCTCGCCGTTGAAAACGACCTCGAGCTGATTCCCGTCCTCAACAAGATCGATCTGCCCTCCGCTGAACCCGAACGGATACTTCGTCAGATCGAGAACATAATCGGCCTCGAGACCGACAACGCGATTCTGGCGAGCGCAAAAACCGGCGAAGGCGTGGAAGAAATCCTCGAGGCCGTTGTCCGCGACATTCCCCCTCCGAAGGGCGACAGAAACGCACCTCTAAAAGCGCTGATCTTTGACAGCTGGTATGACTCTTACCGCGGTGTCGTCGTTCTTTTCCGTGTCATGGAAGGGACGATCAAAAAGAAAATGAAAATCCAGCTCTTTAATACGGGACGCGAGTATCTGATCGAGACCCTTGGAGTAAACCGGCCGGTCCCGACCCCGATCGATGAGATTTCGGCGGGTGAGGTCGGGTTTCTGACGGCCTCGATAAAGACGGTTGCCGATGTGCAGATCGGCGACACGATCACGTCGGCCGCGGATCCGGCGCCCGAGGCATTGCCGGGGTTTCAGGAAATAAAACCGATGGTCTTTTCCGGTCTCTATCCGACCGATGCGGCGCAGTATGAAGAGCTCCGCGACGCGATGGACAAGCTCCGGCTTAACGACGCCTCCTTCTTTTATGAACCGGAATCATCTACCGCACTTGGATTTGGGTTTCGCTGCGGTTTCCTCGGCCTGCTTCACATGGAGATAATCCAGGAGCGGCTCGAACGCGAGTTCGACCTCGAGTTGATAACGACAGCGCCGGGGGTGCGTTATCGCGTCACAAAAACCGATGGCTCGGTGATTGAGGTTGATTCCCCATCGCAGATGCCGGACCCGGTCCGGATCGACAAGATTGAAGAACCCTATATCGAGGCGACGATCCTGACGTCGGATGAGTACCTCGGCGGTATACTTCCGCTCCTGGACGAAAAACGCGGCGTCCAAAAGAAGTTTGAATATGTCACGACGACCCGCGTGATGCTCGTCTACGAACTCCCTTTGAATGAGATAGTCTTGGATTTCTATGACCGTCTGAAATCGGTCTCGAGGGGCTACGCATCGCTCGATTATCATCTTTCGGGTTACAAGGAAGGCAATCTGGTCAAACTGGATGTCCTCGTCCTCGGCGAACCGGTCGATGCGCTATCGCTTATACTTCACCGCAATTCGGCGGACAAGACCGGAAGGGCCCTTGTCTCGAAGATGAAAGAACTGATCCCGCGTCAGATGTTCGTGGTCCCGATCCAGGCCGCGATCGGTACCAAGGTGATCTCGCGTTCGAATGTAAAGGCGATGGGGAAGAACGTCACCGCGAAATGCTACGGCGGCGATATCTCTCGCAAACGCAAGCTTTTAGAGAAACAGAAAGCCGGCAAGAAACGGATGAAAAAGGTAGGCCGTGTCGAGATTCCGCAGGAAGCATTTCTTGCGGTGCTCAAGGTGGGGGAAGACGGGTAAATTCTTTGTTGATCCGTTGCTGACGCGACGAAATCGTGCAATTGTCTCGTTTCGGAAGCTTGAAGGCCACGGGTGGCAGCGAGGCGTTTAAAGAATCATGTTGAGATCAAAGTGCAGAAGATTGTCGAAGAGCGTTCTGATCACGCTCTTTTTTTGCCTTTTCCTGGCTTCAGCCCAAACCGCGCACGCAAATCTCAGCCTGGCGCGTTTGTTTTCGGATCACGCCGTCCTCCAGCGCGGTAAACAGTTACCTGTGTGGGGCTGGACGGATCCGGGCGAGAGCGTAACGGTTTCGATTGCCGGTCAGACA
>Ga0224512_10002113_pt1 | contig 18457 bp, 11 predicted proteins | sample SF_May12_sed_USG_4_FD_169103 | JGI IMG/M metagenome (GOLD analysis project Ga0224512, IMG submission 169103) | Sediment microbial communities from San Francisco Bay, California, United States - SF_May12_sed_USGS_13 | ecosystem: Environmental > Aquatic > Marine > Sediment | place: USA... | reverse complement strand
TAGAACGACGTCGGAAGAAAGGTCACCGGCAGGCCGAGATCGGTGAAAACCCGGTCGGCCTCTCCCTTCGCGTCGAAGTGCGGCACCTTGTACTTGCCCATGAGCGTGGGCATCCGGTCGTCGCTCAAAGGGACCCATTTGCGGGTGTCTTCGAGAGTCGACCAGATGACGTGTTTGACGCCTGCCCGCTTCGCCGCACGCGCCATGGCACTGGCATGCGCATATTCCTTCTCGGGCGAAAAGTGTTCCCAGAAGAAAGTGACGCAGAACGCCCCGTAGGCGCCCCGGAATGCCTTTTCCAGGCTCTTCCCGTCGTCGACGTCCGCCGCGACGACCTCGGCGCCAAGCCTTGCCAGCTCTTTCGCCTTGTCGGAACCGGGGTTCCTCGTGAGTGCACGGACCCGGAATTCGCCGCTTCTGTCGTTCAAAATGGCACGGCACAGACCGCTTCCCTGCGCGCCCGTAGCCCCCACTACCGCGATGATCCTCTTTTCGTCCACTGCAAGTCTCCTTGGTCTTCCGTCTCTGATGTAAGGTTGACTTCGAAATGTCCCGATGTGACAGATGGTTAGATTTTTATCGATGGAGAGAGGTTTCCCACGTTCTCCATTTTCCCCCGTGATGGTTCGTCCATATATTCGTCGAATCACTCCCGATGGTTTCCGAATCCAACTAATTAACGAGGAAATGTTCTTCGGATACTAAGACGCCCCCAACCCGAAGCCGTTGGAGAAATGGGCCAGGGGAGAATTGAAGAAGTCCGAGTAAAAAATGGCAGGAAGTCAAGGGCCGGAGTACAGGGGCAGAAGAGACGCCGCCCGCCCACCTGGGATCTCCGGCCCGTAATCGCGGAGGATTCACCTCCCTGGAGGTGGAGCAGATTGGAGGGGAGTCATGGCTTTCGAGATCATGGTGGATGCCGGCACCTTGCGCGAGCAGGTGAAGCAGAAGTACCGTGAGGTGACCGCAAATCCTCACGGCAGTTTTCATTTCCACATCGGGCGCCCACTCGCAGCCAGGCTGGGGTACGACGAAGGACTCACCGCATCGTTTCCGGATTCGGCTGTGGAGTCGTTCGCCGGCGTGGCAAATCCCTTTTCCCTGCGCTCCTTGTCGGAAGGAGAGCGCGTGGTCGACCTCGGATCGGGGGGAGGATTCGACTGTTTCATGGCGGCCAGGCAGGTAGGTCCCAAAGGGCATGTCGTCGGCGTGGACATGACGCAGGAGATGCTCGCTAAGGCCCGGGGGGTTGCGGCAGAGATGGGCCTGAACCAGGTGGAATTTCGCGAGGGGTTGATTGAGGATCTTCCCATCGAGGATGGTTGGGCGGATGTTGTGATCAGCAACGGCGCGATCAACCTGTGCGCCGATAAAAGGCGGATTTTCTCGGAGATCCAGCGGGTGCTCCGCCCCGGCGGGAGGCTCCAGTTCGCCGATATCGCCAACGGCAAGCCGGTCCCGGAAGAGGCGATTCGCAACATCGATCTCTGGACGGATTGAATCGCAGGGGGCCTGCCGTGCGCAGGCTGGGAAAGGATGCTAAAGGAAGCCGGATTCGCAAATATCGAGATCGGGGCTGCCGTCGATACCTTCGGAGGGGCAAAAGGGGAAAAGAACGCCAGGATATTCGACGTCAACGGTTTTCCGTTTCTTGCCGTGAAACCGGCGTAGGCGCCATCACCAAGCTGCGGGAATCGGCGGAACAAAATGCAAACCCTGTTCAAACAACTGTCTTTTTCGGGCCGCTAGGGACCGAAAAGAGAGCGGAAGAGATCCATCAGGTCCGACTTGGCCTCGAAGCCGATCCCCGGGACTTCCGGCAGGCGGATCATTCCATCCTCCACCTGTGTGTCATCGGCGAACCCCCCGAACGGGGCGAACACCTCGGGGTAGGATTCGTTACCCCCCAGCCCGAGGCCGGCGGCGATGTTGAGGGCGAACTGGTGTCCGCCGTGGGGGATGCAGCGGTCTCGGGCCCAGCCCATCTCGCCTAGCACCTCGAGCATCCGGAGATATTCCACCAGGCCGTAGGAAAGGACCGGGTCCATCTGGAGGATATCCCTGTTCTTCCTTAGCCCCGCGTGGCGCAGCAGGTTTCTCGTATCCTGCATGGAGAAAAGGTTTTCCCCGGTGGCGATGGGACCCCGGTACCGGGCCGCCAGATCGGCGTGGAGCTGGTAGTCGAGGGGGTCTCCGGGCTCCTCGTACCAGCGCAGGCCGTAGGGGCTAAGAGCATCTCCGTACTCCGCCGCAGCCTCAAGGGTAAAGCGGCCGTTCGCGTCAACCGCGAGGCGGTCTCCGCCTCCCACCAGGGAAAGAACCTCCTCGATTCTTCTCAGGTCATCCGCCAGGGGGGCCCCGCCGATCTTGATCTTCACCACCCGGTACCCGGCGTCCAGGTACCGGCTCATTTCGTCCCGCAGCTCCCGTGTCCCTTTCCCGGGGTAGTAATAGCCGCCCGCAGCGTAGATGAACACCCGGCTTGCGGCGGCACCGTTGTTGTAGCGGTCGGCGAGCAGACGGTAAAGGGGTTTGCGCTCGATTTTGGCCACCGCGTCCCAGACCGCCATGTCGATGACGCCCACCGCCACCGAGCGCTCTCCGTGGCCGCCCGGTTTCTCGTTGGCCATCAGGATGTCCCAGAGCCGGAAGGGATCGAGATTGTCCTCCGCCTCGGACACGTACGTCTTTGGATCGGCCTCGCGCACGCGGGGGAGGAACCGCTCTCGCAGCAGGGATCCTTGAGCGTACCGGCCGTTGGAGTTGAACCCGTATCCCACGACCGGTTTGCCGTCCCGGATCACGTCGGTGACCACCGCCGCGACCGACACCGTCATCTTGCTGAAGTCGATGTATGCGTTGCGGATGGGGGAGGCGATGGAAGCGGTGCGCTCCTGAATATCGACGATCTTCATTGAAGAGTCACCGACAGGTCAGGTCCCCAATGCGGCGATCACGGCTTTCGTAACCTCGACGGTCGATGCCGTCCCGCCCAGATCCCGAGTCAGAATCTTGCCCGCGCCGGTCACCTTCTCGATGGCGCCCATGAGGCGCTTGCCGGCTTCCCCCTCCCCCAGATGCTCCAGCATCAGGACCCCGGACCAGAACGCGGCGATGGGGTTCGCGATCCCCTTGCCTTCGATGTCCGGAGCCGAACCGTGCACCGGCTCGAACATGGAGGGGAACGTGCGCTCCGGATTCAGGTTTGACGAGGGGGCGATGCCGATGCTGCCGGCCACCGCGGGGCCCAGGTCGCTCAGGATGTCGCCGAAAAGGTTGCTTCCCACGACAACGTCGAACCAGTCGGGGTGCTGCACAAACTGGGCGCACAGGATGTCGATGTGGAACTGGTCCGTTTTGATGTCCGGGTACTCTTTCTTCATGATGGCGAAACGTTCGTCCCAGAACGGAAGAGTGTGCACGATACCATTGGACTTGGTGGCCGAGGTGAGTTGCCGGCGCGGCCGCGTGCGGGCCATCTCGAACGCGTAACGGAGCACCCGGTCCACGCCGTGTCGCGAAAAGACCGACAACTGGTTCGCCGACTCCCTATCCGTGCCGCGGTAGATCCTTCCGCCGATCTCCGAATACTCGCCTTCGTTGTTCTCGCGCACGACGATGAAGTCGATGTCCTCGGCCGTGCGGTTGGCCAGGGGGGAGCGGATTCCGGGCAGGAGGCGCACCGGGCGGACGCTCACGTACTGTTGGAATTCCCTCCGGATGGGGATCAGAAGCTCCCATAGAGACACATGGTCCGGTACGCCGGGGTACCCCACCGCACCGAGGTAGATGGCGTCACATTGGGACAACCGCTCGATCCCGTCCTCGGGCATCATGCGGCCGTGTCTGGCGCGGTATTCGCAAGAGTACGGAAACTCCTGGTAAGTAAGACCGAAACCGTGCTGCGCCGCCAGCGCGTTGAGAACCTTCACCCCCTCGGGGATCACCTCCTTGCCGATGCCGTCTCCCGGAACCAGGTTGATGCGGTACTTCTTGCTCATGTCCAAATGACCTCCTGTTCAGGGCCGGACTATCGGTGTCCGGCTTCCTTTAATTGAAAAAAGCCCCGGTGGGAAGAGGCACGTAGAGGAGCTTCGCGAAGATCAGATAGAAAAAGGTCACCTCGGCCAGGACCACGCAGAACAACTTGGCGGCCAATAGCGGCGTGACCTTCCGGTGGGACGAAGCCAGGTAGCAGGCCATCACCCAGAAGCCCGCCACGCTGGAAAGGAAGAAGCCGATGTAAGAAATGGCGAGAACCCAAACAAAGAGGATGGCGCAGCAGCCGATGATCTTGGCTCGATCTCCCTCGGCGAAGATCGACCGCAGTTCCGGGCGAACCAGCCCCTTGACCACGAGGGCCACCGAGAACGCCGCAAGGAGGAACAGGAGCGCGTGGGGGAACATGATGCTCAGGCGCCCCACGTCGCCCCGGCCCCACCAGAAGACGCCCGCGATGGCCAGTCCGAGGATGCCGCTCAAAAGGTCGGTGTTCGCGCGACGTGTCATTCGGGGGGCTCCTCATCCCGAAGTTCATCCAGGGGTTTTTTTAACCTCCTGACCCCCGCCGACAGGTAGGGGGAGGCGAAGGAGAGCACCATCAGGACGATGATGATCTGGGAAAGACGGTTCTCGAACAACATCAACCACGGGTGTTCCAGGGCGGTACCACGAAGGAGGGTCTGTACGAAACCCATCTCTGCGATGCTTCCCAGGATCAGGCCGAGGACGATGGGCGCGGAATCCACTCCGAGCTCCTTCAGGAGGAACCCGGAGGTCCCCAGCAGGAGCATGATGACCACGTCGGACATACTGTTGCGCAGGGCGTACGTGCCCAGGATGGTGACGAGGGCGATGGAGGGGACCAGCAGGTAGTGCGGGGTCTTGACGATCACTCGGTAGATGAGCCTTCCCCCCAGCAGGCCCACGGGGATCATGAACAGGGCGGCGAGCCCCATGGAAATGATGAACCCGTAGGTGAGGGAGCCGCTCACGGTGAACAGGTCCAGGCCGGGGCGCAGGCCGTGCATCAGCATCACCCCCAGGATGACCGCGTCGGGGGGTGCCCCCGGGATCCCCAGGGTGAGCAGCGGCACCATGCTTCCGGCGACCGTGACGTTGTTGCTCGATTCGGAGGCCACAATGCCCTCCACGGCACCCTTTCCGAAGCGCTCCGGGTGCTTGGATGCCCGCTTGGCCTCGTTGTAGGCCACCAGGTTGGCGATGCTGCCGCCGGCTCCGGGGATGATGGCCACGATCTCGCCGATGATGCAGGAGCGAATGAGGTTGCCGGGCATGGAGAGCACGGTGCGGAGGGCGGCGAGGAAGGTGCCGCGTTTTCTCGATTCCAGGGTAACCTCGGCCAGGGCCGCCCGCCCGTGGGCCGCCATGTTGAACAGTTCCGGGATCACGAAGAACCCGATCAGCGCCACGATCATCTCCACGCCGCCCTGGAGGACCGGCATCCCGAAGGTGAAGCGGTTCTCCCCCCCGATGGGCGCCACACCCACCGCGGCCAGGATCATGCCGATCGACCCACCCAGAAAACCCTTTAGGGTCGAGCCCGGGGAGAGGCTGGCGATGAGGGTCAGCCCCAGCATCGCCACCCAGAAGTACTCCGCCGACCCGAACTGTATGGAGAGGCGCGCCAGCGGAGGGGAGAGGAGCAGCAAAAAGAACACGCCTGCCAGTCCGCCGATCGCCGAGGAGACGGTCGCCAAACCTATGGCCTCCAGGGCGCGCCCGTCCTTGGCCATGGGGTACCCTTCGAAGGCCGTGGCGATGGAAGAGGGGGTCCCCGGCGTATTGACGAGGATGGCTGCGAAGGACCCCCCGTAAATGGCGCCCATGTAGACGGCGCCCAGCGCCACAAGCCCGTGCAGCGGAGGCAGTTTGAAGGTGAACGGCAGCAGCACCGAGAGGGCCATGGCCGCCGTGAGCCCGGGCATGGCGCCCACGAAGAGGCCCGCTGTCACTCCCCCCAGGATGAGGAGGAAAACGAACGGGTCCATCAATGTCGTGGCCACGTTCCAAAAGAGCTCCATACAACCTCCGGGGACCGCTCGCGGAGCCGACTCCCCTTATCCTAAGGTTGTTACTTCTTCTCCCTCCCCTTGAGGATATCAATGATCACGTCGCTGTAGGCTTTCTCCATCTTGTCCACCAGGGTCTTGGCCTCATCCCCCGTGGCGTACTCCATGACGAACCCCATGGGAACCTGCTTCTCGGCGATCTTCTTGTTCGCCTTGGTGAAGGCGTCGGCGAGCTTGGCGATGATCTCCTTGGGCGTCCCCTTGGGCGCCGCCACACCGCGGAAGGCGCCTCCCACGATGTCGTAACCCTGCTCCTTGAAGGTGGGGGCGTCGGGCAGGGCCTCGACCCGCTTTTCGGACGCCACGGCCAGGACCCTGACCTTGTCCCCCAGCTGCGCCGGGAGCATGGAGTAGTTCATCAGGGCGCTCAGGTGCCCGCCGAGGATGGCCGGTGCGAGGGGGCCCGTTCCGGTGTGGGGGATGTACGTCAACTTGATGCCTGCCTCACGCTCCAGGCGCAGGGTCTCGAGGTGGTTGGCGCTGTAGGTGCCGCTGCCGCCCACGGTGATGACCTGGGGGTGGGCCTTGGCGTAGTCGATGAAATCCTTGAGGGTCTTGAAGGGACTGTCCGCCCGGACGATGAGGGCGTTGGGGGTGAAGTGGAACCACATGATATGGTCGAAGCCGTTCGTTTCGTAGCCCGAGTCTTTCCGGAGCATGGGCTGGCCGATGATGTGGGGGATGTTGGTTCCGATGATCGTGTAGCCGTCCGGCTTCGCGGTGCGCTGGAACTCGCTCCACGCCACCGCCCCGCCACCGCCGGGCTTGTGGTTCACGTTCACGGCAACACCAAGGACCTCCTCCAGGAGAGGCTCCTGAAGGCGTGCCGTGATGTCCGACTCGCCACCCGGGTTGAAGGAGATGATGTAGGTGATGGGGCGGTCGGGGTACCCGGCAAAGGCAATGCCGGCGCCTACGATGAGGATGGTTGAGAGGGCCAGGAGTAGCGCGCGTTTCATGGGATTTCCTCCTTTGGAAAAGGGTTGAATAGAAAGTGATGCGGGCGTTTCGGCCCACACCGACGACGACCGATTACCAGGGTTCTGTTGTTCCTGGCACCGCTCTTCGCACCGGACACCTAATCCCTTAGAAACTTGAGAGGTTACAGGATAACCATTTGAATTTGACGGGTCAAGGCATCGTGACCTGCTCCCGATCGTGCATAACCCGATCGTGCATAATTAGATTGGCGAAGGGGGGGGAGGATTCTATCGCCCAAGTGAATCGCGCGCGGTTTGGGTATACTGCCAGGAAGAGACCGTTGGTGGCGGGGACGGGGCGGATCAAGCCATGAAAGTAGGAGGAAGATGAAAATCGACCCCAAAGACTTCCGTGTCCCAGCCGGACGAAAGGTGAAACTCGACAAGTGGCCAACCGCGGTGAAGCCGTTCTACAAATCGAAGAAGCAGTACAAGAGGTTTCTCGAGGAAGACATCGAGGAACTAAGCGAGCTGCAACGTCTTCTCTACGCGTCAAACAGCTATGCCGTTCTTCTGATTTTTCAGGCCATGGACGCAGCCGGAAAGGACGGTGCCATCCGGCACGTCATGTCCGGTGTCAATCCGCAAGGCTGCCAGGTTTTCAGTTTCAAGCAGCCGAGCGCCGAAGAACTGGAGCATGATTTCCTCTGGCGCACGACGCGGTGCCTGCCCGAACGCGGGCGGATCGGCATCTTCAATCGTTCCTATTACGAGGAAGTGCTCATCGTTCGCGTGCATCCCGAGATTCTCCACAGGCAAGGCATACCGCCGGCCCTGCTTGACGCACAAGCCGTCTGGCAGGAGCGCTACCAATCCATCGTGGATATGGAAAACCACCTCCATCGAAACGGGACCCGGATTATCAAATTCTTTCTCCACCTGTCGAAGGAAGAACAGCGAAAGCGCTTTTTGGACCGCATTGATGAACCGGACAAGAACTGGAAAATCAACCTCGCCGACATCGAAGAGCGGAAACTGTGGGACCATTACATGAAGGCCTACGAGGCTTGCCTAAGCGCTACCAGCACGAGCACCGCGCCCTGGTATGTCGTGCCGGCCGACGACAAAGAGAACGCGCGGCTTATCATTTCCCGGGTCATCCTCGGAACGCTCAAGGAACTCAAGATGAGCTACCCTGAGCTGACCAAGGCGCAGCGAAAGGAATTGGCATCAATCCGCAAACTGCTGGCGAAGTAAGATCCCGACAGGAAAGATTTGCTCGAAGGGAACCCATTGCGGCAAGATGGATTTTCCTAAACGCGCGCCCTTACACTGTCCGAAGCGGCCTTGCTCCTTTCGAAACGCCAGGGCGCGGTTCCTCGTGATCTTCCGCACCCGGGCCGAAAAGGCGGGAGAACAATTTGCAGGGAAGATGAAACCATCCCGGCACGGGTGGCATCTGAAGCATATATTGCAGCTTTTGATATAAGGAATCGGCGCCGAAGGGAAACAGGCAAAAGTCAGGGGAATACTTTACGGCAGCAAAGAAACGGAAGGATTGGATTCCCCGTTCCCTTTACATTACAACGAAAACCGATTGATGAGGAGGTCGAGAGAGCATGAAAAGTGTACCTAAAGGGGTACTGTACCCCGTATTGATATTGCTTGGCGTTTTTCTGGCATTTGGTGTTCAGGCAGATGAACCCACGAAAGCGCCAGGTACGAATGTGAAAGTACCAGGTGAGGTCATGAAAGTGGAAGGCGCGGAATTGCTTCCTCCTAATGCCAAGCCGGGGGAATGCTATGCCAGAGTCTATGTTCCTCCAACCTACAAAACCGTAACGGAAAAGGCCGTGAAGCAGGAGGCTGGAGAGAAGCTAGAAACCTTCGAACCGACATTTGAAACCGTAAAAGAGCAGGTCATGGTGAAAGGCCCTTCCCAGCGTTTGGAGAGGATCCCCGCTACGTATGAGTGGGTCGATGAGCAGGTCGTGCTCCAACCGGAGCATAAGCACTTACGGTCGGTTCCTCCTGTTTACAAGACCGTTTCGGAAAAAGTCCTGGTAAGTCCTGAGCGCACGGAATGGAAAAAGGGAACCGGGCCAATCCAGAAGGTAGACAACTCAACCGGTGAGATCATGTGTCTTGTTACAGTACCTGCTACCTACAAGACGGTAACCAAGCGCGTGCTTGCTCAGAAAGCCACCACCGAAGAAGTGATTACTCCTGCCAAGCACACAACAGTACGCAAGCAGGTGATGAAGGAGCCGCCGACGACCCGTGTCATCGAAATCCCTGCGGAGTATAAAACGGTCACTGTCCGCAAACTCGTCAAGCCTGCCGAGGTAAAATCTACTCCCATCCCGGAAAAGTTTCAGATGATAACCCGGAAGGAAAAGGTGACAGACGGCAGTATGGAATGGCAATCCATCCTGTGCCAGACCAACGCAAACCCTGGCGTAATCTCCTCGCTGCAGAAGGCTCTGAAAAGTGCCGGACACGACCCTGGCCCTATCGATGGGGATTTGGGTGGCGCCACAATGGCAGCGGTTAAGTCTTACCAGAGAGCCAAGGGGCTGCCCGAAGGACAGCTCACGATGGATACACTAAGGAGTCTCGGCGTACAACAGTAATTTTCCCTCCTCACAATAATCCGGTTGATCCTCCGAAAGGGGTTCAACCGGATTTTTTTTTATTCTCCGGACCCCGGTCGCCGGTTCCATAAACTTCTTTGCGTTTGTCGCCGATACATCATACGGAGGGCGGTCGACGTCATCTTTCGGGTGAAAGGATGTCCCAATGGGAATTCCCAACCTGCGTGCCTTGAAAATCTTTCTGGGATTTCTTGTGGTCGGTTTATCGGCCTTTGGATGCGCACACACGGTCGTTGTTCAAATCCCCCCGAAAATCGATTTGCAGCCGTATGAAACGATTGGCATCGTGGAATTTACCTCCAACTCCCAGGAGAATCTTAATCAAATCGCCACCCAAAAGTTCATGGGTTTTATCCAGAACGCGCAACCTCAGGTACGCTTTCTTGAGTTGGGGCCGGAAGACCAATTGGTAAGAAAGCTCGGACGGAACTCATTGGATATGGAGGCCATCAAAGCGATTGAAAAAACATACGGGGTGAGTTCGGTCTTTACGGGAAGCTTTGAAATTTCCAACGTGCAACCCAAGGTGAGTATTGCATCCGACCTTTCTTCCCTCCGCGCGTCTGCGGTTGTGAATATCTCGATGGTTTCCAAGCATTGGGAAACCGTGAGCGGGGCGACGATCTGGAGCAATTCGCGTCAGGGGCATTGGAAGGTGGCAGGCATCCGTTCCAACGCGCAAGACATCTCGTTCAGCATGAACGCCCCCGAAGAGCAATACGGTCGTTACCTCGAAGACCTCGCCTATGCGGTAACCGATAATTTCAGGCCCCACTATGAAAAAAGAAATGCCCCGAAATGACCGGGCCGTGTTGTGGCCCTGACCTGCCCCCCTGGTCGGTCCTCTCTGATCTTAGTGGTATCGTCCTCCGAATCGGCAGGTTGTAGAATCCCAGGATCGCGAGTCCTTACTTCTTCGCCTCAGTCAGGGTTTGGATGATCGTCCGGCAGAATGCGGGAAGGTCTTCCGGCTTCCGCGACGTGACCAGGTTGCCGTCCCGGACGACTTCCCGGTCCTCGTACCGGGCCCCTGCGTTCACCAGGTCGTCCTTGATGGCGAAGAAGCCGGTCGCCTTCCTGCCCCGCAACACGTCCGCCGAAGCCAGCATCCACCCGCCGTGGCAGATCGCCGCGACCACCTTCCCTCTTGCGAACACGTCGCGGACCAGGTCCACCATGGCTTTGTGGCGGCGCATCCGGTCGGGCGCGTAGCCGCCCGGTATGATCACGGCGTCGAAGTCGGCGGCGTTTACTTTCTCAGCAGTCGCGTCGGGAGTAACCGGGTACCCGTGCTTGGAGGTGTATCCGCTCGCCCCTCCCCCCACGACGGTCACCTTCGCCCCCGCCTCCCGGAACCGGTACACGGGATACCACAACTCAAGATCCTCGTAGAGATCCTCCGCCAACACGGCAACGTGTTTCCCTTTCAGTTCCATCGTCCCCTCCCTCTCTCCGGGGACCAGAATTCCGGATCCCCCCTGAATATTGCTATAATAATTAACATTATAATGAGAACCTCTAAGGCAACTAAAATGAACATTGTTGTAAAATAGCGTGAGGCTGGGAGGATTCATTCCTGTCCTCTTGGTTCTTGCGCTTGTCGTAATGGCCATAAGAATAATTCAGGCTGCAAGACCTTACCTGCTGAAACGCCCATCCTGATCCATAGATAGAAGGAGACATCAGACTTGAAGGCGAGCGGCAAGTCCATCCTCGGGAACTTGCGCCATATGGGGGCGAGTCTCCGCGGGAGCAGATCGGCGAAAATGTACGCCGGAGACGAGCCGCCGCTTCGTTCGGAACTGTTCAGCAGCGACCGGATGGAGCTTCATGGCAAGACCCTTGCGGGTTTGCACAAGCTGGGTCCGAGAGGAATTCGGGACCCGCTTCTGGCCCGGCTGGCGGAGAATGAACGCATCCTGACGGGAGCGTGCAATTTTTTGACGTCGGCGGTCAATGCGAACCGCCGGATCGCGCCGGCCGGGGAATGGCTCCTCGACAACTTCTATCTGATCGAAGAACAGATCCGCACGGCCAAGAGGCACTTGCCGAAGGGGTACAGCAGGGAACTGCCTCGCCTGCTGAACGGACCGTCGGCCGGACTTCCGCGCGTGTACGACATCGCGCATGAAACGATCTCGCACGGCGATGGACGGGTGGACCCGGAAAGTCTCAGCAGTTTCGTGGCGTCCTACCAGAAGGTGACCGTCCTTACGCTGGGCGAATTGTGGGCCATCCCCATCATGCTGCGCCTGGCGCTGATCGAGAATCTCCGGCGCGTCGGCGCACGGGTTGTCGCCGGAAGCATCCACCGGGACCTTGCCGCCCGCTGGGCGGAACAGATGATGGAGGTCGCCGAAAAGGACCCGAAGAGCCTGATATTGCTGACCGCGGACATGGCGCGGTCGAACCCCCCGATGGAAAGCTCGTTCGTCGCGGAATTCGCCCGCCGATTGCAGGGACAGAGCACCGCCCTGGCATTGCCGCTCACCTGGATCGAACAACGGCTTTCCGAGTCCGGCCTGACGATCGAGCAGCTGGTGCGGTCGGAGAACCAGCTAAAGGCCGCCGACCAGGTTTCCATCAGCAACAGCATCGGTAGCCTTCGGTTCCTGGGAGCGATGGACTGGCGCGAATTCGTCGAGACGATGAGCGCCGTTGACCGGGTACTGCGCGAGGACCCGGGGGGAGCCTACGGCCGGATGGATTTCACCACCCGCGACCGCTACCGCCACGTTGTTGAGAAGAGCGCGAAGAGGAGCCGTTTGCACGAAGCCGTTGTGGCGCGCAAGGCGATCCTGCTGGCCGGTGAGGCCGCGGCCAGGAACGGACCGGACGATCGCACGGCACATGTCGGGTTCTACCTGATCGACAAGGGATTGACGCAGATGGAGCGAGCGGCGGGGGTGCGCCTGCCCCTTCTCGAGACTCTTCGGCGCAGGGCTGGTCGGTTTTCCCTGCACCTCTATCTGGGCTCGATCCTGCTGTTGACCGTCATGTTTTCCGGGGCCTTGCTGGCGAAGGCGCATGACGGCGGGTTGCCGGATTGGTTGCTCGCCCTGTTCGGCGCCCTCTCCCTGCTGTGCGCCAGCCGGCTGGCGGTCGCACTGGTGAACTGGCTCGCCACGTTGCTTGTGAAACCGCATCCGCTGCCGCGTATGGACTTCTCCGAAGGAATTCCGCCGGAATTGCGCACCCTGGTGGTGGTCCCGACGATGCTCACGAGCCCTCTCAACATCGAGTCCCTGGTCGAGTCCCTGGAAGTCCGGTTCCTGGCAAATCGGGATGACAACCTGCACTTCGGCCTGCTGACGGATTTCCGGGATGCAAAAGAGGAAACGATCCCGGAGGACGGGGAGCTGTTGCGGTTGGCCCGGAAGGGCATCGAAGAGCTGAACGACAAGTACGGGAATGCAGAGAGCGCCCCGTTCTTCCTTTTTCACCGCCCCCGCCGATGGAATCCCCGGGAGCGGACCTGGATGGGCTATGAACGCAAGCGAGGGAAGCTTGCGGAGTTGAACCTGCTTCTTCGCGGCGGGGCACCGGATCGCTTTGCCGTCGTCCTCGGCAAAACGGCGGACTTGTCGAACGTCCAATTCGTGATCCCCCTCGACACGGATACGCAACTGCCGCGCGACTCGGCGCGGCAGTTCGTTGGAGCCATGGCGCACCCGCTGAACCGTGCGCGGTACGACGAGCGGATGCAGCGCGTCTCCGAGGGGCACGGCATATTGCAGCCGCGCGTGGCCGACAGCCTGTCGGGCACGAACCGGTCGCGATATGCGCGCTTGTTCGGGAGCGAACCGGGAATCGACCCGTACACGCGCGCCGTCTCCGATGTGTACCAGGACGTGTTCGACGAAGGCTCTTTCATCGGCAAGGGGATCTACGACGTCGATGCGTTCGAGCAGGCCCTCAAAGGACGGCTTCCCCCGAACCGGATCCTCAGCCACGATCTCCTGGAAGGGTGCTATGCGCGGGCGGGACTGTTGAGCGATGTACATCTGTACGAGGAATATCCGTACAGCTACATCGCGGACGTAAACCGTCGTCACCGATGGATCCGGGGGGATTGGCAGATTGCCGGGTGGTTGCTGTCGCGCGTTCCTGGCCCAGGCGCCCGCCGGAGGAACCCGCTCTCGGGGCTGTCCCAATGGAAGATCTTCGACAATCTTCGGCGCAGCCTCGAAGCGTTCGCACTGACGCTCCTGTTGCTGCTGGGTTGGAACTCCTTATCTTCCGGCTGGTATTGGACCTTGTCGGTGATCGGGATCCTCCTGATTCCCTCCTTGATGGCCTCTGCCCTGGAAATGTTCCGGAAGCCCCCCGAAGCGCTGCTGCGTCAGCACCTTGCCGCCGAAGCGCGCTCCGCCGGATGGCGCTTCGCCCAGGCGGCGTTTACGCTCGCGTGCCTGCCGCACGAGGCGTTTTTCAGCCTGGACGCGGCCGTGCGCACGGCCGGGCGGATGCTGTTCACGCACAAGCGGCTTCTCGAATGGCATCCGTCGGGGAACCCGGACCGCAATCACGGCGAGGCCCTGGCGGCCTTTTGCCGATCGATGTGGATCGCACCCGTGATCGCCGCTGCCACGACGATCCACCTCGTGTCTTCCCGGCCGGCCGCGCTGGCGACGGCCGGGCCCATCCTGGCCCTGTGGTTTGCCTCCCCCGCCATCGCCTGGTGGGTCAGCCGCCCGCTCGCTCCCCGCAGAGCAGCTCTTTCGGCGGACCAGATCCTCTTTCTCCGGAAGCTTTCGCGGAGGACCTGGGCGTTTTTCGAAACCTTCGTCGGGCCGGAAGACCATTGGTTGCCACCGGACAACTACCAGGAATACCGCGTCGGCGTTGTCGCCCATCGCACGTCGCCGACCAACATGGGGATTTCGCTCCTCGCGAATTTGGCCGCCTACGACTTCGGATATCTTCCGTCGGGGCATCTCGTCGAGCGCACGGAGAATGCGCTGCGCACGATGGATGCCCTGCCGCGACATCGAGGTCATTTCTACAACTGGTACGACACGCAATCCCTGGAACCGCTGCTGCCTCTCTACGTCTCGACGGTGGACAGCGGAAACCTCGCGGGCCACCTGCTGACGTTGCGGCAGGGCCTGCTCGAACTTCCGGATCACGATATCCTCGGGGAGCGATGGTTGGAGGGCATAAGCGACACCTTTCAGGTTCTCGTGGACGCCGCGGAGGGAACCCTGACCTCCCCGCTCGCGCAATTTCAGGAGATTCTGGATTCCTCGTTCGGTTCCCGTCCCACAACGCTTGCTGCGGCGAGGCTTTCCCTCGAGCGGCTGACGGCAAGCGCTGGCGAAATCACCGGCAGTCTCAAGGGTGTCGAAGACGGCGAGCCGAACAGATGGGCGCGAGCCCTCGAGCGGCAATGCCGGGTCGCCCGCGATGAGGTGGCGTTTCTTGGCGACTTCCCCGGATTCGACGGGATCCCGACCCTGCGCGAGCTGGCAGGGCTCGAGGAGAAAAGCGAGTGGCCTCTTGAGCTCCGGCGGCTCATCCCGGAGGCGAACCGGTTCGCAAGGGAAAGGATTTTTACGATCGACCGCCTTGCGCTGCAATGCGAGGAGCTCGCCCGTGTGGAGTACGACTTCCTCTACGACAAGGGGCGTCATCTCCTGGCGATCGGTTACAACGTCAGCGAGCGCCGGCGAGACTCGGGTTTCTACGACTTGCTGGCTTCGGAGGCGAGACTGTGCACTTTCGTGGCGATCGCGCAGGGACAACTGCCGCAGGAGTCCTGGTTTGCCCTGGGGCGCCTGCTCACCGCCACCGGGGGAGAACCGATTCTCCTTTCGTGGAGCGGTTCGATGTTCGAGTACCTCATGCCGCTCCTGGTGATGCCGACGTACGAGAACACGCTGATCGATCGGACCTGCAAGGCGGCGGTGAAGCGGCAGATCGAGTACGGGAAGCAGCGCGGCGTGCCGTGGGGCATGTCGGAATCCGGCTACAACATGGTCGACGTTCGTCTCAACTATCAGTACCGCGCGTTCGGAGTGCCCAGCCTTGGGCTCAAGCGTGGGCTGGCGTCGGATCTGGTCGTCGCGCCGTATGCGTCCGCTCTTGCGCTGATGGTGGCCCCCGAGGAGGCGTGCCGGAATCTGCAGCGGCTCGGGGACGAGGAGTCCATCGGGAAATACGGCTTTATTGAGGCCATCGACTACACCCCTTCACGACAACGACCCGGGCAATCGAGCGAAGTCATCCGGTCCTTTATGGCCCATCACCAGGGCATGAGCCTCCTCTCCCTGGATTCCCTGCTCCTGGACCATCCGATGCAGAAGCGGTTCGAGTCGGATCCGCTGTTCCAGGCGACCACACTCCTGCTCCAGGAACGGGTTCCGAAGGCCACGGCGCCCTACACGCGTGCCCCCGAGGTCTCCGGCCTGCTCACGACTTACGGCGTTACCGAGATGCCGGCGCGCTCTTTCGGCACCCCCGACACTCCTGTGCCGGAGGTGCAGCTGCTGTCGAACGGCAGATACCACGTGATGATCACGAATTCGGGCGGCGGTTACAGCCGCTGGAAGGACATCGCGGTGACGCGCTGGCGTGAAGACGGCACCTGCGACAACTGGGGCACGTTCTGCTACCTCCGCGATACGGCAAGCGGGGAGTTCTGGTCCACCGCGTACCAGCCGACGCGCAAGCGACCGGAGAAGTACGAGGCGATTTTCTCGGAGGCGCGGGTGGAGTTTCGCCGCCGCGACCACGAAATCGAGACGCACACGGAAATCGCCGTTTCGCCCGAGAACGATGCCGAGGTGCGCCGGGTCCGCATCGTCAACCGCTCCCAGGCACGCAGGACGATCGAAGTCACGAGTTACGCGGAAGTGGTTCTTGCATCGCCTGCCGCAGACGCGCTGCATCCGGCGTTCGGGAAACTCTTCGTCCAGACCGAAATCGTTCGCCAGCGGCAGGCGATCCTCTGCACTCGCCGGCCCCGCTCCCGCGACGAGCCGTCGCCATGGATGTTTCACCTGATGTTCGTGCACGGGGCGGACGTCGGGGAAGTTTCCTACGAAACCGACCGCATGCGGTTCATCGGCCGGGGGAACACCGTCGCCGATCCGCAGGCGATCAGCGGTTCAGCGGAGCTATCGGACAGCCAGGGGTCCGTACTCGATCCGATCGTCGCGATCCGGCATCGGATCACGATCGACCCCGATGAGACGGCAACCGTCAATATCGTCTCCGGAGTCGGGGAAACGCGCGACGTTTGCATGGGTCTCATCGAGAAGCACCAGGACCGGCGTCTCGCGGACCGCGTCTTCGATCTGGCGTGGACCCACAGCCAGGTGCTGCTGCAGCAGCTCAACGCCACGGAGGCCGACGCGCAACTGTACGGTCACCTTGCCAGCTCCGTCATCTACGCCAATCCATTGCTGCGTGCCGACGCGAGCCTTCTCGGCAAGAACCGCCGCGGGCAATCCGGCCTGTGGGGCTACTCCATTTCCGGCGATTTCCCGATCGTGCTGCTGCAGATCGGAGACCCGTCCAACATCGAACTCGTGCGCCAACTCGTGCAGGCCCACGCGTATTGGCGGTTGAAAGGGCTGGCGGTGGACCTGGTGATCTGGAACGAAGATCACGCCGGTTACCGGCAACTGCTCCAGGAGCAGATCCAGGGACTGATCGCCGCGGGCCTGGAAGCCAAGTTCACGGATCGGCCAGGCGGCATATTCCTGCGGCTCGGCGAGCAGATATCGAGCGAGGACCGGATTCTGTTCCAGACGGCCTCTCGTGCCATCCTCACCGACAGCGGGGGGACACTGTGGGACCAGATCCACCGTCGCCGGGTTGCGGAAGTGCCCGTTCCGCACATCCGCCCGCCCCGCAGCCGCCGCGAGGAAACCCCGGCGGCGGCCGAGCTGCCTCCGCGCGACCTGATCTTCTTCAATGGGTTGGGAGGATTCACGCGGGATGGGCGCGAATACGTGATTTCGACCGCGCACGGGCAGAAAACGCCGGCGCCGTGGGTGAATGTGCTGGCAAACCCGAACTTCGGAAGCATCATCTCGGAAAGCGGGCAGGCCTGCACCTGGAGCGAGAATGCACACGAGTTCCGCCTCACTCCCTGGAACAACGACCCCGTGAGCGATTCGAGCGGGGAAGCCTTTTACCTCCGTGACGAGGAGAGCGGACGCTTCTGGTCCCCCACGTCGCTGCCCTGTCGCGGCCGGCAGCCGTACGTCAGCAGGCACGGATTCGGCTACAGCGTCTTCGAGCATGCGGAGGGCGGCATCCGCTCGGAGCTGTGGGTTTACGTGGCCCTGGACGCGCCGGTCAAGTTCTCGGTGTTGAAAGTGCGAAACGAGTCCGGCCGATCGCGCAAACTCTCCGCCACGGGATATGCGGAATGGGTGCTGGGAGATCTGCGGACGAAATCGGCGATGCACGTGGTCACCCAGATCGAACCCGGCAGCGGAGCGCTCCTTGCGCGGAACTCCTACAACACGGAGTTCCCCGACCGGGTTGCGTTCTTCGACGTGGATGATCCGACTCGGACCGTAAGCGGAGACCGGGTGGAATTCCTCGGACGAAACGGCTCGCTTCGGAACCCGGCCGCCATGAACCGTGCGCGGCTTTCGGGCAAGGCAGGGGCCTCCCTGGATCCCTGCGCCGCGATACAGGTGCCGTTCGAGCTGGCCGACGGGCAAGAGCGCGAGATCATCTTCCGGCTCGGCGCGGGGAAAAACGCGGACGACGCCAGGAGCCTGGTGAATCGCTTCCGCGGTTCCGCGGCGGCGCGTGGGGTGCTTGAATCGGT
>Ga0224512_10002112_pt1 | contig 18471 bp, 18 predicted proteins | sample SF_May12_sed_USG_4_FD_169103 | JGI IMG/M metagenome (GOLD analysis project Ga0224512, IMG submission 169103) | Sediment microbial communities from San Francisco Bay, California, United States - SF_May12_sed_USGS_13 | ecosystem: Environmental > Aquatic > Marine > Sediment | place: USA... | reverse complement strand
TGTCTGAATTAAAAAGTGAAAATGGCGCGCCCGACAGGATTCGAACCTGTGACCCCTGCCTTCGGAGGGCAGTACTCTATCCAGCTGAGCTACGGGCGCTTCGTAGGTGCAATAGTCTACAGTCTAAGTCACAGTCAGGAAATCAGACATTTGAGTAAGGACGATCAGGTTGACCAGACAATTGCGAATCGGCGGTGTACCCGAGCACTTTAACCTGCCCTGGAAGCTCGCCATGGCTGACAAGGCCTTCGCCTCGATCGGTGGCGAAGTCGAATTCATCGAGCACCCCGGTGGTACCGGCGCCATGACGGCGGCGCTCCGCGCCGGCGATTTGGATGCCGCCTTGATGCTGACGGAAGGCGCCGTGCTCGACATTGTGACGGGCGGTGACAATCGCCTTGTCAGCGTCTATGTCGAGTCGCCACTCATCTGGGGCATTCATGTCAGCGCTTCCAGCGCGATCAAGAATGTTGCTGACATTGCAGGTCGGCGATTTGCGATTAGCCGATACGGCTCCGGCTCGCACCTGATTGCCATTGTGGATGCGGCCGAACGCGGATTTGATTCACAGAAAATGAGTTTCGTCGTCGTCGACACGATCGACGGCGCGCGAACAGCCCTCGCAGCAGGCTCCGCCGATGTATTTCTTTGGGAGCGCCACATGACGCAACCGCTCGTCGACGCCGGTGAATTTCGCCGCATCGGCGAGCGTGTCGTGCCGTGGCCAGCATTTGTCGTCTCCGCTCGCCGAGAGTATTTGTCGCACAGCGCTGATGCGCTTCGTCGCTGCCTCGATATCGCCGCAGACTATGCGGCGCGCCTGAAACGCGGCGCCGATTCTGCGGAACTGATCAGCAAGACGTATGAAATCGATCTATCGGACGCCAGCGCCTGGCTCGCAGATGTGCGCTGGAGTCAGGATCACGAATACCCCGCAGATGACATTCATCGTGTACTGACTGCACTGCGTTCACAGGGTGTAATCCCGGATGCTGAGGTTCCAGCAAGCGCCCTCTGGCATGCGCTATGAGAAAAGGTTTAGGAATTTCTGTGTCCAGTGGTGCAGCAGGACTCGCCCGGGACTATTTGGTGTCTGCCTGCATCTTCCTGATCGTCTCCTGCGTATGCTCAAGCTCACTCAAGAGGCCTGCATCGCTGTTCTGTGCGAGGGCGATCGAGATCTCAGCGAGCGCCGCGTCGAACTTCTGCTGTCGTGCGAGTGCCAGCGCCAGGTTGTTGCGTGCAACGAGCAGTCGCTCGTCTCGCGCCAGCAGCCTCCTGTAGAACTCTTCTGCTTCGGCGAATTGACCCGACGCAAATCGAACATTGCCAAGACCGAACAGCACCGCCGAGGAATCCGGCCACACTCGCAACGCCGTCTGCCAGGCTACCGCCGCTTCCTCGAGTTGGCCCGCCTGCTCGAGCGCCGCGATGGCCTCGAAATAACGACCCTGATCGACATTCGCGGGCATTTCCTCGGGCCGCAGCACGACAATGGCCCAATACTCACCGCGTCGCCAGGTACGCAAAAAGGTCTTCGTCGCCGTGATTCTGCGTTTGTCAGTTCCTGAGCGAAGAATCACTTCCCCGTGCTGCGGGTCGATACCGACGACAACGGCATAATGCCATCGCGGGATCGCGGCAACGCCGAGGTTCTGCAGTACGACCACGGCACGTCCCGCCGCAAGCTCGTTCCAGACTGCCGACAAGGTACCATCGATAACATACGGCAGCCGGCCCGAGGTGCGTGTGGCTGCCATCAACTCGACTTGCAGGCTGCCGGACTTTTCGGGGAGATAAACCTTGTCGACAATCGCTGGCAAGGAAACGCTTGCGCCGCTCATCGTCAGCACGGTCGTCAAGGCGGCCGGTCCGCACTGGTAACGCTGCTGCGGAAAAAACGGCGCATCCTCGAGCTCGACCCTGCCGGCATTGGCATCGAGTTCACGCACCGCGTCCGGAATCGACGCGCATCCGCTTAGCAAAAGCAAGAGGGCCGGTAACAACCGGCCCTTCGTGTGGCGGTCAGATGCTCTTGAAGATATCCGTGACACCGACGAGCTCGAGTATCAGCAGCACGAGAAACACGGTGCCGATAACGGCGAGCGCGTCACCACCAGCGAGCTGTGTATCCAATCGCCCTTCGAGTGCCAACAGTTCCGTATTGCTCATGCCTCGCAGCCGCTCGGCCACAAATTCCGCATCAACACCGAAGGCAAGCAGCTGCCGCTCGATGTCCTGCCGCGCAAGAAGTACTTCTACCCGTGCAAGGCTCGCGTCGCGCGTCTCGTTGTCGATCAAGTACCCGGTGCTTATCATGCCGGCCGACGACGTCTGCACAAAGCCCATGCAAATTAACGCAACGGACATCAGGCGGACCACAAACCCGCGTGCTCTGAATGACATCATTTCAAACCACCTTCTGTTGGAATACGGCGCTTACTATAGCACCGGTCACGGGCCATTCGATGAGAACAGCGTCTCGCTACAAAGGCAATCCCCTGCCTTCGGAGGGCAGTACTCTGTCCAGCTGAGCTACGGGCGCCGTGACTTGTTTTCGATCAGCGATTCTAACCGGTCTTGAAAGTTCAGTCTGCCTCGGAGACCTTCGATTTTAGTTGTCTGCCGAAACGTAAGGCCAAGAACGTCAGTACGGATAACAGCGCTGCGATTTCGTAACGATCGCTGGCGACAGCGATGCCAATCAACCCGGTCGTCCAGACATAGCGATCCTGCATTCAAACGATGTATACGAAGTCTACCGGTTCGGGCGCTTAGTCTGTTGCGGCCATTACCGTGTCATTGACAGAGATGGGCTCCAGCGCCGTCACCTCGATGCGGATCATTGATTTGGCGTCTGCAGCGCTCAGGACCGGCCTTTCGTACGTCTCGCTCAGCTGCTGTACGGAAACTGTGCTGCACCCGCTCAATGCCAGAAACACCGCCACCACCATCATTATGTTCACTTTCCATGTCTTCATTACGGACCTCCCTGGTCACCTGGTTCTTCTGCCTGCTTTTGCTAACGTCGCTGGTCCTTAGTGGTTGACCGGGGCTCGATATATGACATTAATATTGGTCGACAGCGAGCCTCAATTCCTGCACGACGAGGTACAATCGCTGTTCCACCAGTTGCACATCGGCCAGGGGGGCTGAGTAGTAAAGGATGTTTGATTCAGCCGAGCTAGGCCAGAGTGTCAGTAAATCCGAGTTCAAGGAGCGCGAGCGTGAGCTGCGCGCACGCCTGCTGACGCTGCAATATCGATCGCTCGAACTCGCGCGCTTTCCCGTGCTGATCGACTTCGCCGGCGTCGACGGCGCGGGCAAGGGATCGACCATCAATATGCTCAACAAATGGATGGACCCGCGCTGGCTGCGATCCATCGGCTACCAGCTGCCGACAGAGGAGGAACGAGCACGGCCACGCTTCTGGCGCTACTGGCGAGACCTGCCGCCCAAAGGTCGGATCGGCCTGTATCTGAGCGGCCGTTATTCGCGGCCCTTGCTCGGCCGGGTCTACGGTGGCATCGATGAGCTCGAGTTTGACAGGCGACTCGCGGAGATCATTCGCTTCGAGAACGAACTGGCGGATGACGGTGCGCTGATCCTGAAATTCTGGATGCATCTCAGCAAGGAACAACAGGAGAAGCGCTTCGACGAGCTGTCCGCTGACCCTTTGCGCAGCTACCAGGTCACGACTGACGATCGGCGCAATCATGAGCACTATGACGACTTCATTGCAGCCGCCGAACAGATCATTACGCGGACCAATCGCGGCGGCGCGCCCTGGAATATCGTCGAGGGTGTAAATCCCAACTATCGTCACCTCAGGATCGGCGAGGTCATTGCCGCGGAACTGTCGCGGCATCTTGACCAGCACGAGCAGCTGACATCGCCTGCGGCCGGTGCTGAATCGCCGGGCGTAGTCGAGGTATCGACGACGCGACAGTCAACCGTATTCGACAAACTCGACCAGACGCTGCACGTACCGAGGCGCCAATACAAGAAGAAAATGAACAAGGCCCAGGCACGCCTCGGCGAGCTCGGGCGCAATGCCTTTGATGAGGGCGTGTCGACGGTGCTGGTCTTCGAGGGCCCGGATGCCAGCGGCAAGGGCGGGGCTATCAGGCGCACGGTCTGGAGTCTCGATGCCAGGAAGAGCCGCGTTCACCAGTTCGCTGCACCGACCGATGAGGAACAGGCGCACCACTATTTGTGGCGATTCTGGCGCAAACTGCCGCGCGCCGGCTACGTCACCGTGTTCGATCGCAGCTGGTACGGTCGCGTGCTCGTCGAGCGTGCCGAAGGATTCGCGACGGAAGACGAGTGGCGGCGTGCTTACAACGAGATCAACGATTTCGAGCATCAGATTGTCGACCACGGCATCCTGCTGCTCAAGTTCTGGCTGCACATCAGCGAGGACGAACAGCTTGCGAGATTCAAAGAGCGTGAGAAATCGCCCTACAAGCACTGGAAGCTCACCGACGAGGACTGGCGAAACCGCGAGCAATGGGACGCCTACGAACTATTTGCTCAGGACGTAGTGCAGTACACGAGTACGAAGAAAGCGCCGTGGATACTCGTCGAGGGGAACGACAAGCTGCACACGCGGCTCAAGGTTATAAATACTGTTATCGATCACCTCAGCGAGCGGGTTAACGGTTCCTGACGAATCGGGCAACGCGTTTTGTTAGGATAGACGCATCTCTCTCGGTAACTGCAACTCTACATCGGGGTCACCAGATGAAGCGCAAAATCACTCGTCGGGATTTTCTCAATGGCACTCAGGTCGCAATCGGTGCCTCGCTCTTGAGTCCCTGGGCTGAAGTCTTCGGTACCGATACGCCGAAATTCAGGATTGCCTCCGACTACTACCCGCCGGCGAAGACCGGTCTGCGCGGCAGCCATCGCGGCTCCTGGGAAACCATGCATGCACGAGTCGCCGGCACGACGTGGCCAAGCGGCCCGATCGAGGAAGACTATGATCTCGTCGTCGTTGGCGGCGGAATCAGCGGGCTTTCGGCCGCGCACTTCTACCGTCGCGAAAATCCGTCGGCACGCATCCTGATACTCGACAATCACGATGACTTCGGCGGCCACGCCAAGCGTAATGAATTTCAGTTCAACGGACGAACGCATATCGCCTACGGCGGCACCGAATCGATCGATACGCCGTCCGGTTACTCCGACGTTTCGAAGGCTCTGCTCAAGGATGTCGGCATCGATGTTCAACGGTTCTACGAGTATTTCGATCAGGGACTTTACGACAGGATGGATCTCTCCTACGCGATCGCCTTTGACGAGGAAACCTATGGAAAACGCAAGCTCGTCACGGGTTATGGCAGCAGGCCATGGCAGGAGTTTGTGGCGGAAACGCCGCTGAGCGAAAAAGCAAAGTCCGACCTCGTGCGCGCATTCACCGACGAACGCGATTACCTGCCGGGCATGAGCCGCGATGAGAAAGTCGCATTGCTCAGCAAAATCAGTTACCGCAGTTACCTCAGGGACTACGTCAAAGTCGACGAGCAGGTACTCGAAATGTACCAGCGGTGGGGTATGAGCTACTGGTGCGTGGGCATGGACGAGGTGCCGGCTGTTTATATCCTCGGCTACACGGACGGCGGTGGCATGCCCGGCCTGGAGCATACGGTGCGACAGGAAGGTGGGCGCGGCAGCGAACCCTACATTTTTCATTTTCCGGATGGCAACGCTTCGGTTGCGAGGCTCCTGGTAAGAAGCTTTATTCCGGACGCTTTGCCCGGTTCAACCATGGAAGACAGCGTTACGGCGCGTCTCGACTACAGCAAGCTCGACCGGGAAGGTGCGCCGCTGCGAATTCGCTTGAACAGCACGGCCGTTAACGTTGCCCATAGCGCTGACTCCAAAGCCGTCAACGTGACCTACGTACATTCGGGAGACGCGCACACCGTGCGCGCAAAGAAATGCATCATGGCCTGTTACAACAGCGCCATCCCTTATATCTGCCCGGACCTGCCCGAGAAGCAAAGGGCCGGGCTCGCTTACAACGTCAAGGTACCGCTGACCTACACGAAAGTGATGGTGCCGAACTGGCGCGCGTTTGCCGATCTGGGCGTTCGCTTTGTTTATTACACAAACGATTTCTATAAGCAGGTGGAACTCGACTACCCGGTTACGATCGGCAATTACCAGTTTGGCGCCGACCCCGACCAGCCGATGGCATTGCACATGTGCCATGTCCCTTACTTTGACGACATCCAGGGCCCGGAACAGTGGCGAGCCGGCCGACGCAAACTCCTGGAGACGCCGTTCTCGACATTTGAACATCACGTTCGTGATCAGCTTGATCAGGCGCTGTCGGGTGCGGGCTTCGATGCCGACAGGGATATCACGGCGATAACCGTGAATCGCTGGGCACACGGTTATTCCTACAGTCCGGACCTCTTGTGGGAGCCCGAATACGACTCGGACGCCGACAAACCCTGGGTCATTGGCCGACAACCCTTCGGTCGTATCTCAATCGCGAATTCAGATGCCGGCGCCGAGTCAAACACCAATTCCGCGATCACACAGAGTTATCGCGCCGTGCAGGAAACGCTGTCCGGCTGAGGGTTCTACAGGCGAATCGGCAAATCTCGAACCCGGGTCCCCGTCGCGGCAAAAATAGCGTTTCCAATCGCAGGCGGCACCGCAATGAGCGGCGGCTCGCCGAGCCCGGTCGGAAACTCGCTGCTCTCCATGAACTTGATATCGAGCTCCGGCACATCTGCCATTCTGAGCGGCTGATAGGTATTCAGGTTCTGGTCTTTGACTTCACCGTTCTGAAAAACCGTACCTTCGTGAAGCGCCAGGCTCAGTCCCCAGAGCGTCGCTCCTTCTGCCTGCGCCATAGCGCCGTCCGGGTGCACGACGGTACCACAGTCGATTGTCTGCCAGATCTTCTTGACCGTGACGGCTTTTGTTGCGGCGTCGACTGCGACATGAGCCACGCATGCCGTCCATGTCGGCATGTTGCGTTCCTGGCCCTGGCTGACCGCAACGCCCATGCCTTCGCCGGCCGGAAGTTCCTTACCCCAGCCGGACCGCTTCGTCACATCTTTCAGCGCGGCTGCCAGGCGCGATGCGCCACCCACCGAGTTCGGTGCAGTGCCGGCGTTTTTGCCAGCGGCATCAAGGCGTGCGAGCCGGAACGCAACCGGATCTTCGCCCGTCATGGCCGCAACTTCATCCATGAACGACTCGACGCCCCAGCCTATCCAGCCAGGACCGACGGAACGCAGCCACCCGGGAAGAAAGGTTCGTTGCGCGAGGTCGTTATTAATCGCACGCACGCGATGGTTCGGCAATGTGTACCAATGATCGGCGCCGCTGATCGAAAACGTGTCGAACTTGCCGTTGCCATCAACACCCGGAGCCAAAAACCCGGGCGCCATCGCCAGTGTAGGCCAGCCGGCCGCCGCCGCATGTTCGATCCCGGTGAGTTGGCCTTTGCTGTCGAACGACGCATCGAATTTAGCAACGGATGGTGAACGAACGCAGTCGAAACGACTGTCTTCAGCCCGTTGAAAGATGAGCTTGACCGGTCGCCCGAGTTCGCGTGCCGCTAGCGCTGCGGGAATCATCTGATCGCCAAACAGGCGCCGTCCGAAGCCGCCGCCGAGATAGTACTGATGGATTACGATATTCGATTCCGGTACTTCGAGAGCAGCCGCAAGAAACGGCAGTATCAGCGACTGCCACTGGTTGCCGGAATGTATATGGAAAACGCCGTCAACATACTCCACGAGCGCGTTCTGCGGCTCAAGCGTGAAGTGCAGCACCGTACTCGTCCGATAGGTCGCCGTATGCACCTTCGCGGCGCTCTTGCGCGCGACAACGACATCGCCATCGTCAACGACCTTGACACCACTGGTCGGGTCGGCTGCCAGTTTGGCGCCTTCAGCCAGGATGTCCGCCTCGGAAACCGACGCCGTAGGCCCGGCCGCCCAGTCGACTTCAACTGCTTTGGCCGCCCGCATTGCCGCCGGGTAATTCTCGGCGATAACGACGGCCCAGCCCTGCAGGATCCCGCTGGGATCGTTGAGTGCCAGTGTCCGGACATAGCCAGGAATGTCTTTCGCCGCCGTGTCATCAATCGAGTTGAGTGTGCTTCCATATCGTGTCGGTGGAATTAACGGGTGTGCGTACACCATGTCCGGCAGCTCGGTGTCGAATCCGTATACGGCTTCGCCGTTCGTTTTTGCCGGCACATCGAGGGCGGCGGTTTGTTTGCCGATCAAACGACGTTCGTTCGCCGGCTTGATCGGCATCGCACCCAGCTCTTCGTCGGTAAACGTGCGACTGATGTCGTTCTTCGCGACAATATCCGCAAACGAAACGCTCTTTTCGCCGGCGTAAATCTTGCCGCCGTGAGCCTTACACGCTGATGCCTCGACGCCGAGCATCCTGGCGCCTTCCTCGATCAGTACGGTGCGACCGGCTGCGCCGGCCTGCGACAGCATGGCGAACGATGTGAACACTGACCACGAACCCCCGGTGACCATGTAGCCCCACTTCGGATCCGTGTCGACGTGCTTGACCGTCACCTTGCTCCAATCGGCGCCAAGTTCATCGGCAACGATACGTGCCAGCGCCGTGCCGACATGCTGACCCATCTCGGCTTTTGCGATGTTGATGAGTACGCCACCCGTGCCGTCGACCACAAACCATACGGTTGGCGCGAACTGTTTGCTGGCGCCTGCCGCGGCGAGATCACTGGCTGCGTCTTCGCGGCTGCAGCCCGGTAAAACAGCGCCGAGCCCCATGACGAGCGTGGTACCGGCGGTGCCAGCGAGGAATGTCCGGCGGCTAATTGCGGGTATTTGTTTTCGCAGTGCCATGACTATGCCCCCCCGCCGTTCGCAGCGCTCTTGATCGCTTTCTTGATGCGTACATAAGCCATGCAACGGCAGACATTGCCATTCATGGCTTTATCAATGTCTGCGTCGCTTGGATTCGGGTTTTTCGCGAGTAGATTGGCCGCCTGCATGATTTGACCAGACTGGCAATAGCCGCATTGCGGTACCTGCTCCTCGACCCAGGCCGACTGCAGCGCTTTACCCTGTGCGGTCTTGAGGCCTTCTATGGTCGTCACGGCCCGATTTTCGGCCGCGCTGACTGGCGTAACGCAGGATCTCAAGGGCGTGCCATCAAGATGCACGGTGCAGGCACCGCACATGGCAATACCGCAAGCATACTTGGTGCCCTTGAGTTTCAGTTCGTCACGAATGACCCATAAGAGAGGTGTATCCGGTGGGCTTTCAGAAGTCACGGTCTGGCCATTTAGCTCGAATTCAATCACGGTGCACCTCGTGTTTTTGTCGCCGGCATTACTAGTTTAGTACACGACCTGCATCAAATCTGTCTCCAGGTCACCTCAATTTGGGCGAGAACAGCCGCGGCAGCCTAATCGCTGTCAACGAGCTTTTGCAGAAACGCCGTATCCTTGTCAACGACTTCTTTGTCAATCGTTTTGAAGGGTTCGAACTTGCACGCTGTGGACACGGCATCGCGCAACATGCCGAGGAATCGGGGCGCAGCGACCAAAGCATAGCCCCGGCAGCTGCCGTCGTGGGTGACCTTGCCAATGCGCTCGGCGATTTGCTTGGCAAAGGCCGTTGCAACGTGCTTTTTCGGGTCCGTTTTTTCCTTTGCCATCGTGTGACGACCGGTGCCGAAGCTGTCATAGCTGCGACCGCCGCGATCAGCGAGAAGTGCGCCAGTCTTCATGCGGCCCGCCGCATTATCGAGTGACAGCAGCTTCTGCAGCGGACCTCGCCTGGTTTTGCGCGTGTAAATAATCGCGTGCGATTCGTCTGCGACAACGATCCAGTAGGTCTTTTCAGGAGGGAGATTTGCATTTGCCATAGTCGCGCCTCCGGGTTAGTTGCCAGGCTCCACTATGAACCCGAAACCCACTACTGTGCAATGCGAAAATGTACAGCGCCCTCCTATAGCTCGACCATCAGCTTGCCCGTGTTACCCCCTGTAAACAGGAGATTGATGCCCTCAATGGCGCTTTCCAGCCCACTTAGCGTGTGGGCGCGATACTTGAGCTTTCCACCCTTGTAATAGGCCAGCAGTTTTCCGGACATCGCCGGCACTTTATCCCAGTGATCCGGCATGGCAAAACCCGTGATTGTGAGGCGACGCCGGATCATGTTGATCCAGTTCGGGCCTGGTGACGGTTTGTCGGTATTGTAGTCGGCGATCATGCCGCAAACGACAATTCGGCCATGTACGTTCATGCGACCGAACGTGATGTGTTGTACGGGGCCGCCGGTATTCTCGAAATAGATATCAACTCCGTCCGGCGTCGCGTCTTTGAGCTGGCGCGCCAGGTCGTCGGACTTGTAGTTGATGGCTTTGTCGAAACCGAGTTCATCTTCGAGCCAGCGACACTTTTCATCGGTGCCCGCCGTGCCGACCACTCGCAGCCCTTCCGCTTTGGCGATCTGCCCCACCATCGAGCCGACTGAACCGGCCGCACCCGAGACCACGAGGGTTTCGCCGGCTTTGGGCTTAGCGATTTCCATGAGCCCCTGGTAGGCCGTCAAGCCGGGCAGCGACAGCACGCATAGCACCGCTTCTGCAGATACATCCGGCGGTAATTTGTTCAGGCCCTGGCCCGTGCTGACCGCGTATTCGGTCCAGCCGATCATGCCCTGCACCCTGTCGCCGACAGCAAACTGGTCGTTCTTCGATTCGACGACCTCCGCAACGCCGCTGGAACGCATCACCTCACCCAGCTCCACGGGCGGGATATAGCTGTTCCTGTCCTCTGTCATCCAGCCTTTCATAGCCGGGTCCAGCGACATGTGCGTCTGTTTCAGCAGAAACTCGCCATTTTTGAGTTCCGGGGTTTCCAGCGTCACTGTTTCAAAGAGGTCCGGAGTGATGTGGATATCCGGTCGCTTGACGAGTTTGATGGCTTTGTATTGCATGATGATTTGTTTTCCCGGCTGACTATGTGGCTTATGGATAGTACAGGTAATTGTCGGTTGAAACTTATGGATCAGACAATGATCATAGGGTCTTGGCAGCCACACAATTTCAAAGGCAAAGCATGATCAAACGATTAATCGATCAGGTCGTCAATGTAATAGCGACACCTGAACGCGCTGAATCCAGCGCTAAAGATCGCGAGGCTGCATTGCGCCTGGCCACGGCCGTTCTGATGATCGATGTCGCTCGCGCCGATCACGAATTCGACGAAAGCGAGTTCGACCGCATCCTGGAGTTGGTCCGTGCACACTTCAAACTGGAGCCTGAAGACGCAGCACAACTGGTTGTTGCCGCCAATGAGCGATCTGATGAAGCGGTGTCCGCGTATGAGTTCACGCAGCTCCTGCATGAACATCTCGATGAGGAAGAGAAAACGCGTATCGTGTCACTACTCTGGCAAATCGCCTACGCCGATGGTCGGCTCGACAAATACGAGGACGCGTTCGTGCTCAAGATCAGCGACCTGCTTTATGTCAGTCGCGGACGGGTAATGCAATTGAAGCACGACGCCAAACAGAACACCTGACGACGACCAACCGGGTTGCATTCAGCGAACAATCTCGTCGTCGAGGCCCGTCATCTCCCAGCGGCCAAGCGAGATCGGAATACTGTCGATGGCGTTGAGCCGATCGAAAAAGTTCTTTAGCTTGAATTCCTCGCCCCGTTGTTCAACCTGCTTCGCATAGTCGGCCAGCGTATTTTCCAGCAGGTACTTGCCTGTGACATAGCTGGTGCCATAGCCGGGCTGCCGAAGATACAGATGCTGTTCGAAAATGAGCAGCTCTTTCTCCGTTTTCATCCAGCCACGTGGCGTCCAGTTCATGTGCACAGCGCCCGCTTCTTCCATCGTCATTTCATTCGCGTGCGCATACAGCGAACCCAGTCCGCGCGCTGCGCGCTGTGCCAGCATTATCCACACGAGCTCGCGTGAACGAGGGCTGTCGTCGTAAAGCCCCGCGTGCATGAACATTTCTTCGACGCCCGTCGCCGTGCCTTCGTTGCGACTGTCAAAAATGTTATAGAGCAGTGCACCCTGCCGTATCGGGCTCGCATGCGGATCACGATCCATGCGCGCCAGCTCAAACCAGTGATAGAAGTGCGTAAACAGGGGCGCAGGGTCGTAGTGCGCAGCGATCCAAAAGAAATTCCGTGTTTCCTCCGGCACGAGTGAACCGGCATGCGCCTGCAGCGCCGGTTTCATGTAATCAGTAACGGTGACGATGTCTTTGTCTTCAAGAAACTTCATGATGCGCTCAATCGCATCATTTGCCATCCTGTCGTACTCGTCGGCTGAATTCGCAGCAACCATCGGCGGCAGGTCGCGATTGCGTTGTTCCTCGAGTTTCAGCGACGACCAGGCCCGAGCGAGCTCACGTTTCAACAATCGGACTTCGTCTTCCCACGTCAGTGGCACGAGGTGGACATTCTGCTGGTACCACGTGTAGTTGTCTTTGCCGATTCCGGACGGCCCCGTTTTCGAATTCGCTTCCGCCTCGAGCCACGCGATCAGGTCATCGGTGGCGGTTTTCGAGGCCGCAATGATTTTCAGAAGCTCGTCGCTCGCTGAATCGCCGGCCTTTTCCTCTATCTCGTCGAGTCCCGCGCGCTGCTGGCGAATATCGCGGATGCCCGTAACCCACAGTTCCCGGGCATTGCCTGTAAGGTTGCCTTGCGCCTGCCTCATCAACGGAGGGATAACCGCCAACTCGTTGATCAATCGCTGTTGTTCGGCGTCGCTTAGTGGGAAGTCGTAGGTCCACATTTCCACCAACGCATGGTGCGTCGGGCCCTCGTGCGCCGGAACGTCGCTCCGATAGGTCCAGACCGTGTTGTAAAACGCGGGATCGCGGGCCCAGGGTTGCAAGACCCGCTGGTTGAAGTCGTAGCCGTTCATTTCGGCCCGTACCAGGTGCCAGTCCACCTGCTGCGGAATCGGCCAGTCGCCAATATCAAAAGACTGCAAGCGTGTCCGCAAAGTGAGGTAGTCATCGCGCCGTGCCGCAAACCCTGCGGCCGTGTAGTCGGGCGCACCGTCCAGCAACGGCGGCGACTCGAACTCGCGCCAATCCGCAAACAATGTCAGCAGATCATCGTAGTTGGATTTGGTGCGTGTTTCGGCGTTTGCCACGGTTCCCGCCAGTGCAACAGCAATACAGACGGCAAAGAATACAATAACGAACTTCGAGAATGCCATGCGACCTCTTCGTTGGTGTCGAGCCTCGATGGTGGCCCGGTGCCTACCAGTCTAATGGCTGACGGCGCCGATGAGTAGCAAGCGGCAGCAACGGGCAATAATCGCAGGCCGCGTGCAACCTGTATGCCTATATACTTCGGCGCATGCACATCGATCCCGTCCTGCCGGTCATAGTCGGCGCCATCCTCGCTATTCTCCTTATCGGTTTCGCGATGCGAGCGTTGCGACAGCCCCAGATCGTGGGTTATCTCATCGCCGGCCTGCTGATCGGCCCTTACGGTCTTGGCCTGCTGCAGGACCCTGGCCTGATTGGCCGCGTCGGTGGCCTCGGCCTGATCGTGTTGCTTTTTTTTATCGGGATGGAAGCCTCGCCCGGCAGCCTCCTCAGTCGCTGGCGGCTGGCGATTTTTGGCGTCATCCTGCAGGTCGGCGTGACGATTGCAGCGGTTTGGGCGATTGCACTGTTTTATGAGTGGTCGTGGTCGAAAATTATGATCCTCGGTTTCGTCATCAGTTTAAGCAGCACAGCCGTGGTGTTAAAGCTGCTCAAGGACTGGAACGAACTCGATACGCAAACCGGACAAAACGTACTCGTCGTCCTGCTGGCGCAGGACATGGCGCTGGTACCAATGATAATTGTCATCAACATGATGGGCGGAGAACAAGTTGCCACAAGCGAGCTTCTGGCGCAGCTCCTGGGCGCGGTCTTGCTGATCGGTATCGCTACCTGGGTCTTTACGCGAGACCACATCCGTCTGCCGTTCGCCGCAAAACTACGCTCGGACCACGAATTACAGGTGTTCGCTGCGCTGCTGCTGTGCCTTAGTCTGGCACTCATTTCCGGCGAACTGGGGCTGTCAACTGCGCTGGGTGCTTTCGTTGCCGGGCTGGTGGTGAGTTCTGCACGTGAAACGGACTGGGTACACCGAAACCTCGAGCCGTTCCGGGTTGTTTTTGTCGCCGCGTTTTTCGTGTCGGTCGGAATGCTTATCGATGTTGATTATGTGCGCGGCAATGTTAGCCACGTAAGCCTGCTCGTCATCCTGATCGTCGTTATCAACACGGTTCTCAATGCAGCAATATTGCGACTGCTGGGCTCATCGTGGCATCGCGCAGGTTATGCCGGCGCACTGCTGTCACAGATCGGCGAATTCAGCTTTATAATTGCTGCACTTGCGCACACAGCGAAAATTTTGCCCGACGACGACTACCGTTTGATCGTTGCTATAATCGCCATCAGCCTGATGCTCAGTCCGGCATGGATCGGTCTGTGCAAGGTTCTTCTCGGCCATCCCGAGGGCAAACCGGACCAGCCGCGGACCACCTGATCGCAGCACGCGCAGAAGCCGCTCAGCGGCGGGTGCTGAATTCGTTAATGTCGAGTCGGTAGTCCTTGCCGTCCGTAAGGGCAAGAAATTTCCGGTCGATCGTTTCGTAGCTGAGGTCGTCGATATTCACCGACGGTGGAATAACATTAACGATGTAGCCGCTTTCCGCCAGGTTCATGATCGTAGTGCGTGGCACGTCTTTCTTTACGTACTGCACCTTCATTTCATCGTATATAAATGCGTAGCCGGTCGCCCGCACTATGGCTCCCGAGACGGCGTCGACTTTGCCGATAAAATGACGCTGCACCTGGTTTTCATAATGTCGGCGCATGACTACATGAAATTTTTCATCGACATTAACAATCACGAGACAGGTCCTTTATCAAATCCAGCGAATCCCGGTTTCTTGCCGCACGCATCAGCATCGCGGACAGTACCAGGAACAACAGCGACGGCCAGCCGATCGAGCCGCCCCCACTATCGTCGGGCGCGGTCGTCACGACAGGACCTACGTTGATCTGACCGCTGGCGTTGTTGTTCGACGGCGCGCGATCTGTCTCGGCAGCGCTGACCGACAGCGAATAAGACTGGCTTCCGTCGCTTGTGCCGGTAATCCCCAATTGCAGGGTATTGTTCGATTGTGCCGCGAGGCTGTCGGCCTGGCAGCTCACAACGTTGTTGTCGATACTGCAGCTTCCCGGCAACCAGCTTGCACTGTCGATGTTGATACCGGCGTTCGGAGTTACGGTAAGCGTGACGTTCGTCGCTGCGATAGACGAACGATTTTCAATACTCGGGCGGATAGTCGCGCTTCCATCAAGTGCAACCTGAGCCGTAGCTGCCGCGGTGGCAATCAAGTCGACCGCCGTGTTGACCGTGACCCGAACCGTCGCCTGGTTGTTGTTGCCATTGTCGTCTGTATCGGCCGTTATGTTCGCTACAAAATCGGAATCGCCCACGGCCGTAGTTTCAGCCGTAATGGTGACGGTTTCGCCGGATCCCGCAGCAACTGAGCCAATCGCACAACTTGCTGTGCCTGCGCCACTCGTGCAGGTACCGGCAGTCGCCGACACCGAACTCAGGTTCACACCGGCCGGGATCGGGACGTCGACATTGACACCGCTCGCATTTTCCGTGCCGATGCTATTCGCGTCGAACGTCACCGTTGCGGTGTCTCCCAAAAGAACTGCAGCCGGCTGACCGCCGGCGACAATAGCTACGTCGGTACCGGGCATTGCGGAAATGCACGACGCACGATTTACGTCATCCTGCATTTCTGTGATGCTGCAGGCCGAGAACTGGTCGCTCCCGTTGAGTCGCGGCGCCATCAGGAAGTCGCCCGTTTCCGACTCGCAGGCTGAGCCGCTGGTGCCGTCATGTGGCGCACCGAAATTGTGGCCGATCTCGTGTGCAGCGATCAGGCTGTCCATCGTCACGCCGTGGGTACCCTGCGTGAGACCCGCACCGAATCCCCGGCTGCACAGCGCTCCGGAATACGCGATACCAACCGTGGTCGTATCGAGGTCCCGGCCCGTAAAAAGATGCGTCAGTCCATTGGCATATTGCGCGGGCGTTGAGGATCGATAGTCAGTCAGTTCATCCAGCAACAGGCTGGAATCCGTTTCATCGGTGAAAGGGTCATCGTTTGCTGCAAATGTATCGATGCGATTGACGTTGAGCTGCACACCGAGCTGCATGCTGAATATGCCGTCGACATTGTTCATGCGCGTCGTGAGTTCTGCACCCGCATCCAATAGCTGGGCAGTCGTGAATTCGTAGTCGCCGATCACCGCGAAGTCGATTTGTGATGTCGCCCCGGGGGCCTGTGCAACGCTCCCTGTCACCTCCGACAGCAGGGCCTTGGCAAGCTCTCCGGCGTTTTTTACGGGTCCGATTTCGGAACAACTCAGCGCGCCGGGAGGGATTTGCAGATCGCCAAGCCTATAAATGAAAGCTTTTTCAATGCCCGTCGTAGTATCCCATTCGACATCAATCGCCAGCAGTTCGGTGCCGTCCCAAAGCATGCCACGGGGTACACCATCAGCGATGACGAGCCGCACCCACGAGTTCGATACGCCGGCTATGTCACCACGGTAGATTTCGTAACGGCTGTCCAGTTGCTCACGCTGCGCCGTGTCGAGAAGAGCCCGGTTGACCTCGAGGTTGATATCGAAATGCTTGCCAAAAGCATCAAACTGAAGCGAGCGCGCCTCTGCGCCCGGCTTCAGCTGGCCCGAGGACGTCGGGTACGCGATTCGCAGCTGTTCCAGCGGCTCCTGATAGTCGATTCGTATGCTGTCATTTGCATGCGCCGTCGTCAGTAGCATCAGGCCAAAGAAGACCGCTGCAACTCTCAAAATGTAGGTTCGCATCCGAGCACCTGCGCACTGGTTTTGTCAGTGTTCCAGCTTTGCAGAAAATCAGGTGTCGAAACAGGGCATGCGTCGTCGCTTATTGGCGACAGAGCCCCATAAAGCGAGCGCTGGTTCTCATTTTCGGGAACTTCTCGCCGGGCCGGCGAAAAATCCCTAGGAATCGGCACCTGTCAGTCGCAATGCACAGTCAGGCAGCTTTTCGCTTTCGAGAAAGGTGTCATGTTGCGTGGCCGTCAACAAATAGTGCTGTTTCGCATGCACAACAACAAACCAGTCGTCCAGGCGCTCGTCCTTATCGGTGACGAGTTCCAGGCGTCCGGACACTATCCGATAGGTGCCACTCTTCGGAAAGTCGGGAAACGAATTTATTATGGTGCCATCTTTATCGACGACGCGTTCGTCCGTGAACCTGTGCCATTCGAAACGGCCGTCCTTCAGTTCGATCCTGTCGCCTTCATACGGGATGCAACCGGGCTCGTAGAGCCCTTCGTGATTTGCACACGCGGTTAGCAGCAGCGTAAGGGCAATCAAAATTGTACGAAAAACAGTCACGTTTCAGGTTTCTCCACGGTCGCGTTCAGAGTGCGGCGAGAACCCGCTGCAGTTTGCCTTTGACCTCAACGGCCAGCGGTGCCACACGAGGATCTTCGACGAGTGACAATACGCTTTGCGGATCCATGAAGTCCACATGGACTTTTCCGGCCGCGTCTTCGCGAACGAGGACGTTGCAGGGCAACAACAGACCAATGTCTTCGACAGCCGCGATTGCCTGGTAAGCGAGCGCCGGGTTGCAGGCCCCGAGAATTCGATACGGTGGCATGTCCTTGTCGAGTTTCGCCTTCATCTTCGCCGCAACGTCGATATCCGACAGCACGCCGAATCCTTCTTTCTCGAGTTCCGCCGTAACCGTGTCGATCGCATCATCGAATGACAGGTCAACTGATTTGCCAAATCCGAATTCCGAGCTCATGAGTGTTGTTCCTTTTCCGCGCAAACCTCGGTCCCGCAGTAGATGTCGTGCAATAGTTGAATTACCCGGTCCGCCGGCCCATCGGCCAGCGTATAGAAAATGGTTTGCGATTCACGGCGTGTCTTGACGAGGCCTTGTCGTCGTAGCCGTGCCAATTGTTGCGAAAGCGCCGATTGGCTCAGCGGAATGTTTTCGTTCAGATCACTCACAGAACGCTCACCTTCGGCCAGCAGGCACAGGATCATCAAGCGGCTCTCGTTACCGAGTGCCTTCATCAGGCCCGCCGCGTCGGACGCATGCACCTGCATCTGACTTGCCGGCGGAATAACAGGTCCCTCATTTCCGACTCTTTTTTCGTCAGGAATCATCATCGTCACCCGCCTGCATCCCTGTGGTGCGATCAATATAGATGATACTAATTTAGTTGTCTATAAATTAGCATTTACTACTTTGTTCGGATGAGTGGCGACGTTCAGCGCCCGGCGTAATCCTGTACTGTTTTCCAGGCCACCTGCTGCAGGTACAGAGCGGTGTCCTTACCCAGCCCGGCGTCGTACAAAAGGCCAACCGGTGACCGGTTGT
>Ga0224512_10002111_pt1 | contig 18473 bp, 18 predicted proteins | sample SF_May12_sed_USG_4_FD_169103 | JGI IMG/M metagenome (GOLD analysis project Ga0224512, IMG submission 169103) | Sediment microbial communities from San Francisco Bay, California, United States - SF_May12_sed_USGS_13 | ecosystem: Environmental > Aquatic > Marine > Sediment | place: USA... | reverse complement strand
ATGTTGCTCGTGAGTCGCGACTCGAGCGCCGTGTGTACGTCTTCGTCATCGAGACCGATACTCCATTTGCCCGCAGCAAATTCGGTATCGAGTGCATTGAGTCCATCACGTATCGCCGTGCAGTCGGCAGCACTGATCAGGCCGATCTCTGCGAGCATTTCAGCATGCGCGATCGAGCCCTTCACGTCGTAGGAAACCAGGCGGGCATCGAGCAGGTGATCCTCGCCTGCTGTATATCGCAATACCCGATCGGCGAGTGGCAAGCCTTTTTCCCACAGCCGGCTCATAACGACTCGCCACCTTGCTCGGCCGGCGTCAATGCGGCGATGTCGTTGACGACCAAGGTGCCGGTTCCCTCATTGGTGAAGACTTCGAGCAGCAAACTGTCGGGGACCTTGTAAGAAATTACGTGCACACGATTGACGCCGTTTGCCAGCGCCGCATCGATCGCCGCGGCTTTTGGCAACATGCCATCGGCGAGCTTGCCGTCATCTCTGAGTTGGTCGAGGGCGGCGCGATCAATGTAGCTAATGAGTGACTGCGGATCATTGACGTCTTCGAGGACGCCGGCTGCGCCGGTCAGCAGAATCATTTTTTCGGCATTGAGCTCCGCAGCAATGGCGGCAGCGACGGTGTCTGCGTTGATATTCAGAATGGTCCCGGACTCGTCGCAGGAAAGTGGGCTGACAACGGGCATCAAGCCGTTGTCGAGCTGTTTCACCAATATGTCCGCTTCAACAGAGTCTATGTCGCCGACGAAACCATAGTCCACGGAAACCTCGCCCTCGCGCTCGACCGGAGGACGACGATGTGCGCGAATCAATCCGGCGTCGACGCCGCTGATGCCGACCGCCGGTATCTGCAAATCACGACACGTGGCCAGCACACGCGTATTGATCTGACCATTCAGCACCATCGTTGCAACATCGAGTGACGCACCGTCTGTGACGCGTCGACCGTCGATAAATGTTGTGTCGAGTCCGAGGGCCGTCGCGAGTTCGGTCGACTGCGGTCCACCGCCATGAATCAGGACGACGCGAATACCGACCTGGTGCAGGATGCCGACCTGCTCCATGAGTGCATTTGTCTGTGCCGCATCTGCAAAGATTTCACCGCCTGCTTTGAGAACAAAGACCTTGCCCTTGAACAAGCGAATATACGGTGCTGCGTGCTTGAGGGCCGACACGACAATCGCGCGGTCCTTCTTCGTTATCATGATTGTGTCCCGAGCATCTGATGCAGAACGGCCATCTGCGCGAACATGCGGTTGCGCGCTTCGGCGATGACAATGCTGCGTGGGCCGTCGAGTACGCGCTCGCTGACAACGACGCCGCGGCGTACGGGCAGGCAATGCATGAAGCGGCAATCGTCTCTCGCGTTATCAAACCATGGTTCATCCACACACCAGTCGAGCAGTTCTTCCCGCAGTTTCTGATCGCTGAGCTTGTCGCCATAGTGTTTGGTCGACGACCAGGATTTCGCATAAATGACATGCGCGCCTTCCATCGCCTCGACCCTGTCTTCGGATTCGACGATCGAGCCGCCACTCTCGTCGGCGGCTGCCCTGGCCTTTTGCATGATTGCGTCCGGCAACTCAAAGCCCTCGGGGCGCAGGACGGTCACATCCATGCCGCGTTTCGCAGCCATGTGCAAGGTTGATGCAGGCACTGCAAGTGGCAAGGCGCGCGGGTGGTAGGCCCAGCTGAGCACGAACTTCCCACCTGTCGCCGGCATCCCGAGGTCATCCATGGTCTTCCAGTCGGCAAGGCTCTGACACGGATGGTTCATTGCGGATTCCATGTTGATGTATGGCGTGTGAATCAGATCGGTCAGTGCCGTGAATTCGGTCTCGGCCATGTCGAATTCGAGGTTTTGTCTCTGCGCAAAGGCGCGAATTCCAATCGCGTCACCGTAGGACGCGATGACCGGCACGGCTTCGCGAATGTGTTCGGCGGCCGCGCCGTCCATGACAATTCCCGGCCTGGTCTCGATGCCATGTATCGACATTTCGGGTGAAATGACGAACGAACCGCCACCGAGGCGCGTCATGGCAGCCTGAAACGATGCGAGCGTGCGTAACGACGGGCTCAGAAACAGCAAAGACAGCACCTTGCCACGCAGAGCCTCGGGCTCCGGATGTTGTTCGAGGCGCAGTGCGAGTTCGAGCAGGGCGGCGATCTCGTCACTGCTAAAGTCGGCTAGATCATTGAATGCTTTCATCGGGGTCTCTCTTGATTGACGGTCGGTGCCATCGACTCGAGGGCGTGAGCAAGGTAATCGACATGTCGGGCCTCGAGCACGAGCGGTGCAAGTATACGCAATACATCCGGATCTGCGCTTGTGCCGGTCAGTATGTCGTGCTCGAGCAGGGCATTCCGAACTTCGACGGCCGGGCGATCACAAACGAGTCCAAGCAACAGACCCATGCCCTGGATCTTCTGCACCGGGCCAATCCGGCATTGCTCGCGAATCTGCGCCTCGCGCTCGCGAACGTTTTTGAGCAAACCATCGGCGTCGATCGACTCGATCACCGCATTGATCGCAGCTGCGGCGACCGGTCCGCCACCGAATGTCGTGCCGAGATCACCAGGTCCGAAGTGCGGCGCAATGTCTTCCGTGCAAAGGACTGCGCCGCACGGAATACCGCCACCCAGGGCTTTGGCGCTGGTCAGAATATCGGGCGAGATCTCGTGTGCCTGCACGGCGAAATACTGGCCGCAACGACCCATGCCCGACTGAACTTCATCGGCGATCAGCAACACGCCGTGCCGTCGAGTGCAATCGCGAAGTTCGGTCAGGAACTCGTGCGACAGGTCGTAGGCACCCGCGACGCCCTGAACCGGCTCGACTATCACGGCCGCAATGTCATTGTCGATCATTGCTTTCGCTGCCGCACAGTCGTCGCGTGGTATGAAGTCGACATCGAACGGTTTCTCAGGAAAGCCGTACCACTTCCGGGAGTTCCAGGTCACGGCCCCGGCAGCGGCGGTGCGGCCGTGAAAGCCCTGAGTAATCGCGAGCACCTTCTTGCGATGTGTGACGACACAGGCCATGCGCAGCGCGTTTTCGTTAGCTTCGGCGCCTGAGTTGACGAAGAACACGCGACTCAGTTCCCGTGGTGCAATTGCCACGAGCTTCTCGGCAGCCCGGGCACGCACTTCCAGTGCGACGGCGTTGCTCTGAAATATCAGCCTGGCGCTCTGTTTGCTGATTGCATCAGTGAGACGTTGGTGACCGTAGCCGAGCGAGGCAACCGCGTGGCCGCCATACAGATCGAGAATACGGCGACCATCCGACGTAATGATGTCGCAACCGGCCGCACGCTCGGGCACGAATGGCAATTGCCCATAAACCGGGAGCGTCGTTGCCGCCTCGCGTGTGCGCGGATCGGAGGCCGCCGGATCCATCGCTGCGCCGGCCATCTAGGTCCATCCCGGCGCGGCGGCGCCGAGGCCGTTTGCCTCGGGCAGGCCCCACAGGCGATTCATCCACTGCACCGAGCCGCCAGCGGCACCCTTGACAAGATTGTCGATGACGCTCATGACCACCACAGTGTCGTCGCTCACAGCGACGCCGATCCGGCAGTGATTGCTGGCTATGACATCCTTGAGTCGAGGCGTGCCGCTGGTCACTTCGACAAACGGCGAGTCGGCGTACGCCCTTTCGAATACGTCGGTAAGTTGCTCGACGGAAACCGGTTGCGTCGTTTTAGCCTGGACGGTCGCATGGATGCCTCGGGCAAAAGGCCCGGAATGAGGGACGAAGTGCACTGTCGTTTCGCGGCCGCTTGCCGCTTCGGCAAGTCCTGCGATCTCGGGCGAATGGCGGTGTGCGAGCGGCTTATAGGCATACAGGTTGCTGTGCCGCTCGGGATGATGGGTTCCTGCTTGCGGGCTGCGCCCGGAACCGGTGCTGCCCGTGATGCCGTTGACGAAGACCTCGCTCTCGGTCAGTCCGGACCGCAACATCGGTACGATGGCAAGCAGGACGGCGGTTGCGAAACAGCCCGGATGGCCGACGTGCGCGGCCCGTACGTCGATGACGTGTTCTGGCACACCCGATTGAAAGTCAGCCAGCAAATCCGGCGCCCCATGCCCGGTGCCGTATACGACCTCGTAGTCCAGCTGATTGGCGTAGCGAAAGTCCGCAGATGAATCGACAACGTGTACTGTGATGTCTTTTTTTGCAGTCGCCGCAAGCGCGTCGGCGACGAGCGCAGCCGAGGCGCCGTGCGGAGCTGCGGAAAACAGCGCAAGCTTGCTGCCTGCCGCCAGTTTATCGAGCCACTCGCCGTGACTGACGAAGCGCTCGTCGCCGTAGGCGCCTGCCAGGTTTGGATAGGTTGCTGCGATTTCTTGTCCGTCGCGGCTTGTTGATACCGCGGCGGCGAACTGCAAGTCCGGATGTCCGGCGATCAGGCGCAACAGTTCACCCCCAACATAGCCAGTCGCGCCTAGCACGACGGCCTGAATAGTGTCGCTCACGCGGCCTCCTTATCGTTCAGTATTGCGGCGACAAGATCGCCGAGGGCGACCCCGTTCGACAAAGCGTTGATCGCCGGCAGAGACAAACGCTCCCGTATCTGATCGACGCCGACCGCGTTGTCGGTGGCCGGGCCCGTAACCACGGCGGGTTCAATAGCGAAATTCTCGCGCAGTATCCTGGTACCGCCCCAGGCTGATACCGGATCGTTGGCACACAGAATGACAGCAGTTAACGCAGCACGAATCGCTTCGTCCGAGAGTATGGCCTCGACACCGTAGGCGCCAAGCAAGCCGTCACCGAGTTCCAGCACGATGACATCGGGTTTGTTCCTGGCCAGGCTCGTCAGCAATGCGCGAGTTAACGCGGGGCCATTTTCAGCCGTCGTGGTGACAATTCCCAGGTCGGAGAAAATCATCGTCTCGGCTGCTCCCGCATCCTCCATCGTCAGGATGTCACGTCGCAGTGACACCCCCGTCGCCTTGCATGCGGCAACGTGCAGCCCCAGGTGCCGCAGGCGGCTGACGATCGCACATGCCGCCGCCGTTTTGCCGGAGTCCATGCAGGTCCCGGCCATTGCGACAACGGGTACCCCATTCGTGTCGAGTTCCGCTGTCGCATCCAGGGTCGTATCGCCGGCGCGGGCAGGCACGCCTATACGCTCACCGAGATATGGAAAGTGCAATACGGTGCCGAGGACTTCGCAATCGAAAGGCGGACCGACATCCGGATTCGCGGAGTCGCAGATTCCCAGTACGCCGCCAATATTGAGTAACTGAATCGTGTCACCGGCCGACAGGTTGGTCGGCAAGTGCCCGGAGTAACCACGCAATGCCTTGCGATGGCCCAGGGCGCCCACAACGACGTCACCCTGGTTCACCGTTGCCATTCGGCCGGACGTGAGTTCGAGCTGGTTATAGCGTGCCTTGTTGTTCAGAACCCGCACCGCGACCAGGACACCTTCTTCACAGGGAATCTTCCCCGACAGCCGCAGCTCATGTCCCAGCTCACTGTGCTGGGCGACCGAGGCGATCTTGTCCACCACAACGCTTTTCATGCTCAGTCTCCCCCCGCCCTGGTTTGCAATGACCCCGGCAGGGAGAGAATCCGTGCAAAGCCAAGAGCATCGGACGCGGTCCACTCGCCTGCGGCCTCACCGTAAACGCCCCTGGTGGCCGCCAGCAAAGAGTGTCTGGACTCGACGCCTTCAACAAACAGATTGCCCGGTCGCAGCGCAAACGTGACGGTGCCGGTGACGCGCTGCTGTGACGAACGCAGAAAAGCCTCGATGTCACCGCACACAAGATCCAGCTGTTTGCCTTCGTGGACAAGGTCGCCATAGACGGCAGCGATGCTGTCTTTGACACGCATCTGTTGCGCGCTGAGGACGAGTTTCTCGAGTTCTCGATGCGCGGTGACCAACGTGACGGCGGCGGGTGCCTCGAACGCGACGCGGCCTTTTGTGCCGAGCACAGTATCGCCGAGGTGGATGCCGCGACCGATGCCGTAACGTCCCGCCAGTGTCTCCAGGGCTTCTATCAGTTCGACTGGCGGCATTGCCTTGCCATCCAGGGCAACGGGCACGCCAGCGGTGAACTCCAGCGTATGTTGCGACGCTCGCTGTGGATCGCCAAACGCAGTCGGCGATAACACCCATGCGTCTTCGGGGATTGAGTTTGCCGACGTCAGCGTTTCCTGGCCGCCTATGGTGATGCCCCACAAACCGCGGTTGATCGAGTACGCCGACCCCTGCGCGGGCAACGGCATATCGTGATCCTCGAGATACCTGAGTTGCTCCTCGCGCACCCAGCTGTTGTCACGCACCGGAGCGAGAATATCGAGTCCCGGGTTAAGGGTGCGCAATGCTACCTCGAAACGAACCTGGTCATTGCCCGCAGCCGTGCAGCCGTGCGCAACCGTCGTCGCCTCGCGGTCCCTGGCAAGCTGTGCGAGTCGTGCTGCCTGCAAACCGCGTTCTGCGCCAACACAAAGCGGATACGCGTGGCCGCGCAACACGTTACCGGCAATCAGGTAGGTGATTACCGTGTCGAAGAAGTCCTGTTTGCAGTCGATAAGCACATGCTCAATAGCTCCGAGTGCCCTGGAGCGTTGCTCAAGTGCCGCCGCCGCCTGCGCATCGATACCGCCGGTATCGACGGTCGCTGTGATGACGTCGCGGCCGTACGTCTGTTTCAGCCATGGCACACAGAACGACGTATCGAGTCCGCCGGAGAACGCAAGGATGATGGGTGAAAGGTCTTTGCTCACATGATTGTCCTGAGGTCGGCGAACTACGCGCGGGCGCGCTCAATTTTCGCAATGAGTATTTTCTGGCTTGCGGCCGTTTCGGATGCGACGAACACTGTATCGTCGCCGCCGATATTACCGATCATTTCCGGCCAGTTGCTGCGATCGAGTGCGAGCGCAACGCGCTGCGCCGCGCCAATTGCGGTCTTTATAACCGTGAGGTTGGGGCCGGCCGGCCGGATACTGCGCAGGAATTCCGCGACGCGCGCGAGTTCCTCGTCGCCGCTGACGTCGGCACCGGGCAGCTCGTAGCCACGACTGGTCTTGATGGCGCCCAGTTCCTTGAGGTCACGGCTGACGCTGGACTGGGTCGCAATCAGCCCCTGCTCGGTCAACTCGTCCACCAGCGACTGTTGCGTCCCGGCGGGAGCGCGCTTCAGCAGCTGCCGGATCGCGTCGCGGCGCAGCAGTTGTTCATCGCTGGAGTTGGGCATCGTGAGTCTCGCATAAATATGCGCATACTTTTATCAAAATGCGCATATTCAGTCAAGGCCCCAATTCCCATAATTAACGCTATTGCAGTTACACTGCGCTGCCCTGCAAATTGTGGAACAACAGATGTCGTTACCCGAGACGGTTGAGATCGAGACGGCGCCAGATCCTGGCGGCAGCGTAATCTGGCTGCACGGTCTGGGCGCCGATGGCCACGACTTCGAGCCGATTGTGCCCGAGCTGCGTCTGGCTGGCAGCCTCGCGCTGCGGTTCGTGTTTCCGCACGCACCGCTGCGGCCGGTTACGATCAATGGCGGCATGAGGATGCGCGCCTGGTACGACATCCTGAGTCTTGAACGAGATGCGCCGGTCGACGAGACAGGCATCCGCGACAGTGGCGAGATCCTAAATGCCCTGATCGCTCGTGAGCGTGAGCGAGGTATCGATGCGAGCAACATTGTCGTTGCCGGCTTCTCTCAGGGCGGTGCGATTGCGCTGCATACCGCGCTGCGTTACCCGGAGCGCCTCGCCGGCCTGATGGCTTTGTCGTGCTACCTGCCGCTGATCAGTCACTTCAAGGACGAAGTTGTCGATAATCCGCGCGCATGCAACCAGGAACTGCCCATATTCATGGCGCACGGCAGCTTTGATCCCATGTTGCCGATGCAATTGGGACGTACATCGGCCGAGCTGCTGCTTGAGTCAGGGTTTCGTGTCGAATGGCACGACTATCCGATGGCACACGCCGTCTGCGCCGAGGAGATCGACGACATTCGGGCATGGCTACTGTCGGTCTGCAGCGGCGCGGAATGAGTACCGCGACTCACCGGAGCTGACGCCAGCCGCATCAAATCGGCGCTCAAGAAAGTGCCAGTGCCCTGACCGATCGGCACGGACAACCGTGGAACAGCGGGTGCCATAAGCAGGCGTTACGATGAACGGCGCGGTAATCGCATGTGCTGTCGCAAACGGCAGGTGCTCACTGTCGGCTTCGTCAATCGGGCCTTTGTCGCGATCACCAAGCAAGCGCAATAATTGTGATTCATTGGCCTGGTCTGTCTGCAACAGCGCAGCGAGCCGCGTCTTGCTGCGCGCGACTTTTTCCCAGGGCGTGTCGAGCGTCGCGTTGCTCAGGCCATAGATTCCCGCCTCCAGTTCCTGCAAGCCGCCGCCGCGATTGGACAAATAGGCGAGGGTCGATCCGTCAGTCACGAGCAGGTTGAATCCGGCATAGTCGTCCGGATCGATTCCGCGCAGGTATGCCGCCGGCGTCAGGCTGCCCCGCAGGAATTCGCTAACGAGATGTCCTCTTGACCGCAGCCCGACGTGTTTGTTTTCGGCATCGCGATAATTCGTCACGGTCGCGAAACGGCCATTTCGCTGCACGCCGAGCCAGGTTCCGCCTGCCTGCAGGTCACGACCGGCAATGATATCGGGCTGGTCCGGCCACCAGCCCGCCTCCTGGGTCGGTCTGGCGTGAAACTCGTCCCGATTCGCGGCGACGATCAGCGGATTGTCCGCCTGGACGTTGAAAGCCAGGACAACGAGACACACCTCAGTCGCCCGGCGCCAACGCCATCCAGTAATCCACGAGCCGGCGCGCAATCGAAATCCTGAATGGCAATTTCGGAAATCCGGAGCGCAGCTCCGCACGCGTAAACCAGCGCGCATCCTCGAGTTCCGCATCGTTCAGCACGATATCGAGCGAGCTCGCCTCGGCGACGAATCCCAGCATCAGCGACGAAGGAAACGGCCACGGCTGCGAGCTGTGATAGCTGACCTTGCCGACGCGAATATTCGTTTCTTCAAAGACCTCCCGCCGCACCGAGTCTTCGAGACTTTCTCCCGGTTCCACGAAGCCGGCAATCGTCGAATAGCGGCCCTCCGGCCAGCTGCTTTGTCGCCCGAGCAGGCAGCGCTCTCCGTCTGTCACCAGCACGATGATCGCAGGGTCGACGCGAGGGTAAATTTCGCGACCGCAATCCTCATTGGTGCAAATACGCGAGTTTCCGGCGGCCTCGGGACGGGCCGATGAGCCACAGGCACCGCAGAAGACCTGCGATGCATGCCATAACACCAGCGCCCGCGCGTGCGCGACGAGATTCGCCTGATCCGCAGGCAGCACGGTACCGAGGTAGCGCAGGTCATGAAATTCGCCAAGTTCCGGAAACGGTGCGTCGGCCCCTCCTGAGAACGCCGCTGCGAAGGCCGGTTGCTCTTTGAAGATACCGAGAAAGATCAGGTCCTGGTCGGCAACGACAGCTTCGATCTGGGCGCGCGCAAGCGACACGGCCGTGAGCGGGTCGCCACCGGCAAGACATCGATCGCCCCACACGGGGAAAAACAGACTGTTATCACTCCGGATCGCTTCTGCCAGCCAATCGGGGTCTTTGCGCCGCTCGCCATTTCTGTCGACAAACGCTCCGGCGAATACGTTGTGGTTCTCCATCCGGGCGATAGATTACCTGCAGCGGCTAGCCGCCGGCAAAACTATGTGCGCCGGGCCGGCGGCGCCGGTGCATCTCGATCTCGCAGGACGGGCAGCTCTTATGGTCCAGCGCGTAGGCATCCTGGACATAGCGTGACAGACAGCTGCTGCAAATCGCCAGATACAGCTCGTCGTTGTGGGAGATGTTCTGCAACAGGCTCCAGGCCCACTCGAAACTCAATTCGGCCTCATCATGCAGCAGCAGATAGGTTTCGTAGGCACGGCAGACTCGGTGTCCGAATTCGACATCCGGTCTTGGCCAGCAAGGCGATACGTTGTTGCTGCTATCAATGCGTAACAGGAGTCCGCTGCAATAAAGGGCGACCAGCATCGTTGCCTGCAACTGGTTTTCGGGATTCTTGACGAATCGGGTAATCTGGCGCGGTGATTTGCCACGGCGACGACGGATGTCGTTAGCGCCCGTATTCCGGAAATAGGTGCTGTAGAGTTTTCGGATGCGGTCATCTGAAAGACCGGTGCATTCGCGGATTGTGCGCGTGCGAGCTTCATGTCGGATCATCCTGAGCGCAAGTTCGAATTGGCTGCGTTCGGCAGCGTAACGGTCGTCGGTCAATCGCATTTACGTCTCCTTGTGCTAGAAATAGACCATATATAGTGTTACAACACCATATATTATCCATACATGGTCTCGTGATCAAAAATACAGTAACTCAAGAGACGCGCGAGAAATGAGCGTGACAGGGGGAATCCATGGACTTTTCCGGACCGCAACCGGCCGATTTCGACAATATCCAATCTCTGAACCGTGCCTTCCTGCGGCATTTGCGCAAGGCCTCCCGAGGCCAGCGGATCCGGCAGGCGTTTGTGCCGGCGCAACGCGCGCCGATAAAGGCCATGAGTGACCTGCAGATCGAGCGACTCTCGGCAACGCCTTTCCTGTTGCTGTCCTTGCGCGAGCGCGATGGCGACTACTGGCGTGTCCTCACGGACGACAATGCGCAGGACGATCTGTTTCCGGACAGCGATACCGATGATGGCTCCGGCCAACTGACAGCAGCCGCTCTGGCGTTCATGTGGCAGCTCTCAAGGCGCAGTCCGTACGCGACACGCCTGGTTTCCGGTGCCACGCTTGGCTGGTGTGAACAAATCGCCGAGTGCACGCTGTTGCGATTGCTGCAACAGACGAGCGCACGCAATGACCTGCTGCGGCCACGCCTGGCGGAAAAACAGGAGTTCTGGACCAAACTGCTCGGCCCGGGGCTCAGTGCCAGGTCGGATGTGCGCCGGGCTGCTCAACTGACAGCGCTGCAGTCGATCCTGACCGAGGATCCTGCGCGCCACTATCGGCCGACGAGGGCGGCCGCCTGTCATACCCTGGCGCCGTCCCTGCGTCTCGCCGCAAAGAGAGATGGCTCGTGACGCCATCAGCTTGTGTGACGCTGTGCTGGCGACATGGTTACAATAGCCCGCCTCATGCAAGCGCTATCGATAACAAACCTGACAAAAACATACGCCAACGGCAATCAGGCACTCAAAGGCATCGACTTTTCGGTCGCGCTTGGTGACTTTTACGCGCTCCTGGGACCGAACGGGGCAGGCAAGACGACTGCGATTGGCATCATCAGTTCGCTGGTCAACAAGTCAGCGGGAGAAGTCGAGATATTTGGCCACAACATCGATACTGAGTTGGAAGCGGCGAAAACCTGTATCGGTCTGGTGCCCCAGGAGATCAATCTGAATCTGTGGGAAGGCGTCCACAATATCGTGCTGAATCAGGCGGGCTATTATGGCCTCGGTCGCCGGCTGGCGCGCGAACGATCCGAGAAATACCTGCGCGAACTACGTTTATGGGACCGTCGTGATGACTCGGCGCGGAGCCTTTCCGGCGGCATGAAGCGTCGCCTGATGATCGCCCGCGCACTCGTGCATGAGCCCAGATTGCTGATTCTCGACGAGCCTACGGCAGGGGTCGACATCGAAATCCGGCGTTCGATGTGGGACTTTCTGCGCGATATCAACGATGCGGGAACCACCATTATCCTGACCACGCATTATCTTGAAGAGGCTGAATCATTGTGCCGGCATGTGGCCATCATCGACGAGGGCAGGATCATCGAAGACGCGCGCATGAGTACGGTCCTCAGGAAATTACAGCGTGAGGTATTTGTGCTGAGCCTCGCGGAACCCCTGGGCGAGGCCCCCGACCTTGACGGCTTCGAGACCTTGTTGCGTGAGGACGGCGAACTCGAAGTCGATAAAGGTCCGGCCGTCAATCTCAATGATCTGTTCGCGCAACTGGCTGCACGAAATATCAAGGTACTCAGCCTGCGCAACAAAGCCAACCGGCTCGAAGAATTGTTCATGCGGCTTGTCGAAAACAAGCAGAACGGTTTCGAAGAGCCTGCAGCGCGATGAATCTCGCGCTGAATGCCGTCGCATTGCAGACAATCGTCCGCAAGGAAATGGTGCGCGTCCTGCGTATCTGGATACAGACGGTCGTGCCACCTGCGATAACGATGACGCTGTACTTCATCATTTTCGGCAATCTGATCGGCCGGCGTATCGGTACGATGGATGGTTTCGACTACATGCAGTACATCGCGCCGGGTCTCATCATGATGTCGGTAATCACGAATTCCTATGGCAACGTCGTTTCCTCGTTTTTCGGGGCCAAATTCGGTCGTCACATCGAGGAGATGCTCGTGTCGCCGATGTCGAATGCGACCATAATAATCGGGCATGTGGCCGGTGGTGTGTTGCGCGGCGTTCTGGTCGGCCTGCTCGTTACGATTATCGCGCTGTTCTTTACCAAGCTCGAAGTTCGCCATCCGTTTATTACGATTTCGATCGTGCTGTTATCATCTGTCGTCTTTGCGCTGGCTGGCTTTATCAATGCGGTATTTGCCAAGAAGTTCGATGACATATCTATCGTGCCCACATTTGTGCTGACTCCTTTGACCTATCTCGGTGGCGTGTTCTATTCGATTTCACTGTTGCCCGAATTCTGGCAAAAAGTGTCGCTGGCCAATCCGATTCTGTACATGGTTAACGCGTTTCGCTATGGGATTCTCGGTACTTCAGATATCAGCATTGGCGTGGCGTACGCCATTCTCGTTGTTTTTGTCGTCATGCTATTCGTCGGCTGTCAGCAGTTGATGCGCCGTGGCGTTGGCATTCGTGAATAGCGATGTGCGGCCGCTTCGCTTTCTATTCTCCGAGTGAGGCAACCGCCGCATTATTCGGGGTGAGCACATCGATCAGCGTTGCGCCCCGGTACAATATCGCGCCGACCCAGGACATCGCTGCAATTCGAAATGACGAGAGCGAAGGCCGTGAGTTGACGATGCTGCGCTGGGGACTGGTGCCGTTTTGGGCGAAAGACCCCTCGATCGGCAACCGCATGATCAATGCTCGCGCCGAGACGGTCGCCGAGAAACCGGCGTTTCGAGCCGCCTATCGCCACCGTCGCTGCCTGGTGCTTGCCGATGGCTTTTACGAATGGCACAAGGAGGGTGCCGGCAAGACGCCCTATTACATATCGGCGGTCAGCGGCGAGCCATTCGCTTTTGCCGGATTATGGGAAAACTGGCATGACAAGCAGAGCGACGCGTCAATACAAAGCGCCACGCTCATTACGACAGCGGCGAACGACTTCATGTCGACCTTGCACCATCGCATGCCGGTCGTGCTGCACGGAGAGACGGCGGATCGTTGGCTGGCTGGCGATGATGATCTTATCGAGTATGCGGCGAGCCATGGGCCAGGACTGAGGGCGTGGCCGGTTGATCGCCGCGTGAACAATGCTCGCAACGAAGGCGCAGACCTGATTGACGCCACGGGCGAGACGCTGGAAGCCTAGCCGGCGAGATCCTCGGCCGACGTATAGGGCTGTACTGCGACGACGAGCGTGCCGGGTCCGGCGTGAACGCCGAGACCCGCACCGATCTCGGCAACCGTGAGTCGCTTGATCTGCGGCAAGCTCTGCTGCAGCAAGCTTGCCAACTCTTGTGCTTCGTCGGCAGAGCTGGCGTGACCGATAGCAATGCTCAGCGGACCAGCCTCGGGTGTGCGTCGCACCACATGCCGCGCAAATTTTTTGCTCATGTTGCTTTTACCGAAGGAAAAGCCGCTTGGCGCGACGCGACCATCGGGCGTAGTGCGTATGAATGGGGTGAGGTTCAGCAGTTTCGTTAACGTACCGGCCCATTTCGGTATCCGCCCGCCACGCACCGCGTAGCGTATATCCCGCAGGGCCCCGTAAGTGTTTGTCTGCGGGATGAGCGCCTCGACCACTGCCACAGCCTTATTCACCGACAGTCCGGCCTGCGCGCACTCCGCGGCCAGGACGACCAGCAGACCCTGGCCCAAAGACGCATTGCAGGAATTGATGACGTGAATTTTGCCCGGCGCGTTGATTCGTTCCGCGGCCGAACGGGCGGCCTCGTAGGTGCCACTCGCGGCGCTGGTCAGATTGATCGAAATCACATCTTTGAAATGACTTGCGAGAAATTGAAACTGGCGACGAAAGTCGCCGGGTGCAGGTTGCGAGGTCGTCGGGTGATTCGGGTTGGAGGCGAGCTCCGCGAAGAACTCATCTGCAGTGATGCTCACCTTGTCGAGATAACCTCGGTCACCAAACTGGACGCGGCAGGGAACCATGTGAATATCGAGACGCTCCATGTCTTCGTCGGCGATGTCGGCCGCCGAATCCGTGATTACCGCGAAACTCTTGCTCGCGTCGTGACTGCTATGTGCCTGACGATGCATGTCATCAGCTTTCTCGGCACTTGGCTCGCCATACAGACGGCATATGTCGAACACTTCCTCCGGATCATTAACATGTACATGAATCCTGGCCTTGCGTTTGGTGCCCGCGAGAACCAGAGAGTCGCCGAGCACCGAGAGCGCTTCCCTCAATTTTCGCCGATTGATGTCGGTGCCCGTGACAATGCACTCGGTGCAGTATCGATATTCCGAATCTTCGGCAGAGCCCGCCATGATGACCGGCGCGTCAGCGGCATGCAGTGTCGACAAGTCGGGCTGCTTTGCTATTCGGCCATGCTGGATGTAGTCATTCATACCGGCGACCAGTTCGACGAATCCCTTGGCTCCGGCGTCAACGACGCCGGCTTTTCGCAGTACGTCCAGCTGCTCTGTCGTCTTCGCCAGCGCATCGTTCACGCGCTCGATTGCCGCAGCCATGACGGCTGGAAACCCGGCGTCCTGAGACGCAACAACATGCGCCCTGATGCTCTCCGCGAAGCTGGCAATCACCGATAAAATCGTACCTTCACGAGGCTTGGATAGCGCGTCATGGGCGTATTCACTGCCCTGGCTGACCGCCTTGCCAAACGTGTACGGTGTCAGACGCGACAGCTCACCGGCGGAGTCGCTTACACCCTGGAAGAATTGTGCAACGATGGCACCGGAGTTGCCTCTCGAACCATCGAGCAGCGCATCGGCGATCGATGCCAGCAGGGTTCCGAGGTGCTTTTCGCCCGGGCGTTTCAGCACCGTAAGCGCGGCACCGAGAGACAAACTCAGGTTTGTGCCGGTATCGCCGTCAGCGACCGGGAACACGTTGATGTGATTAAGATAGTCCTGTTCACCGATAACACGATGAATCCCGGACACGAGTGCGTCGGCAAGCGCATCACCATCAAGATATCGTGTGACGGTCGGTGTCAAAAGTGCTGCTACTCGCGCGGTAGCAGAAAGGTCGTGCCCTGATGTTCAAGAATGACACCGTCGGGCGTGATTTCCACAACAACCGGTCCTTCATCCAAGGTCGATCTCTCGCGATGCTTTGTCATATTGATAAATACGAAGCGCTCCGCAGGGTCGTCGCTGTAGACGTGGATGTCGAGGTGCAGATCGGTCATCTGCAGCGTACCGTTAACGCGAACCTCATCAATCGTCAGCACGCGTTCGGCTGATGCACGAGAGGCTGGTCTGCCAACGACCTGTGGCTGGTTCGCATTCGGATTCGCCGGCGCTATGTCGGTCACGTCCGGCTGATTCTGTTTTGCCGCGGCAATCTTTTCCTCGAATGACGGCCCCGAGGTTTGAGTCGGTCGGGCTGGTACCTCCTGGGCGGCAGCGGGTTGCGTGCTTGGCCTTTCGGGGCGCAACAGGATACCGATGAGCACGACAATATTGACGAAGAGCAGCAATCCCAGTATCCACAGCCACTTGAACGACTGCGTTTCGCCCGAACCGGACGGGACGCTGGAAAACTCTGCGCCACCTTGCTGCTGGCGTTCGGTTTCCGATTTCTTCAGTGCATCGAGGATGAATGACATGCGCTACTCCTGAGCCAGTCGCGGAATCGTGAGTCGCGGAGTGGTGTCGGGCGCGAGCAGTGTATTGATTATGATTTGCGTCTGGTTCCCCGCCAGGCCGTCAACATCGAGGCGATGGTCGCGCTGAAATGCGCGTACCTGCTGCTGCAGTTCCGCATCGAAGATGTCGGAGTCTGCTGCTGCCGTCTGATAGCGGGAGTCGATCGCAGCGAGGCTTTGGCGCAACCAGACGACATCCTGGCCGCTCGATCCGGGACCCAGCGCTTCCGCCGTTGCGGTCGGTGGTCGCCACAGCAGCAGGTACTGCCCAAACCACATCTCGGAGACGTCGTCGATCGGGTGCATGACCGCAACACCGCCGATCGACAACTCGACGTTCTCACCATCGATGGCGGTCAGGACGACGCTGTGGGCTGCGCCCGTGCTGTCGATCAGCGTCAGTATCGCAGGGCGATCGTACTGCTTGAGCCCACTCCAGGAGCCGCGCTGAAACAAGCACTCGAATCCAGCTGCGGCCGCCTGCGCGCAACCACGTTCGCCGCGCCGGTATTCTAGGCCCCAGAGATCCAGTAACGTAACCAGTGCCGATTCGGTGTTGGTGAGGTCCGTGGCCAGTTGCAACTGTGCGTCCAGCGACGGTTCAGTTTCGGTTGCACTTTCGGATTCAGGTTCCGGGTCTGCGGCGTCCGCGACTGTGTCGGTGGCCGGCTGCGCCAGTGGCTTCTGTGCCACGCTCGGGAGCGGCGGATCGACAACATCATCGATTTGCCCGCGGCGCTGCTCCAGGCCGGTCATGAAACTCGCGACGATGACGACCGCGACCGCAACACCAAAAACAGGTACGGCCCGGCGCAGCCAGCCTCCGGTGGTCGATTTGCCGGTGATCTCGGCCGCAGCACGCCTGATCATGCGTCGATTTACGCGTCGACTCTCGCTGCTGTATGCACCAAGCAGCGCCCTGTCGCAGATGACGTTGATCAGCCTCGGCACACCTTGAGACAGGCGAAACACCTCGCGCTTGGCGCCCGCATCGAAAACCTCGCCCAGCGCGCCGGCGACTTTGAGTCGATGTTCTATGTACTGCGCCGTCTCGTCACGTGACAGCGGCTCGAGGTGATAGCGGCCGGTTATTCGTTGCGCGAGTTGCCTCAAGTCGTTCCTGGCCAGCAAATCGCGTAACTCCGGCTGGCCGATAAGAATGATCTGCAGGAGTTTTTGCTTTGCAGTCTCGAGGTTCGTCAGTAACCGCACTTCCTCAAGGACTTCGGGCGCGAGATTCTGTGCTTCGTCAACAACCAGGATTGTGCGCCGTCCGTCCGCATGCGCCGCGAGGAGATGCCGGTTCAACGCATCGATAAGCGCTTTGATGCTGCCTTTTTCTTCCGGCACGGTGACGCCGAGTTCCTCGCAGATCGTAACGAGAAACTCGCGAGCAGATAGCTGGGGATTGAGACAAACCGCGACGTCGGCATTCGCCGGCATGCGATTCTGGAGCAGGGTGCGGACCAGTGTCGTTTTGCCGGTGCCGACCTCGCCCGTAAGCTGCATGAAGCCGCCGCTCTCGGTAACGCCGTAAACCAGGTGTGCAAGCGCCTCGCCATGGCGTTCGCTCATGAACAAATAACGCGGGTCAGGCGTTATCGAAAACGGTTTTTCATTCAGGCCGAAGAAGCTGGTGTACATGATTCGTCGTCGCCGCGCGAGGCTGGATTCTCAGGAGTCAATTCTACATGACTCAGGGCCTGTTCAACGTTCGGGCCCGGCCTACCGACAGATTGCCAAAGCGATCGCGAATGTTATCGACAGTCTGGTCAAGCACGGCGGGCCCGGCGCTTTCATCGTCAGCAAACAGGTCTCGCTGCTCGGCCGGGGACAGCTTGGTGCCGCCAACGCCTAACAGCCGAATACGTGAGTCCGGGTTCGATCCGAGCCAGTCACCGAGCAACTGGCATGCCACTTGATAAATCTGATCGGTATTGTTGACCGGTGGTCGCAAGCTCTTCTGCCGAGTGAACGTCTGGAAATCGGATTGTCGGATCTTGATTTGCACTGTCCCGGCCTGCAGCTGCGCCTTGCGCAGCCGTCGCGCGGTCGTCTCCGACAGGCGCAATAACTCGCGCTGCATTTCGCTGCGATCAGCGAGGTCCACAGCGTACGTCTCCTCTGCGCTGATCGATTTTTCGGTGCGAGACGCGACGACCGGGCGATTGTCGATGCCGGCGGCACGTTCACGGGTGCGTGCCGCAAACCGGCCAAAGATGGGTTCGAGATCCCGATCCGGGGCGAGCCGCAGATCAGCAATACTGTGGATATTGATCTTTTGCAGACGGGCGAGCGTCTGCGGGCCAATGCCCGGGATCACAGCAACAGGCAGCGGATCGAGCCGTTCGCGGCAATTTGCCGCCGTGATGATTACCAGGCCATCCGGTTTATCGAGATCTGATGCGATTTTGGCAACGAGCTTGTTCTCGGCGACGCCGACCGAAGCGGTCAAGCCAGTC
>Ga0224512_10002110_pt1 | contig 18476 bp, 20 predicted proteins | sample SF_May12_sed_USG_4_FD_169103 | JGI IMG/M metagenome (GOLD analysis project Ga0224512, IMG submission 169103) | Sediment microbial communities from San Francisco Bay, California, United States - SF_May12_sed_USGS_13 | ecosystem: Environmental > Aquatic > Marine > Sediment | place: USA... | reverse complement strand
CTTACCTGAAACCGCACGCGGAATTGAGCTACACACCCGATGAGACGCACAGACTCCGATTCCGGCTTGCCCGCGAGGTCGCGCAACTGATATTTGAAGATTTCATCAGCGCAAGCCTGTTTGCGGATGAGGATCTGGCCCTCGGCAATCCGAACCTCAGACCGGAAACCACCTGGATATCTGAGCTGGGTTACGAACAACGGTTTGGTAAAGAAAGCGTAGTTAAAGTTACGCTGTTTCACCACTGGATCAGCGATGTGCAGGACCTGATTCCCATTACGCTGACCGAGGAGGCACCCGGCAATTTAGGTGACGGCCGACGCTGGGGGGTCGAGTTCGAGGGGACGGTGCAGCTTGACTGGATAGGGTTACAAAACGCCCGACTTGACATCAATGCCCGCTGGCAGGATTCCACCGTGGTAGACCCGATTACGGGCGAAGAACGCGTGCTGACTGCGACCGTCCTTGCTGATAATTCGTCGAGAAGCATTTTTGATAACGACAACGAATACGTACTTGTTGTCGACTACCGGCAGGACTTCGACGCGGCGCGCATTGCCTGGGGATGGGATGTAACGTTCGAGGCGGAATTGCCCGTATTCAAGGTGAATGAACTGGACGTCCGCAACAAGAACGGTGATCTGAACTTTTTCGTCGAGACGACGCGCTGGTTCGGCCTGAAAGTCCGGCTGGAGTACAATAATGTGCTCGACAAGACGGTAGCACGAGAACGCAATATCTATACGGTCGAACGCGGTCTATCGCCATTGCTGCGCAGGCAACTCCAGGATCGGACCGATGGCCGCGAGATCGGGCTTAGCCTGAGTGGATCGTTTTGACGCGGCAGACTTTGCGTCTGTAATTTGATCGAACTGATTATCCGGAGAGGCTTCTTCTGTCGGGTTATCGGGACCCGTTCCGATAATTTTTTCCGATTCTCCGCATGAAGTTGACCATCATCAGCATGGCGAGGCCCATAACGATAAGTGCTATCGCCACAAGCCACACCAAAATCGTCGGAAAAATAATAATGGCCACACCCAAAGCTACAAATACAACCCCGGGAATAGTCATCCAGAAACCGGATCCGGTTTTCGCCATCATCCCTCTGCAGGTCTCTCCCATCGGGCACATTGGCATTGGTGCTGTCTCCGCCATTGTTCTCTCCTTTTTTAGTGATTAATGCAGGCATGGCAGATTGTTGCCGCCGATGCCCTCGTGGCCGCTAGCTCATGTATCGCTCGCCAACAATTACCCGACCACGTGTACACTATGATCGCAGCCGAACAGGTAATGGCACACGGGCATAACGTCGTGAAACGTACAGGCCGCGGCAAAGAAGACCACGATAAATGCCAGCGAGATCATGATCGGTCGATGGTGCGTCTCCATCAATGCGTCGATAGAATCCATAGTCTGCCTCCTGCCAAGGCAATCACGCCGCTTTCGCAGCGGCGTAGTTGTACGTCGCCGTAATTTTCGTTTCGGCTCGAAAACTCGCTTTGATCGGGCATAGCCCAGCCGCTCTTTCCAATTTCTGACGATCGCCTGCCGAGAAATCCCGCGGTACATTGAAAACCAGAGATATCGTATCGACGTGCGGGAAGGGTTTGTGAGTCTCGCTGAGTGCGATGTCGACGGTAGTGCCGCGAAGGTCCAGATGATCACGTTGCGCCACGGCACCCATCGACAGGAGCATGCAGCCGGCAACACTTACGCCCAGCAAATTCCCTGGCGAAAATTCGTCGCCCCTGGCAGTGAAAGGGCAATCAACGGCCACGGTATTGTGATGCGGTTCTTTCAACGCTGTGGCGTGCTGATCACCGTCATAGGTAAGCGTCAATGTACTCATTCAGCACCTCCGGATCTTCGTATACGGCCATCGGCTGGCCGCAAAATTTGAACGCCAATTGATATTTATGCCCTTATAGACCGTGTCGCACAATTCGGAATTACCCGTAGCGTTGATCAGGGTTGCGGCGCTCCGATGATGTCGTAGCGCCGACACGCGGTAGTACGGACTAGTCCTTATTGAGCCAGGATCCGGCGGCTCACATACTGGCGATACTCCACGAAAGATGGGGACTCCGATGTGTGTTCCGAGACACATGGCGGCGTCACCGTGAGGTGATGGATACCGCACTTTTCCACGTTTTTATCGGATGGGCCGCCATTTTGCTCGGGGCGGTTTCCGGCGCCGTCATGGGGCTGTTTTTTCATGAAGATGCCTGGGCCGGCGGCTACGGTTCATTTCGCCGACGAATGATACGCCTGGGTCACATCTCTTTTTTCGGTATTGGCTTTCTGAATCTCTTCTTCGCGCTGACTCTCACGCTGATCGGTTTGCCCGATGCGTATGTTCGCGTTGCCTCCTTAGGCTTTCTGATCGCTGTATTCGCAATGCCCGCTTGTTGCTATCTCGCCGCATGGAAAAAACCGTTGCGGCATCTGTTTCCGATCCCGGTCGTGGCCGTGCTGGTGGGCGTAACATCGATCCTGTTCGGATGGCCCACATCATGAAATTAGGCCTCATAGCGATGAGTGGCGTGCGCGCGCACAACGAAGAGCTTACGCAGCTGGGTCTGACGCTGCCGGGCTTCGTCGAACGCAACAAGATCATCGCATCGCTGCCCAGTCTGGGCCTGCTCACGTTAGCTGGCATGACGCCGAACGAAGTAGATCTGGACTATCTCGAGATCGACGACGTTGCCAACGTTCGCGATCTTCCCGGTGACTTCGACGCGGTTGCGATCGCCTCGTATTCTGCGCAGATCAAGGAAGCCTATACGCTCGCGGATCGCTTTCGCTCGGCGGGTGTGATCGTGGTTCTCGGGGGCCTGCATGTCACAGCCAGACCGGAGGAAGCACTGCAGCACGCTGACAGCATCGTTATCGGCGAGGGTGAGCCGGTATGGCCACACCTCATACGAGATTTGTTGCAGCGCAAACTTCGGTCAACGTACGACTCGACGGGAACACCGTTCAATCTGGGCAGTTCGCCGATGCCACGATTCGACATGCTCGATACGGTGCGCTACAACCGACTCACCGTTCAGACTCAGCGCGGCTGTCCATTCGACTGCGAGTTTTGCGCCGCGTCGATTCGGCTGTCGCCGATATTCCGGGCGAAGCCCGTGGACCGCGTGATCGCGGAGATCAGGCGCATTAAGGAAATATGGCCGACGCCGTTCATCGAATTTGCCGACGACAACACCTTCGCCAACAAGAAGCACGCAAAAGAATTGTTGCGGGCGCTGATACCGGAAGACATCCGCTGGTTTACGGAATCGGACATATCGCTCGCCCGGGACAATGAGTTACTCGGATTGATGCGGGACAGTGGCTGCGCGCAGGTTCTCATCGGCCTCGAGAGCGTAACCCGAGCCGGTCTGAATGGAATTGAGCAGAAATCGGATTGGAAAGCGAAACAGCTTGACTCTTACGTTTCCGCGATTGAAAACATTCAGAGCCATGGCGTCAGTGTGAATGGCTGCTTTGTCCTGGGTCTGGATGGAACGGGTCCGGAAAGCTTCGAGCAGGTTCGCGATTTTGTAATAGATAGTGGACTTTATGAAGTGCAGATAACGATTCAGACCGCATTTCCCGGTACTCCGTTATTCAATCGACTCCGGCGAGAGGGAAGATTTCTCGACGAAACCGCCTGGGAACTGTGCACGTTGTTTGATGTGAATTTTCGGCCGCGTGAAATGACGGTTACGCAGTTGGAGGATAATTTTCTGTGGCTGGCAAAGGAATTGTACAGCGCGGAGGCGACCCGGGCTCGCCGTCGGGCGTTTTTCCGGAAATTGCACGACCTGAAAAAACGAGTGCGTTTGCAAGCTGGAGGTACATCATGAATGAAAAATTCATCAAACCATTTTTTCTGTTGGCGGCGCTTTACGACGGTGTATTAGGTATCGCTTTCATCGTCGCACCCATGCAGATCTTTACAATGTATGCCGTCGAGCCACCGAATCACATGGCGTATGTTCAATTTCCAGCGCTGCTGTTGATACTGTTTGCGATCATGTTCTATCGTGTCGCAATGGATCCTGTCAGGAATCGTGAACTGATTCTCTACGGCTGCGGATTGAAAATATCGTATTGTTCGCTGGCTTTCTGGTATCAGTTGACGACAGGTGTTCCGTCAATGTGGATCCCTTGGGCATGGGCTGATCTTGTATTCCTGGGCCTGTTCATCGTCAGCTGGAGGGGTCTCGGTCAGCGGTCGATGACAACATCGGAGGCTTAGCGAACAACTGTCCGCCCCTCGCCAGGAGTGAGTGTCCAGTGCCTGCGTTCGCCGGCTAGCAGTCGCTTGCGGCATAGCTGCGTGCCGCAGTCAAGGCACTCAAGGCAGATGTTGCGGCGCAGATGCAGGAGGCTTTGCCGGTTGTGATGACGTCGAGACAGCGTCATTGCTGATCGAACGTTCGCCTTGCAGCTGCTTGATTAACGATCCAAATGCGTCATCCTGCTCGTTTAGCAACCTCATCGTAATGCTGTTCTCAAACGCGTCTGTCTCGATGGAATCCGCGCGGAGTTTCAAGTGGGCAAATACCGCAAGCCTGCTCCGGCCCACCGACCGCACAACCGGCTGAGTGCCTGGTGATTCTTCAAACACCGCTGGCAGAAGTTTCAATCGCACGGCGCCGCGCACGTTGCCGCCGATGCCGAGAATTCGCTCGTTTGCCACATCGACCTTGACAACGAGGTCGCAATGAGAGCGGATGCCGGTGCCGAGATCTCGGCGCCGCTCCGCAATCGAACGATAGACTGGCCGTCGCGAAAAGCAAAGTAAATCGCCAGGTTCGACGGGCACTTCCCCGACATCAAAGGCCAGGAACGCGGCCTGTGTGGCATCGGTTTGGCGTGCTTCAATGGCCTGGTCGATGTATGCATGGTGGGCGATAGCGCGCTGAAACTGATTCGCGTTGCCCAGGCCACCCTCGCACATGACCCAGGAAATGAATGCCGCAGACCATGGATCCCGCCAGCGTGCGGCAACTCCGTCACCCTCCTTCCAGACCGCGTTCTGCCGACTCAGTATCCAGCCACCATCCGCCGTGATCGACCAGTAGCCAGCGATAGTGGCGGCAACACGTGCTGACTCCTCAGGACTGAGCCAGGGAGTCCGGCGCCGCGTTCGCCGGTGTCGACGTTCTGAATCGACGATCTTTGTTTCATCCAAGACCTGAAACCCAAAAAAGCCCCATTCCTGAACGGCGATGTCGACAATCCTTCGACGTATTCCGGCGCGCGGTAATGTGCGGCACGATCGTTGCGTAATACGCATGTCGCCCGGAGATCCCTCCACGCGTTCGGACGGTGCCAACACTTCTAATGCCTCTGCAAAATCTCGATCAAAGCGCATCGGCTCCGCCTGCGCCCCGAGCGCAGTGGCCAGGGTAGCGACCAGAGATACCAATAGCTTACTCACTGGCGTTTGCGAGACCGCGGCTGGTCTGGGTATTGTCATTATGGTTTTTCGATCGCCGGTAAATTTCATCTCCGCCCACATGTCCGCTTCGTGCGGTTATCGAGGGCTCAGAGCCATTCTAAATACATTCTGAGCTGATTTATCGCTCTTCTATCCTGATTTCTTCCACGCCACCGTGCTCATTGGTCAGGCAATAAACCTTTGCAGGGGTGCCTTTAGCCAAGATAATCGATGCGCGAACGACAAATCCTTTCTGAGTCTTGTTGACTGCGTACGCCGTCACCGACGTCACATCGAAGCGGTCACTTATTTCATCAACACAGACTTGCTCTGCATAATCGGTGTTATTGCCGTCTTGCGGCTTATCGAACTGCCATTTCGCAAGCATATAGACCAACCCCAACACGATTACTGCCTTAAGGATTTTTCCCACGCTCCCGCCGATGTTCATATATTTCTTCGACTCTCGATGCATCTTCGTGCATGTGGTACTCGCGGTCCGAATCGTGCAACTTTTGACAGCACGACGAGTATTCAGCTTCGACTACAAGTACCGGCAGTCTACAGCTTCACGCGCAGCAGATAAATTACGAGCCGGCCGAGCGGCGAACGCAGCGGCGGCACTAGGTAGCGATACAGTCGGCCCGATACATATACGTCCCGGCCATTAGCCAGGGCCCTCAACCCTTCGCGCACCACTACGTCAGCGTCATACCAGATGAACTTGGGCAGCGAACGTTTCATCCGTGTGAGTCTTTCTGAAGCATGAAAGTCAGTATGCGTAAAGCCTGGGCACAAGGCTGTGACATGTATGCCATCTTTCCGGAGCGCGGTGGATAATCCTTTTGAGAACGCGATCAGATAAGCCTTGGTGGGGCTATAGTTGTAGTCACCCGGCGTCGTTAATTGGCCCGCGACAGACGCTACGTTGAGGATGCGACCATAACCACGCTCACGCATCGGCGGAACGAAGAAGTGACACAGTCCCACGACCGACGTCATCATGAGATCGAGATAATTACGCGCCGCCGGCCAGTCCCTGTCGGCAATGAGGTCGGGGCCGCTGGAGCCTGCGTTGTTGATCAGGCAATCGACTTCCAGGCCCCGTTGACGGACCTCATCATAGAGTGCGGCCGGTGCCGTCGGGTCTGACAAGTCTTTCCGGATAACATCTACGTCGATGTGGTGAGTGCTAATGAGTTCCTCGGCCAGCGCCTGCATCCGGTCAACACGTCGGGCTACGAGAATAAGGTCCTTGCCACTGGCGGCGAGCTGGCGAGCGAATTCCCGGCCAAGTCCGGCGGAGGCGCCCGTGATCAATGCTCGTGTAGTCGTCATCCGTATTCCTGGTACCTGAGTGAAGCCCGCCCTCTGAGAATCTGTTATTCGCCGGTACCAATTAAAGCCAATGCCTCGACTTCGACTACCAATCCCGGACGGGCGAGCGCCTTGATACCTACCAGTGTGGAGCAGGGTTTACGTCCCGGAAAAAATTCAGCCCGTGCCCGGCTGAATTCTGTGCGGTATTCTATATTAGTCAGGAACACGGTTATTTTTACCACATCAGCAATTTTGCCCCCGGCAGCATCGACCAGTGCCTGTATTTTTTCAAGGCAAGATAGAGATTGTGCGTAAGCATCACCGGTTGAGTCTGATGCTGTCATCCCTGACATAAAGAGCTGGTTGCCCAACCTCAAGGCGTTGCAGAAATTATTGCCTTCTGGTTCCGGCACGGCGTCGGAAGTGATCTGTTCTAGCTTATCCATGTTCATCCTCTTTGTGTTGGCGGCACTCGGCCTTCTCGATGCATGACCGCATTGCACCAGGGGCGACGATGCCGATGACTAAATCGCTTTAGTTCTGGTATATACGTACTCGTGCCGGCGTGGTCAATGTTCGCTATTAAGGTGTAGACTAACAGCACGTGTGGGGCCGTAGCTCAGCTGGGAGAGCGCCGCGTTCGCAATGCGGAGGTCGGGAGTTCGATCCTCCTCGGCTCCACCATTCCACGTGAATCACCGTAATATTCGGAATGGAAATGCCCGCTCTGGCAACGAGCTATTGTTCAGACCTGTGGGCTCGAGAATGTTGGTTTTGATGTAATCCTCGAAACTCAGGCCCGATACCTTGCCATTAAGATCTCCGAGCATGTCAAACGCCATGTTGCTGTATGCCCGGTCGGCGCCTGGAGCCCAAAGGAGTCTTTCGGAAGCCATGGAGCGTACGTATCTCTCGGCAGCATTATTGAATCGAGGTTTATCCCCTTCGTAATCTTCAACATCAGGCATTCCCGAAGTATGGTTAAAGATTTGCCGGATGGTGATATCACGATACCGTTCGTCTGCCAGGCGGAACCAGGGAAGATGTTTTGTCACGGGGTCACTCAAATCGAGCTTACCTGCCTTGGCAAGCTGGACGATTGCCGTGGCAACAAAGGGCCTGGACACGGATGCGAGATAAATGCCTGTTATGGGTTAATGGCGAAAGTTCGCCGCCAAATTGCCCCCATGCGCGCGCCTAAAAGTAGCCGACACTCGTGGCTCCGTAAATCTGAGTGACTGAACTACCGGTTACGACCACCTTCGGCCATTCGGATTGCTTCCGATATTCGCCTCAATCTACCCCTCGAAGGCTTCGCTGTGCTGCTGACCTGAGTCTCCAATCTCGTCCCAAACCGCCTTTGAACCAACCCAGACGTGATGGATGACCCTGAGAGCCTCGCCGCCGTCTGAAATCAATCCGGCCGGAACAAACATCCGTGTTTTATCGTTGGCACCTGGCAAGGGAGAACCGCATACTCGACAAAACCAGGTCTGCCAATCTGCGTCGGGCTTCTTCCAGGACGTAACCTGTTCTTGACCGCGTAGCCATCGAAATACATTGTTGTCGACGATAACTACGGCGATCCCATTGCTGCCTGTGGATCTTTGACAGATCGAGCAGTGACACACGAACACTCCAGAGAGATCAGCGCTAATTTCGAACGCGACCGCACCACAGTTGCACTCTCCGCGTACCATAGATCTACCCCTGCCTAAGTGTTTCGGTAACCGTGTAACGAAATGTCTTCTATTAAAACTAATGCCAGCGATGGTCGCTTTGCGCCAACAAACGACCTTAAATAGTCTAGCAGGCCAATGTCGGCTTTTCCCGGAGCAGACGTTCAACCACACGAAATCATTCCCGCGCTTTAGGTAGAAATCGGCCACAGGCGGCCCCCTGTTTGATGCGTCATTCTGGGTTTTGGTGGCCCTGTAGGTTGGAGTGATCTCTGACCACCATTAAAAGCTGAAATGACACGGCACCAAGAACAGCGGGCACATCCATATCCTTGGATATTTTCTCGTAGTACGCCTGCAGCAGCTCCGCTGTGTACTCTTTCCCGTCAACTGGATTCTTATACGTTGAGGTTTGCGCCAAAACCGATAAATGCACGAGAGCCAATGCGAAAATAGGCAATGCTGAACACGAAAATCTCATAACAAAACCAATTTTGGAATCGTGCTTCAATGCTACTAATAGGGGATGTGGTAAGCCATGACGTACGTCTGGTTTCGGTTGCGGCTTCAACGGATCGTTTCATTCGGAGCAGATAGTCACGGTTCCCGTTTCAGTAATGTCCGAAGAAGAGCGAACGGCGTATGAGTCAAAGTTGGCTCTGACTCCTCGCCTGGCGTAACGGCATTGCCGTCGTCGCCGATCTGATATCGCGCATGCTCATTGTCATGGCAATAAAGACAAAGCAACTCCCAGTTACTGCCGTCCATTGGATTATTGTCATGGTTGTGGTCTTTGTGATGAACGGTGAGCTCCCGCAGATTTTCGCCGCTAAATTCGCGGCCACAACGTGCGCATATCTTGGGGTACAGCTTTAAAGCTTGCGCCCTGTAGCCCTTCTCACGCTGCGCCCTTTGGCGCCTGGCCATTTCAACAATCCGATCCCCAGCGGTGATGTCGTGTGGTGTTTTCTTCGGTGACATGCCTGCATCCTCGAAGTCCCTGCTACTAATCAAGCCGACGGCACAACTGATTGTTCCGATTTCGATGTCCCGCATCGACAGCTACCTGCCGGCTGTCTCTGGTATCACTTAGGGAGAGACCGACTATCTATATTGGCTCAGCGGCCGACCTTGGATAGTCTAGCAGCCGAATGTCTGCTTTACCCGGAAGCAGACGGTCAATCGGCTGGAAAATCGACTAGTACAACGGTAGATAACGGCCACAAGCATATGTAATCGGGCGGGTTCTTAAGAGCCCAGCTCCCAGTACGATGGTAACGCACATCAACGAGGGAGATTGCCATGACTTACTATGCCGGACTGGACGTATCACTGCGCTCGACACACATTTGCGTCGTTAACGACGACGGTGAGTTGCTTGCCGAAGGCAAGACGGACTCTGAGGTCGCAGATATCATCGCTTTTCTGGACAGTCTCGATGTCAAGATCAGCACGATCGGCCTTGAGGCCGGTACCCTCATGCAGTACCTGACCTACGGCCTGCAGTTCGCCGGTTTTGAGGTCGTCTGCATGGAAGCCCGGCAGGTCAAAGCCGCACTCTCTGCGATGCGCAACAAGACGGACAAACACGATGCGCGAGGCATCGCGCAGCTGCTGCGCAGTGGTTGGTTCAGTCCAGTGCACATCAAGAGCATCGAAAGCCACCAGACTCGAGCGCTACTGGCCAGCCGCAAAGCCGTACTCGCCAAGTGTATCGATCTCGAGCAGGAGATCCGTGGTCTGTTCAAGGTCTTCGGTATCAAGTTGCCGGCACGACTGGGCCACGGCTCGTTCGATCCCAAGGTCAGGCCGCTGATCGAAGCAGATGAAGCGCTATCGCAGTCACTGCTGCCGATGCTGGATGCCAGGCTGGTGCTGTATCACACGTTCCGGGAACTCGAGAATCGAGTCCGCAACCTGGCCAAGGATGATCCTGTCTGTCAGTTGTTTATGACAGCGCCCGGCATCGGCCCCATTACTGCGCTGACCTACAAGGCCGGCGTCGATGATCCAACACGCTTCAGACAATCCAGAACTGTCGGCGCCCACTTCGGACTAACACCCAGGCGCTGTCAGTCCGGCGAGTTCGACTTCGATGGCCACATCTCCAGAGCCGGCGACGCCGACGTCCGATCAACGCTATACGTCGCAGCCAACTCGATGCTGACGCGCAGTGGTAAATGGTCGCCGCTCAAAGCCTGGGGGATGAAAATAGCCAAAACACGAGGTCACAAAAAGGCAGTGATCGCGGTGGCGAGAAAACTTGCCGTCATCCTCCACCGCATGTGGATCGATGACACCCCGTTCCGATGGAGTACGGAGGCAGCACGGTCATGAAATAACAGCTACGTCCGACTCCAGAAGAAGCGTCCTGACGTGGACGTGGTCCGGATGAAGCCGAAAGTGGCTGCTGTGCCCTGGAGCACGACCAAAAGCATGGCTCTCCGCACCGTCTGACCTATGCTTGCAGCGGCTGGCTGTCTCATACCCCTGCCGACTGCGTAGAGAAGCGTGACCCACGTCAGAACGCGACCAATACAATACTACAAACTCAAGGAGCTTGACTTCTAGGCCCGATTAGAGAAGCAGTCCTTCAGCTATTCAGGTTCGAGATCAGGGCGCATCCTATGAATTTGTCGATCCACATCCGTGTACATGTAGCCAAGAACCAATCCTGTGCCCCGTCGAAGCTGATTAAATTCGTACCTGGGAACAGTCTCTTGCGGCTCCAGTAGGTGCGCCTACTCGAGTATCTTCAAATCCACTCCATATTTTGCAGCCAGCATCCGAGCCGCGTATTGGGGACCACCTCTCTCAGGCGAGGGCGTCCCTGGTCAGACCACGCTGCGCCAGCAGCTTCCTGCGATAGCGCGACTGCACGATGTCAGTCAGCACGAGCACTGCGATTACGAAATAGAATGTCGTCTTGGTCATCGGTGTGATGACGTTGCCGAACAACGTGAGGTGCGCCAGGTGGCCACCCTCGCTCAACAGCATGATGCCGACGACCAGCAAGATGAACAGTCCAAGTACCTCGTACATACGGTTCTTCTCGAGGAACGTCGCGACGCCGTCCGACAACCAGATCATGAGCATTGCGCCGATGAAGATCGAAGTGGCCATGACCCAGAACACGTCCGTCAGGGCGATGGCGCTCAGGATGCTGTCGAACGAGAATACGAGGTTCATCAGCACGATCCAGAAGATAATGCTGGCAATAGATTTCGGTTTCCTGCCTTCATGATGCAGGTCGCGTACCTGCATCATGTGCCAGATTTCTTTAGTCGCTGTGTACATGATGAACGCGCCGCCGAACAGAACGATGATGGCATGGAAGGTGAAAACTCCCTCCACAATGCCTGTCCAATGAACGCTGAACCATGGCGACTGAAACATCTCGATGATGTTGACGAGCAGGAACAGCAGACCGATACGGAGGACCATGGCAAGGCCAATGCCGAGTCGGCGCACCATGGCCTGCTTGTGCGCAGGTGCGCGCTGCGATTCCAGTGAGATGTACAGCAAGTTGTCGAAGCCCAGAACGGCCTGCAGCAACGTGAGCATGGCCAGGGTGAACAGGTTTTCGATCGAAAAGATTTCCATAGCTTGCTTCTACTCAGTTGGTATTCACAGTGCGTCGTATTCTAAATGTCAGCGGCGGGCAGAGTCACCCTACACGTCAACAGCGGAAATTATGGCGCGAACTAACCGACTGTCTCAGCTCGGCCGATACTGTTGAAAAACTCTGAATTTCTTAGAAGCGAAAATTGATTTGCGATTTAACATCCGTTGTGTAATGTCGATACGAGGAGGCAGTGTAGTTCCTGTGGAAATCCCTCCTGGTGCATCTCAGAGCGGCTAAATAGCAATATCGATTGCGCACGGGATCAATCAAATTTCTTCAAGAATTTTCGCGCCGTGCGCAAAACAGAGTTTTTCAACAGTATCGGCCATAAGCAGCCTGTTGCGGCCCGGGGTTTATTATGGTGGAGCGTATGAAAGATACGCAAATCAACGAGAAAGGGGCACGAGATTACATCAAAGCTGCGCGGCTTCTAGCAGTCAGTGATGAAGTGTTGATCGGGCCACTCACTCATTGCCAGGGTCTGGCAATCGAGATTGCGCTCAAGGTTTGCATTGACAAGCGCGGAAAGGAGATTCCGAAAGGACCCAATGGACACAATCTTCTTGCGCTACATCAATTGTGTCCGAATGTAGTGCTGACCCAGCAGCAATCCGAAGACCTACAGTTGATCAACGTAAACTACATCGGAGATGGCTCGCTTAGCTATCCAAGTCGATACCGGCCATCGCGTGGACGAGTTGTTACCTCCACGGGTCAGGATGCCGTTGAGTCTTTGCTCAACGCGATTCTGTCCCAACAGTGATAGTCTGATATTTGGACCTGTACGGCCTCGTTATGGCGTCGGGTGTTAGCCTAACGGCCGCTTTCGGAGGGCGATCTCAGCCGGGAGTCACGTCATCGAACCAGATGAACTCGACTGGTTGCGTCGAACCGTCGTTTACTACGGCGAAGACTTTTTGCATTTGGTCCGAATCCAGGTGCTCTTGGACGACATTCACTTCAGAATCGTCGATTACTCCGATTACGAGCACGCGGTTCGGATTGTCGGTTCCACGCACAACCCGCCATTGACCATATGCCGGCGGCGGATTCGCCTTGAACGTATCAAACCAGGAATCGAAGTCCTTGAGGTGGTGATCTACAACCAGAGTTTTCATTCTTATTCTCCTTAGAGCGTCGTTAGGCTCGATGTCTGCTTTGGGTCACCTGCCGCCTCCCATCATCGTATAACCTTAACGGCCGCTATCGAGGGCAAAGCGGAAGCCAAAACCGCTGGAATTACTCGATTCTGACTTCCGAAAGCGGCCGAGGCAGTGTGAAAACGAAATTTTCAAAAAGGTGATGGTAATCCGAATCAGTGTATTGAATCAATAATCAGCGATAGTGGTACATCACGTTTCAACGAGATTCAATATCTGTTCAACGTGGGGCGTCGTCCCATCGGCCCCAAAATTCGGCGAGTTTTTACACAGCCTCAGCCATGAGCAGACATAGCAAAGCCTCGCCATGAGGGCGAGACTTTGCTGCGTTTTTTGGATGATTTGTTTAGCTGCTTAGAGCAAAGCTATTATTGCCTCGGCGGCAGCGACTAACTCATCAGCTTGAGCGTCCGTTAACTGCATACCGCGTTGTGCCTCGACGTTTTGGATAAACGCGATTAGCATGGCGAATGCCGCACCGTCGTTATTCTGATTGACATCGTCCAGTACGAGAACCAACGCATCTAACTTGGCATCCAGCGCGTTATTGATGCCCTGCTGAAGATTCAACCCTATGATCGTTGTAATAAGCGCTTCAGTGGCCACTATGGCTGGATTGGGCGTAAAAACATACGCGGAGCCGGATTCCGCGCCGTTGTCATCATCGCCGAACGCCCCAATGATGGCAGTGTCGCCGGAGAGCGCAGCCGAGATGCCGAAATTATCGAATGCCGCGCCATCGCCGACCAGCAGCTTGGTCTGCTGGGTCCAGCTAGTCCCGGACCGCACATAGATGTAGGCCGACCCTGAGTTAACGCCGTTGTCGCCATCGTTCAAAGCCCCGATGACGGCAGTGCCGCTGTCGACCGCGACCGAGGTGCCAAAGGCATCGCCCGTGGCACCATCGCCGGCCAGCAGCTTGGCCTGCTGCGTCCAGCTGCCACTCCCCTCATGCACGAAGATGTAGGCCGAGCCGGAGGCGTTGCCGCTGTCGTCATCGAAAGGAGCCCCGATGATGGCGGTGTCGCCTGAGATGGCGACCTCGGTGCCGAATTGATCAAATGCTGCACCATCGCTGGGCAGCAGCTTCGCCTGCTGGGTCCAGGTGGTCCCGGACCGCACATAGACGTAGGCCGAGCCTGAGTTCTCACCGTTGTCGCTAGCAGTAGAAGCTCCGATGAGGGCGGTGTCGGCCTCGACCGCGACTGAGGTGCCGAATCGATCGAAAAACGGGCCATCGTCGGGCAGCAGCTTGGCCTGCTGCGTCCAGTTGCCACTCCCGTCACGCACGAAGATGTAGGCCGAGCCTGAAAAAAAGCCAGCCTCAAAAGCCCCGATGACGGCAGTGTCGCCGAAGACCGCAACCGACCTGCCGAAATAATTGCGGCTACTGCCATCGTCGGGCAGCAGCTTCGCCTGCTGGGTCCAGGTAGTCCCGGACCGCACAAAGATATAGGCTGACCCTGAGTCATCACCGTTGTCGTCATCGCCGAACGACCCGATGATGGCGGTGTCGCCGAAGACCGCAACCGAGATGCCGAAGCGATCGAAAAACGCGCCATCGTCGGGCAGCAGCTTGGCCTGCTGCGTCCAGTTGCCACTCCCGTCACGCACGAAGATGTACGCCGAGCCCGAGCTATCGCCTTTGTCCGAAGCAGTAGAAGCTCCGATGACGGCGGTGTCGCCGTCGACCGCGACTGACGTGCCGAATCGATCGTCAGTCGTACCATCCGCGGCCAGCAGCTTTGCCGCTTCCTTGAAATCTGCCGCTGCTCCTAGCTGAACGGAGCCCAGGAGCGCCAATACTGCGATGCAGAAAAATGAGAACTTGAGAGTCTTACGCATGTTCTTCCCTCCAACTGCAACTGTTCCTAATCACTGGACCCGGTCGCATCGGCAGCCCTCTGGTCTTGAGGTTGGTGACCCAGATTGAAGGCATCTTCACGAAAGAATCGGACGATTTGGGCAGTCTGGTTTTATCGTCGTTTGTATTTTTCCTTTATACGCCTACGCTCAGGAAGAATTCTGATTGTTAACATAATTTGGTTTTTTCAAGCGACCGGAAATGTCCCCTTTGGGTCGAGGCCGTGTAAAAACGCAATTTTCAAAAAGTTGGTGGTAAACCGAATCAGTATATTCAATCAATGGTCAGCGATAGTGGTGCATCACGTCTCAACTAGATTCAATAGCTGTTCAACGTGGGGTGCTGTCCCGTCGACCCCAAAATTCAGCGAGTTTTTACACGGCCTCGGTCATCGGCCGACATTAGATAGTCTAGCAGCCGAATGTCGGCTTTTCCTGGGAGCAGACATCCGATCGGCTAGAAGATCAGCTGGGCTAACCGTAGAAATCGGCCAAAAGCGGTCGTCTAAAGCAGCAATCTCGGGCAAAGAAAAACCGTCTTGCGATTCGATCGACAGATACTGTGTTACTGATCACGATAGAGCAAGCTTGGGAGGTAGCTCAGCACCGCTCTCTTCCACTCATCCTTACACATATAGAGTTCTGCGTGGTGCGGCGCCTCCGCCAGCCGGGGTCGCGGGTCATCCGGCGAGAGATTCCGCGATCGTGAATCCTGCGCCGCTGCCATCCGTACCCGGGTTACGGGATCGGGGGACGGACAGGGAGCCTCCCGCCGGCCCGCCGTGACGGGGGCGGTCCCGGTGATGTTCAGAGAATAAAGGTAATGTTCTGTAACGGCAGGTCTCGGTCGATCAGCAGGACCTGTTTGCTGGCGATGCGCCACTCGTCGTTTTCGCGCCGCAAACGATAGACGCAGCGGCACGGCAGGATGCGCGGTTTGGCGAGGCCGCGCTGCAGGCCCTGGTGGTCGCCGGGCCGCATCTCTGCGATCAGTGCGTTACACCGTACCAGGACTTCATCGGGGGCGCCGGCTTGTTCGACCTCGAGGTTGCTGACAAAGTGGATCGTGCGCGAAAGCGGGTCCTGCGCGAGGTGCCGGTTGCGAAGCTGGAATACCCTTTTTTCCCGCTGGCGGGCATCGTCATGGATAATCGAAGTCTCGACCGCCGGGTCCGCAGTTTCGTCGCTGGGAACGGAGTAAATGCCGTCCCCGGTAAAGAGCTTCAGCCACTCCTCGAACCGGTCCTCGTCCAGCAGTCTGGCTTCCCGGAAGACCAGTTTCTCGGCCTCCCGACGGGATAGTACCGGGTGCCCGCTCACGCCATCCGCCTTGCCCATTCGCGGTAGAGCGCCCGCTGCGGCAGTTCGTCCATGTCCTCGCCGCGCCATTCGTTGTCACGTTCCATGACTTCCCGGTGTATGCCGCGCGCAAAGCGCAGCCAGCGCATGCGGCCGCTCGAAAGGCCCGTCTGGGTGCGGGCAAAGATTTCGACGTCGTCTGCATTGACCATTCCCGAAACCGGGGAACCGGAAGAGATCGATACCTCCGTGAGTAGCCGTTGGCGGATGACCCGGTTGATTTCCTCATCCGTGCCGAGCAGTTCCACCGGGAATTCGTAGACGATGGTTTTGTCCACCTCGACCGGGTGTATCACGCGCAGCTTGAACTCCATGAGCTGAATATTGGGAAACACCGTGATGTGACGGCGTGCGAACATTTCGCCGCCGCGCTCGTCGCCGTATTTTTCCTGCAGACGGGAGCGAAACAGATCGAATGTCGGTTTCAGCTCGGGCGGAATATCCCCGCGGGGCCGTTCCAGGATGCCGTGGCCGTTGGCAAAACCGCGTGTGCATCCCGGCCAGCCGACCTTCGGGTTGTATTCGCCGAATTTCGCCAGTGTTCGCAGGGCCGAGACATGCACGTAGCGGGCATGCCAGCCGTCGGTGGAATTCTCCAGCTGAAACTTCCAGTTGCCGGAATAAACGGCACGCCAGGGTTTGTGTACGCGCACCCTGCCGTCCAGCGCATGGTCGAACCAGAAGTCGGCGTAGCGCTTCAGGGGTCCGAGATACTCATCGAAATCCATTGCATCCGGGGCGAAACTGGCGAAGATCAGGCCGCGGAAGTTTGCCATGCGGGCGGCGGGCACGAGTCCTTCGATGTCGTGGCCCCAGTCCTCCGGGAAATTGCTTCTTGCGGAAACTTTATGGAGGGAGCCGTCGCGCCTGTATGACCAGCCATGGTAGGGGCAAACGAAAAATCGTGTATTGCCGCGTTCCTCGTGGCAAACCACGGTTCCCCTGTGACGGCAGGCGTTGATGTTGACATAGACGCCGCCGTCATCCCCGCGGCTGACGATCACCGGGATCCGTCCCACCGCCGCGGTCCGGAAATCGCCGGGTTTTTCTATTTCACTCTCGTGCGCGACGTAGCACCAGCCGTTTTCGAAAATACGCTGCAATTCGCGGTCGAAAATGGCGGGATCGGTGTACGCGCGGCTGCTGACCATGAAGTCATTGTCGGTTTCCCGGACAAGATTCGCAGTTTGCGTCATGGCTCTGCCGGATTTCCTCGCGCGGTTACGGGCGATGCGGGGCCGCTTCTCCGCATATCACTCATTGCTGGTCACGATGGGCAGGAACATGTCCTCGACGGCGACTTTATTTGCAAGGAACTTTTGGTCATGCAGGTACTGGATCAGTGCCTCCAGGGCCGGGCGGTTGGGCTCGAGCCCGTAGGCCCAAGGATCGTCGCCGAACACCTCGAACATCTCGTCGATATCGGCAAAAAGCCACGGCAAAGTGTAACGCATGGTCCCGGAGAAACGCATGCGTTCGAGGCACCACTCCTTGGCCTGGGAAAAGGCCTTGAACATGCTTTCCGCCACCCACGGATGTTCGCGGTAAAGGGCCTCGTCCACCACCAGCGTATGCATGATCGGAAAAATACCGGTTTTCCTGTAATAGGCCTTTTCCTCTTCCCGGTAATCGGGAAACAGGCGCTCGACCCGGGGACTGGTGTCCAGGGAAAACGGCTTTCGGGCTCCGATCATGGCGTCGATCTCGCCTGCCTCGAGCATGTCGTTGAGAGATTTTTCCGGGCCAATGAAGCGGATGTCGATTTCCCGGTCGGGTCTGAGATCCAGCACGTCGGGTTCCCTGGGAACGTTGGCACCCCCCTCGAACCACTGGATGGTGTCGAGGTCCACGCCGTATTCGTGCTGCAGTATGCCGCGTATCCAGATCGCCGCCGTTTGCCGGTATTCCGGGACGCCGACGCGTTTTCCCTCCAGGTCCTTCGCCGTCCGGATGCTGGAACCGGTATTGACAAAAATAAATCCATGGCGGAAAACCTTGGATGGAAAGACCGGCAAGGCGACGAACGGCAA
>Ga0224512_10002109_pt1 | contig 18478 bp, 20 predicted proteins | sample SF_May12_sed_USG_4_FD_169103 | JGI IMG/M metagenome (GOLD analysis project Ga0224512, IMG submission 169103) | Sediment microbial communities from San Francisco Bay, California, United States - SF_May12_sed_USGS_13 | ecosystem: Environmental > Aquatic > Marine > Sediment | place: USA... | reverse complement strand
CAGTACACGCATGGGGCGATCTGGGTGGCGATGGCGTTCGCCGCATTGGGGGACAGCGGGCGCGCGTGGGAGCTGTTGGGGATGATCAACCCGGTGACCCACTCGAAGTCTCCGGAAGGGGTAGCGATCTACAAAGTGGAGCCGTACGTAGTCGCCGCCGACGTCTATGCGCTCCCGCCGCACACCGGGCGCGGAGGATGGACCTGGTACACGGGCTCGGCCGGTTGGATGTACCGGCTGGTTTTGGAATCCCTCCTGGGTCTGACGCGGGAAGTGGACAAGCTTCGTTTTTCTCCGTGCCTCCCCGCGGATTGGCAAGGGTTCAAGATGTACTACCGGTATCGCGAGACGGTCTATGAAATCGACGTCCGGCAACAACCCGGGGAGGAAGGCCGAACGATCGTGACCGTTGACGGGATGGAACAGCAGGACGAGGCGATACCCCTTGTTGACGACCGCCGGAACCATGTAGTCGAGATCGTATCCATACGGTCACCCATTCGTTTATAACCATCCCGTACTATCGGTGACCTGCCCCCCTGAAGCTCCTCCCACGGTTCGGCCGCGCCCTTAGCTAAAGGCAGGATTGTAAATTTTCATGATATTCCGGCCGATAAGGTAACAAGAGCGGCAGAGACTGTACTTTTCGATAGTCGGCCTGCCTACAAGAATGCACTTGGGCTTTTGTCGCTCAACCGTTTCCATGGGGAGTCGGAGGTGGCGATGTCCGAAATCCAAAGAAGTCCTTTCAGGAGGATTCTCTTGGCGGCCACGATGCTGACCGTGTTCGTCACCTTTGCTCTGTCTTCGGACATTCCTGAGGACTTTATTGCCCTCCGCAAACAGGCCGAAGCAGGGGACGCAAAAGCCCAGTTTGCACTTGGTGTCAAGTATGACGGCGGCGAAGGAGTCCCGCAGGATTATAACGAAGCGTTCAAGTGGGTCCGGAAAGCGGCAGAACAAGGACACGCGGAAGCCCAATGCAACCTCGGCTTCATGTATGCCAAGGGTCTGGGTGTTCCGCGGGATTACGCAGGAGCGGCGAAGTGGACGCGGAAGGCCGCGAAGCAGGGCCTCGTGGATGCCCAATACCAACTCGGCCTCATGTATGGCAAAGGCCGGGGTGTTCCACAGGATTATGCGGAAGCAGCCAAATGGTTCCGTAAGGCCGCGGAGCACGGGGACGCATCTTCCCAATTTAACCTCGGCATCATGTATGTGAAAGGTCAGGGTATTCCGAAGGACCTCGCCGAGGCTATCAAATGGTATCGGAAGGCCGCGGAGCAGGGGAACGCGAGAGCACAGTTCCACTTGGCATCATGTTATGCCGACGGTCTGGGTGTTCCGCAGGATTTCACAGGAGCGGCCGAGTGGTTCTGGAAGGCAGCAGAGCAGGGGGAACCGAATGCCCAGTACAACCTTGGCGTCATGTATTTCAACGGGCAGGGTGTACCTCAAGACTACGTGCGATCGTACTTTTTGTTTGATGTGGCGGCTTCGATGAGTGCTGGTGAGGACCAAAAGAAATACTTGGCAGCAAGGGACCAAACCTCGGAACAGTTGACTCCCGAAAAACTCAGAGAAGCCCAGCGCATAACAAGGGAATGGGGGAAATTACACCCGAGTAATTGATCTTCCCGTCCCATTTCACGGGTCCGAGATTTCCATCTCCGTCGCGGTGACCTGTCTCCCGGTTATTAGGCCAACTAGCGTACGACGGCCTCCCGGGTAATGATGTGGCCCGCGATCCTCCTCTGATGATACAACAAAGGGCGAAGGAAGGCGGCTGGAATCGGGGAACGGAGGAGGCCTAAGGCACATGGGGCTGTTCGAGATCGCGGCCGTCCTGATCGTCCTCACGGCGCTCTTCAGCTACGTCAATTACCGTACCATCGGGCTCCCCACCACCATCGGCGTGATGGTCATCTCCATGCTGGTTTCGCTCGGGATCGCCGGGATGGGGATGTTCGGACTGGGGGCGGTCCAGAGACAATCGGCCGAGATCCTGGGGGGGATCGACTTCAACAAGGCGCTTCTCCACGGGATGCTGTCCTTCCTGCTGTTCGCCGGGGCCCTGCATATCAAGCTGGAGGAGCTATCGGGGCAGAAATGGGTGGTCGCGCTGCTGGCGACGGCGGGCGTGATGGCCTCGACGTTCCTCGTCGGGGGGTTCTCCTGGCTGCTCCTCAAGGTCCTGGGGATACCGATCCCCTTCATCTATTGCCTGCTCTTCGGCGCCCTCATCTCACCCACCGATCCGGTGGCCGTCCTCGGGATCCTGAAAACCGTCGGGATCCCGAAGAGCCTGGAAATCAAGATCGCCGGCGAGTCCCTGTTCAACGACGGGATCGGCGTGGTCGTTTTCGTGATCCTCCTCGAACTGTCCGGGGGAGGGGTCGACGTCACGGTCCGGCAAGCCTTTTCCCTGTTTCTCACGGAAACGGTGGGCGGCGCCGCGCTCGGCCTGCTCTTCGGTTTTCTGGCGTACCGGATGCTCAAGGGGGTCAACAACTACCAGGTCGAGGTGATCATCACGCTGGCCCTTGTCATGGGGGGATACACGTTGGCAGACAGACTGCATACGTCGGGCCCGATCGCGATCGTCGTGGCGGGGCTCCTCATCGGGAACCGGGGGCGTGCCTTCGCGATGTCCGACCTGACCCGCGAGCACCTCGACGCGTTCTGGGAACTGGTCGATGGGATCCTTACCGCCGTGTTGTTCCTGCTGATCGGGCTGGAGATCCAGGTGATCCCGTTCAACCGTGCGTACGTCATCGCCGGGATCGCGGGGATCGGGGTCACCCTGCTGGCCCGGTGGATCAGCGTCGGGCTGACGGTGGGCGCGCTGCGGCCGTTCCGGCGCTTCAGCCCCGGAACGGTCCGGATCTTGACCTGGGCAGGGCTGCGCGGCGGCATCTCGGTGGCGCTGGCGCTCTCCCTGCCCGTCGGCCCGCAGCGGGACGTCATCCTGGTCATGACCTACATCACGGTGGTGTTCTCGATCATCGTCCAGGGGCTGTCGCTGGGAAAGGTCGTGAAGCGGATCTACCCTTAACGCGCGGCTGAGGACTCGAACTGCCCCAAGGCTTCAAACGCCTCGCACCCGTAAACCATCGCCGGCCCTCCTCCCATGTAGATGGCGACTCCGATGGCCTCCACGATCTCCTGCCGGGTGGCGCCGGCACGCAGGGCGGCGCGCACGTGAACAGCGATACAGCCTTCACAGCGGGCGGTGATGCTAATCGCCAAGGCGATGAGCTCCTTGAACTTTGTGCTCAGCGCGCCGTCGGCCATGGCCTGCTTGTGCAGCTGCCCAAATCCGGCCATCGTGCCTTCTGCCTCTTTTCCCAGTTTGCCCAACAGACCTCTTATGCGGTCATAGTCTTCGGGATATCTTTTTTCCATGATCTTTCCCCCTTCCTCCACTTGAATCGGTCTGAAAAGCATTACCATGTCTCGGACCGATTCGAGGGGGGCAGATCAATTCCCCTGGCAGCATCCGGGTTTTTCCGTCTTCTCATCGGTATCGTTCTTTTCTTCTTTCCCCTTTCCCTCGAAGCAGCCCTTCATTTTCAGGAAGAATGTTTCCATCATTTCGGGACAGCACTCCGCCATCTTGCCCATGTCCGGAGCGCAGGCCGATTCTTCCCTTTTCTTTTCCTCCCGTTCCTTGTCCTTCCCACTCTCTTTTTCTTTCATGAACCCGAAACATCGCTCCATCATCCTCACTCTTTCTTCCTCGCTCATTTTCTCCATCATTTTCTCCATCATTTTCTTCATGTTTTCCATGATCCATTCCTCCTTGTTCTCTCTGGGTAACCCTTTTCCTACACCCTTCCCTGGCCTATGGTTCTTTTCCTCTCCTCGTACTCCTCAAGGGAAATCTCCCCGAGGGCATACCGTTTATCGAGGATGTCGATTGCCGAATCCGTCGGGTGGATGTCCCGTGTGTCGGTCCCCCAGGAACGGAAACCGCATATCCCCGATCCTCTCCTCCCCTTCATTCCGACACAGCAGAGGATCATCAGGATGAGGAGAAATACCCACCAGTAGGATTGCCAGAAACTCTCCAGTCCGCTCATCAAGATCACCTCCTTTCTGAAACGCGTAGACGGGAGGGAGGCGGGAAAGGATACACCTTCACTCTGATTTTTTTTTTTTTAAAGATTTCTTATTCGGGATGATCGGGGTCGGTCTTCGGGTCGCAAACCAGGATGTCTTCCTCATCGCGGTCGAAACTGCATCCGGCCTCGAGTTTTTCTTTCAGCTTTGCACGTCCCCGGTGCAGCCGGATCTTGACGGTTTCCACTGTCAATCCAAGCATTTCCGCGATTTCCTTGTTGGTCAACCCCCCGATTTCACTCAGGGTTACGGCCGCGCGGTAATTCTCAGGAAGGCTGTTGATATAGTCGTGAACGCAGGAACTCATTTCCTCCCGCATTGCCTGTTTTTCCACGGAGGGTTTCTTTTCTCCTGTTAAATCAACACTTTCTTCTATGAGTTGTTCATCGTGAGGGGTCGCTTTGCCGGATCGGCTCTCCTGAAACGACCTGCTTCTCATCCTGTCCGTGGCAACGTTGGTCGCTATGCGATAGATCCACGTGGAAAGTTTTGCGTCTCCCTTGAAGTCCGGAAGCCCCCTGTTGACTCTCAGGAACACCTCCTGCGTCAGGTCCTCCGCCTCGCTTTGTCCGACAAGTCGTGTCAGGTACCGGAAGATTCGTGGATGGTAAGAAGCATAGATGGTCCGGAAATCTTGTACGCCAGGATCCATAAGAAAATTGTAAACCGGATTTTCCTTGCGCCAAAGGGAATTTGCATGGATTATCAACCCCGAACGGGTCGAAGCGCCCCGCTCCGGGATGTGCGACGTCAGGCGGGCGATCCACTCCCGATAGGCGAACGCGCGGTGCCCTTCGGAGACCGATTCGTTCCCGTGGCCGGAGAGGGCCCCTTTGGTGAGGGAATCGTCCCGGAGACCAGGGATACGACGTCGGCCGCCGCGTTCGGGCGGGCCATTCGGCGGACCGCCTGCCGCATCCGCTCAAACCGCTCCTTGTCCGACAGGAGGGAGTCGATCTTGTAGGCCAGAGCGGGGAGGTTGTTGCACCGGATGGCGACCCCCTCCTCGAGGAGATGGTCGCTGTTGCGCTCCTCCTGGCCCGGGATCGGATTGACGATGACCATCACCAGGCCGGAGACCAGCGCCTCCGAGCTGGTGAGCCCCCCCGCTTTCCCGACGAGAAGATCCGAGGCCGCCATCCACCGCTCCATCTCGGTCGTGAACCCCACGATCTTCACGGGGTGGGTGGGAGCCGCAAGCTCCTCCAGGCGGCGCTTGAGCGCCACGTTCTTCCCGCAAACCACGGCCACCTGGATGGGGTGCCGGACCTCCTGCAGGGCGTTCGCGAGGGACTCCACGGGTCCCATTCCGAACCCCCCCGCGGAGACGAGGACTGTGGTGAGGTCCGGCTGGAGGCCCAGCGCTTGGCGGGTTTCCGCTTTCTCCCTCGCCGGGAAGAAGGCCGGGTCGATGGGGATCCCGGTCACGTGGATCGTCTTCGGCGGAACCCCGAGCGCGGCCATGTGGACCTTCGTTTCCTCGCACGCAACGAAGTACCAGTCCACTCCCCTGTACAACCACATGGCGTGGAGATCGAAGTCCGTGATCACGACCCCGACCGGGATGTCCAGGATCTTCTTCCTGCGCAGGTGGAGAAGGATCTCGGCGGGGAGGAAGTGGGTGCAAACGGCCAGCCGCGGCCGCTCCTCCATGAGGAGTTTGGCGAGGGGCCGGGTGTTGAGCCGGTCGAGCGCGAGGCGGCGTTTCGTGTACATCCACGGGCGGTCCAGGGCGTCGTAGACCAGCCCCAGGATCGCCGGCTGCCGGTTGACCAGTTCTACGTACAGGTCCGAATAGACCTTCTTGAATAAGCCGGAGGCGTACTTCAGGACCTCCACATGCTTCGCGGCGATCCCTTTCGCCGTGAAGGCCGCTGCCAGCGCTTCCGCCGACCGGACATGTCCCGCGCCGGCCGCCGCCGAGAGGACGAGCACCCCCTCCGTCTTCGACCCTCCTCCCGTCATCCGCCGATTCTCCATCCCTTATGGATTCGCGGGCCGTTCCCGGCCCGGATCCCCTTCCGGTCCTCCAGGGTACCGGCGAACGAATTTCTTTAGCTGGAACCAGATCTCGTGGAAGCCGAAGGCCTCCATCTCCGCTTCTGCCTCCGCTTCGCTCCACCCATCGACCTCCATCCGGTAGACCGCCGCCACCAGTCCCGTGCGGTCCTTCCCGTGTTGGCAGTGGACGAATACGGGCTGGTTCGCCGGGTCGGTCATCACCGACAGCGCCTTCCGCACCGCCGCCGGATCGACATTCTTCATCACATTCATGGGGATCTCGACGGATCGCATCCCCGCCGCCTCGACCGCCTCCCTCTCCCCGTGACGCGTGCGAAGGTTGATCACCGTTCTGATGCCCATCGCCTTCAGGGTGGCGTACCCCTCGGGCTTCGGCTGGGCGCCCCGAAAGATTCCGTCGGCCACGCGACCGACGTTGGTGAGTCCCGGGAGGCCGAAGAGACGCTCGGAAACGCGGATATATCGTGGGAGCAAGACGGAATTGTCCCCTGCCATTACGCCGTGTGATGAGGGGTTGCCGGGAGCGGCGGCAGGGCCGGGCGACACGCCCGAAGGGGCAAGCAGCCCGAACAGGAAAAGGAGGGCGGCAACTCGCATGGTCCGTCCCGCGATGGACCCCTTTCCCGTTGCTGTCAGTTCGATGACGATGGATTCCCCCAATCTTTTCTCCTTCTCGCGAATACGATACACGCTCCTCCGGGCGAGACAAGGAGATAAGCGCGTTTCCCTTTTCGGACGGGTGTCCCGCCCCGGCACGCAAGCAAGACGGCTACGGTGGCTACATCAGGGGGGAACCCCGAATAAACCGCAAACCCCTTGCAAACAATCGCTTTTCTCGAGGTGAAAATGGGTTTTCCCGGATCTGCTGTTGCCGTAGAAACCCCTGGTGCAGTGGGAGAGGGTCCTGGGAGGAGCAGGGCATGTCAGTCAAAAAAACCCCTCGGGGGCGGCCGCCCCCGAGGGGTCTGTAAAAACCACGGACATTTTCTGTGTGCGGATGCTCTTTCTACCCGTTATGGCCCGACGGAGATCCAGTACGCCTCGATGCCCCCAGCCGTGATGTACCCGCGAGCTTTCACCCCCACATTGTCTATGATCGCAATATCCGGGTTCGGGAGTTGTTCGTAATTTCCGGATACCGCGTTATCATAGTACGCCTCCGCTTTGCTGGGTTTAGGGAAGACGACGTTGTCCGGGGGCGGGGTCAGCCGGAGCGTGAACGTGTTATCAGCCGGGTTCCACCCGAGAAAGACATTTCCCTCTAAAGTGTCCGGGAACCTGATATCCACCTCTTCCGCCTGGAGGACCTTTTCCGGAGAGAATGTACCGATTACATCCACGATTGCGGTGTTATCCAACCCCACTGGTCCCAGTCCTGCCAAATCCGATTCGCGGGTAGGGGAGAGGTCAATGTCAAGGTAGTCAAGGTACAGCCATTTCGTGCTCCCGAAATAGACGGTGGGGATGGTTTGATCGCCTGACGTGAGGATGTTGAACGCGGCGGTCGAATGATTCACATCATTCGCCACACCGTGGACTTTGTACTTGTGGTACATCGCGGAGTCCACGGTTGCGAAAACCTGGGGCCGCATCAGGAATTTGCCGCTGTTGCCTGCCTGATGGATCTTCAGGCCGACCACATTTATAAAAATCGAGTAGAACTGCATCCCTTGCTCCGAGGTCTCCATGGGGATCACGAGGTTCCCCCCCACGAAGTGGACATCGAAGTGGTAGTGCGCCGTGGGGTGGAACAGCACATCACCGGGATCCCCAATGACGCTGTCGTAATAGACTCGGATCTTGGAGTACTCCCCGACCGGAACATTCTCGAACATGGTCAGGAGCTGGGCCGCCTCAAGCGGGTCCGGGGCGTTTTGCAGATCGATCACGAGGGGAGAGAGAAGCGTAACCGTCACGAATCCGTTGCTGTCCCCCGGGGAGTCTTCCACCTCAAGTTCCCCGTTGGGATCCGGTTTGTTTCGCTCTGAGATCGGAATCGAATCCACCGGGATCAAAGCGATCTTGTTCACTGTCACCCAGACATTATCGAAATTCGAAGAAGTAGGGGGCGCGCTTGGTATCGCCATCGAAGTGGCGAAGGTTGTGCCCGCCAAGAACCCGGGAGCGGCAGCCAGGGAGACGTTCACCGAGGCGCTCCCCGAGGGATTCGAACTTGTCCCCCCCCCGCCACCACCACAGGCGGCAAGAACCACGGAAAGTGCCAGCAGGCTCAGAAAACACAAAACGTTCCGGAATGTTGCGGCAATTGTTTTCATTTTCCTTTCCTCCTTGTTGATAACTCCGTATCTATCGACGCGGATATGCGATACGCCTACCGGAAAAATATTTTGCTGGCGAGCAGGACTCCGCCGGTTTCTTTTCCCTGTATCTGCAATCTCACATTGGGTTGGATATCCGTTGCCGTCCCCCCGATCCATTCGGTAGAGTCATCCGTCTGCACGCCCTTTCCTTCCAGGTCGAAGGAGAGGATGTTTCCGGAACCGCTCTCGAGTTTCGTGACCAGTCCGTCGAGATCAACCGTTCTGTTCTCGGGGAAATTCGTTCTTGCGATGAACGGTTTGACATGGATTGCCGCGATCTCGCCGCCCAACGGTTGGGGATCGGTCGTCACGACCTGCACGTACATTCCGTTCGCCGGTCCTGCAGGAAGATCCTGGACAGCGCCCGGGGTGTAGGACACCGTCACGGTGTTCCCGGAACCATCGGGAAGCGCACCCAGCTGGAACGAGTTGTCGGATGGAAGAAGACCGGAGATATACCCTTTGATCTCGAACTCCTCGCCGGCCGTGGGGGAAAGATGCTTCACCTCGGCAAACGTCGCCCGGATGCGGCCGAGATCATCGATGAACCCGCTGACCTCCACGACGTTGCCTATCCCCAGGGAATTGAAGAACGCGGCGTTGTCCAGGATAACGTCCCGGCCGAGGACCCTGACGGTCATCTGGGGACCGGGGACTTTCGACGCGACGGGCCCCTGGAGATTGGGCTCGTAATCGATTTCCGATGTGTTGTTGCCCCGGGATGAATATTGAAGGGTGACAACCATTCCGACACGGAAGATGTCTCGGTCTTTGGCGTTGGATTTATCGATGCCTTTTACGATTTTTTTCGTCTTGAAACCGGGGGCCACCTCATCGTCGGTATTGTAATGGGCATTGTTCAACACCACGCTTCCGAATCCCGTTATCGGGCCCGTGCTGATCCCCGTCCCGCCCGTCCCGCCTCCGGCCAGATCCCCGATGCCATCCCCGCAGGACGAGGTGGTCATCAAAGCAAGCGACAGGGCAAAAACGATTACAAGGCACGGGATGGATATCCGGAAACGGGTCATGGCTCGGCCCCTCCGCTGTAATCCTCTTCGAAATAGTAGATTCCCACCCCCGCCCGTTTTCTCCCGGTTCCGCCAACCTGTGGATTGAAATCTCGGTCGCGCTTGCAGAGCCACCGATCCAGGGATTCCAGGAGCACTTGCGATTTTTTCCCCGCCATCTTTTTCAACTGGGGAAGCGCCTCGCAGGGGAGGTGGTCGTAACAGACCTTTCGCTGGAAAAATGGGGTATCCGTCTGGCGAATATTGTGTTCGATGGTTGATATCAGATCCGCCGCGTCTGTCCCGAGGATGCCGATCTTCTCGATTTCACTCTTCTTCGGGACATACGAGCGGTCGAGCAGATGGATTTTCCCCTCTGCAGTGTGCTCGACGGATCCGACCCGGAGCAGTTCATCGAGGATTGCCCGGGCGGGGGCGTCCCCGCTGTACAATCGGACGAGTCTTTTGAAGCTGGCGTTCTCTCCTTCGAACGGAAGGTCGACGGGATCTCCCGATTCATCCGTGAATATCCGGTCGCGTACCCACCCGCTGATGACGCGTGCGGCGCGATTGTAGCGCTGTAACGCACCCATGTCGTCGGATCCAGGAAGGCGTTTCACCCGCAAAACCTCTTTCCGGGAAAGACCGGTAAGTATGGAAACACGGGACTTGGACTGTTTCCGGCCGAGAATTTCGAACTCCTCCGTTGCGACATCCACGTAGACACGCTTGGCAAGATCGGAAAATGTCCTGTACGGGACGCCGTTACGCAAGAGGAGTCGAATGAGGGGACGAAGGAGAGTGGTGACCGCCGCGGAGAGGGCTTGGGAAACCTGGGCCTTCATATTTGGGAATTATATCCCAAATTCTGTTTTTCTCAAAGAGAAAAAATAACGCTCACTATATCAATGATAACAGTAATATAGGTGTCTTTTTTATCATCAGGGGGCGGCCGGTTCCAATCCGTTTTCCATGAAAAACAGTGCAAGGGTGTACGGGAACCGTTACCCTTTTCCCTGACCTGCCCCTCGATTGTTCCACCCTGATTTTCGTGTCTTCAAGGATGCGCCGTTGACGCTGTTGGCAGGACGGATCCGGGGCGAACCCGTCATCCCGGCGTGCGTTTCCGCGCGGGGATCTGCCTGCTGTCCCGCCGGAGGCTCAGGACGAGGGGGATGAGGAGCCCGTTGTGGCCGGTTCGACGCCCGGGTCGCCGGCGCCGACGTTGAACCCCGCGTCGACGTAGTGCACTTCGCCGGTCACGCCGGAAGCCCAGTCCGAAAGGAGGTACACGGCGGCGTTCCCCACCTCGTCTTGCGTCACGTTCCGTCGGAGCATGGCGCCGCGGGTGTTCTTCTCCATCAGCTTGCGGAAATCGCTCACGCCGGAGGCGGCCAGCGTACGTATCGGCCCGGCCGAGACGGCGTTGACGCGGATCCCTTCCGGCCCGAGATCGTGGGCCAGGTAACGGGTCGCCGCTTCGAGTGCGGCCTTCGCCACACCCATCACGTTGTAGTTCGGCACGGCGCGCATCGCCCCGAGGTAACTCATCGTCACCATGGATCCCCCAGGTCCCATCAACCGGGCCGCCCGGCGGGCGCAGGCAATGAAGGAGTAGGCGGAAATATCCAGCGCGAGATGGAAATCGGCGCGCGTGGTCTCCCTGAAATTGCCATTCATCGATTCCCTGTTGGCAAAGGCGATGGAGTGCACAAGGAAGTCGAGCCGCCCCCACAGGGCCTTAACCTTGGCGAAGAAATCGTCGAGCTGGGCATCGTCGCCGACGTCGAGCGGTTCGATGAAGCTCGCCTGGATCGACTCCGCCAGGGGATGGACGCGTTTCTTCAGCGCCTCGCCGAGATAATTGAACCCGAGCTCGGCTCCCTCCCGGTGACAGGCCCTGGCCACGCCCCATGCGATGGATTTCTCGTTGGCGACGCCGAGGATCAGTCCTTTCCTGCCTTGTAGAATGCCCATGAGACCCCCCCGGTTTCTATCTCGCCCCAATTTTAACAGGGAGCGCGGGAAAGCGCACGTGTCGCGACTCCTTGATAATGTCCTCTCCTTGATTCGATAGAAGTGTCCTCCTCACTCTCTCTTTCGCGCGCACAGCACGGAGGAGGCCAAGGGGAGGTCATTTTCCAACCAAATCTTTGCGGGGAATCGCAACTTGTAAAAGGCGCTTGTACTATCCGGGAAAACGAATTAATCTTTCTGCAATCTTCCTTATCTAACTCACGCTCGTTGTCTTGCAGAAAGCCGCAGGGCTGTCCTTGAAGCGGGGAGGCAGCAAGGCGGAACTCGAAGACGATTGGCCCCGACTCCGGTGATGCCCAGGGATGTTTCTTTTGAGAGCATATTTCCACAAAATGAAGGGGCATACGAAAAGCCTTCCTCCGGTTAGCCTATCCGAGATCTTCTGGTCATGGATAGGCGCCTTTTTGGGAATCGGGGCGGTTTCCTATATCAACTACAATATGCTTGAGGGAACGGACCTGGTGATGGTCATAGGGTCTTTTGGTGCGTCGGCGGTGCTGATCTATGGAGCGATTGATGTCCCGTTGGCCCAGCCTCGAAATCTCGTTGGAGGCCATATCGTTTCCGCTTTAGCAGGCGTGACGTGTTATAAGTTATTACAGCCGAACCTGTGGCTCGCGGGCGCTGTTGCCGTGGCCACGGCGATAGCCTTCATGCACGCCACGAAAACCCTTCATCCTCCAGGGGGGGCCACAGCTTTGATCGCCGTCATTGGCAGCGAGAAAATCCACGCCCTGGGCTACCTTTACACTATCATCCCCGCTGGGATGGGGGCGACCATCATGCTAGTGGTTGCCCTACTGGTGAATAACATTCCTCGAAGCCGCCGATACCCAGAGTTTTGGTTCTGAAGAGTGGAAAGGCATCGCCAGGGCGGAAACGGGATTACTATACCGATTCGTTCCTCATATTCCTGACCAGAAAGACTGGGACAATTATCCGCTTAATGGGGGGAGGGTCGGCAGGTCATCCGTCCTGCACGGGATCCGCCCTTTGCAAGGATGCAATCCCTTACGGATGTCCCGGGACCACGAGGACCGGGATCGTGGACCGATGGACCACGTGGTTCGCCACCCGCCCCAGGAATGCCTCCGCCATGTACCCCCGCCCCTGACCGCCGATTACGACCATGCCGTACCCCCCCTTCCTGATCTTTTCCACGATCAGGGGGCCTGGACGGCCGAACTCCACCTCCTTGTACACCGTACTCGCCCCACACTCCTTGAGCCGCACTTCGAGTCCTTCCAACCGTTCGTGGTCGATACGGTTGAATTCATGGATACGGTGCGCGAGGTGGGGCTGAATCCTCCCCGGGTCTTGCACGTGGAAGAGGGTTACTTCCGGAGGGTGCGTGTGCGCCACAATGTGCTCCAGGTAATGGAAAGCCCGCTCGGCGGGTTCGGAGAAATCGGTGGCGAACAGGGGGTGGCGGAAGAGGTTGCCGCATAGGACATCGCACTTCTTTTCCCCGTCCCCTCCTTCCAGGATTGTGATCGGGATCAGCAGAACCGGTTTTTCCGCAATTTGCAGGAGGCGATGGGCCACGCTCCCAAGAAGGAGGTCCTTCACGAGGGACTCCCCATGGGTGCCGGCGACGATAAGGGAAGCGTTTGTCTCCTTGGCAACCCGGTTGATTTCAAACGCCGGGTCTCCCAGGGGGATTTCCAGGCGCGTCCGGAATCCCGCCTCTTCCAGTTGTTTCTCCTTCATCTTGAGGAGCGGTTCGATGAGGTTTTTCAGCGAGATGTACAGCCCTCCCACGTTCCGGACGTTCATCACGTGGATCAAGGTCGCGCTTTCCGCTCCCGCCTCCCGAAGAGGACCCATGCAGCGCAGCAGGCACATGGACGCGGGGGACAGGTCCATGGCGATCAGCAGGTTCTTGAACATGACAACCTCCCTTTCCGAAGCGGGATCAGACGCCGGTTTCGGCCGGAAACCAGTGCCGCGTTCGATTGCAGAAAGAGCACACCGAGAGCATCACGGGGACTTCGACGAGAACACCCACCACGGTGGCCAGAGCAGCGCCGGAACCAGCCCCGTAAAGGGCAATCGCCGTCGCTACCGCCAGCTCGAAAAAGTTGCTGGCCCCGATCAGGGCTCCCGGTGCAGCCACGCTGTGGGGAACCTTGAGCCACTTCATCAGGCCGTATACCAGGGAGGAGTTGAAATAGACCTGGATCAGGATCGGGATGGCGATGAGAACGATGTGAAGGAAGCGGGTGGTAATGTTATCCGCCTGGAAGGCGAAGATGCAGACCAGCGTGGCGAGAAGCGCCGTGACGGCAATCGGGTGGAGAACCGCCGTAAATCGGTCGAACCATGCTAAACCCTTCCATCGGACGAGAAAAATCCTCGAGATAACGCCCGCTCCCAGCGGAATCACGATGAAAAAGAACACCGCATACAGGAGCACGATGAACGGCACGGTGAGAGAAGAGGCCCCGCTGACGAGGAAGGTGACGATGGGAGCGAAGAGAATCAGCATGATCAGGTCGTTTACCGACACCTGGACCAGCGTGTATGCGGGGTCGCCGTCCGTGAGATAGCTCCAGACGAAAACCATCGCCGTGCAGGGGGCAGCCGCAAGGATGATGACCCCTGCTAAATATTGGTCGGCAAGTCCGGGACCGATCCAGGGGTAGAAGAGATGCTTGAAGAAAAGCCAGCCGAAAAACGCCATCGAGAACGGCTTGACGAGCCAGTTGACGAAGAGGGTGACCAACAGTCCCTTCGGGCGCTTGCCTACGTTTACAATCGAGGAGAAGTCGACTTTCAGCATCATCGGGTAGATCATCAGCCAGATAAGGACTGCGATCGGGATGTTGATATGGCTCTCTTTGCCGAATTCCATGGACCGTATGACACCGATGGCGCCGGGGAACATTTTCCCGAAAAGAATTCCCGCCCCCATGCAGAGGGCCACCCAGAGGGTAAGGTAACGTTCGAATAGATTTAGGGTTTTCTTTTCGGTCACAATTGCTCTCCCCGACAGATTGAAGCAGGATCCGACGTCATGCTATTATGTTATATCGTCAGTTGTCAATATGAAGGAGGACGATATGTCTTTGCGGGATTACGAGTTGGTGATGAAATCCGTGGCCGACCCGACCCGGGTGCGGATCCTGAAACTCCTGGAAAAGGGGGAGATGTGCGTTTGCCAGATTATCGCCATCCTGGAGTTCAGCCAGTCCACGATCTCCAAGCATCTCTTTCTCCTGAAGATGACGGAGCTGGTCAAGGAAAGGAAGGAAGGGAAGTGGGTGTATTACTCGCTGAACAGTTCCGGTGGGCCCACCTATGCAAGAAAGATGCTTCAGTCCTTGAGGGGGTGGCTCAACGACGACCCGGTGATTTCGAAGGACCGGAAGCGGGAGACGATTGCACGGAAGATGGGACCTGTAAAGATCTGCGCATTGGGGATGACGTTACCGCGCAGAACAGCGGCCTGTTTCCCGCCCGCGGGAGAAGGTTCGGTTGCCCCGGAATAGGATTCCTGGAGCGATGCGGGCAGGAAGATCGCCAGTTTGGAACCCGGTGTTTCCATGCGCAATCAGACCACCGAGGAGGTCCGACAGGCAAAGAGACCTCCTGAAAGGGAATCGGCAATATGGTTCGGGACCTTTTTCTTGCGGGATTGCTGGCGGTCAAAGGTTACGTCGCCACCCACGTTCTGACCTGCCTCGTACCCGCCTTCCTGCTTGCCGGCGCGATGGTGACCTTTGTCGACCGGGAGCTGGTATTGCACTATCTCGGGCGTAAGGCAGGCAGGATCCGGTCGTATTCCCTGGCAGCAGGAGGCAGTTTTCTGATCGCGGCGTGCTCCTGCACCGTGATCCCCGTCGCCGGCGGTCTCTATTACGCGGGGGCAGGGATCAGCGCCGCGTTCATCTTGCTGTGGGTTGCGCCGTCGGCGAATATCCTCTCCCTGGTCTACACCGGGAACGTGCTGGGTGCAGGCATCGTGGCTTCGAGGGTCGTCGCTTCTCTTGCCATGGCCTTCCTGGTGGGAATCGCAATGGAACTGGCGTTTGAAAAGGGCGCACCCGAAGCGGAAGACCGTCCGCAGAAAAAGAGCGCCAGCCCCGTGATTCCAGGGAAGGCGCTGGTGCTGATCGTGCTGATTCTACTCTCTCTTCTTCTTCCCAACTACCTGATCACGAACCGGCCGTACCCGTACAAGGTCGCGGTATGGCTTTTCTGCACCGTGGTCATGGGTGGATACGCCTGGTGGAAGATTCCCCCCGAGAAGATCCGGGACTGGGGGAGGGAGACGTGGTGGTTCGTCCGCATCATCTTTCCCCTCCTGCTGATCGGCGTTTTCCTCGTGGGAATCGTGGGGAGATTGCTGCCCGAGGAGTGGATCCGGGAATGGTTGGGCGGAAATAGCATCCGGGCATCCTTTCTCGCGACCTTGATCGGAGCGGTCACCTACTTTGCCACCATGACGGAAGCTCCGTTCGTCCACACCCTGATGGGATTGGGCATGGGAAAAGGCCCGGCCCTGGCACTCCTGCTGACTGGCCCGGGGGTGAGTCTCCCCAACTGGTTGGCCATCGCACGGGTGTTCGGCTTGAAGAAGGCGTTAGTGTACATCCCGGTAATCATCGTTTCCGGCACATTCGCGGGGTGGTTCTTCGGAAACTTCGTGCTCTGAACAGGGCGGCAGATCGAGAGAGGAAACGGGGCCGGCCGAATCTCGTTCGCGGGAGGGAAACCATGGAAGTCGCGATTCTGGGGCCAGGATGTGCGCGGTGCAAGGCCACCGAAAAAGCGGTTCGGGAAGCGCTTTTGGAGATGGGGAAAGAGGCCACAATTATCAAGGTGGAGGACATCAAAGAGATGATCAAGTACGGCATCTCGATGACACCGGCCGTAGCCATCGACGGAACGATCAAGTTGGCGGGAAAAGTCCCGTCGGTGGAAGAGATCAAGAGTCTGCTTTCGATAAGTTCAGGATGAACCAGCTTTGGTTTTTTTTCCGAAAATCTTCCCTCCGCGAAAGGTTCGGGAGATGTTCTCCCTGTTTACGAGGGAGTGCGGCGAGGGGAAGAGGAAGACTCCATGTCGTCGTAAGGGCATCGGGGGAAGTCGCTTTCCGAAACCTCGGAAGCCAGGACATCAGGAGGGGACAGGAAACCGGAAACGAGCAGCAGGAAGAGTACAATCGGGCGCATTGCAACTTCCTTGGGAAACCGCTTCCTCTGCAAGGGATGCCCTCCCTGGAACATCCAGTCTATACGAGGATAACTCTCATGCAAGTTGGTTTACTGGCGGGGCGCTCACCGGGATTGTCTTCGTGCCGTAGGCAAAAACGGTGGCGGCAAAGCCGGCAATTCCGTCACCCGCGGAGAATAGGGAAGGGGTTACGGCGCAGGCCGTAACCCCTTCCTTTGTTCATCGGGATGCTTTGGTTCCCGGCGTTATTTCCGAATCTGGGTCTCCGCATCGACCCCTTCGTTCAGGATGATCACCTCCACCCGCCTGTTCAATGCCCTGTTGGCCTCCGTATCGTTGCTGACCGCCGGATATTTCTTCCCGTACCCCACGGTGGTGATCCGATCCGGACCGACTCCGTCCCCGACCAGTTTTTCTTTCACTGATTCGGCCCTTCTTTGCGAAAGATCCAGGTTGTATTCCTCCGATCCGATACTGTCCGTATGTCCTTCGATCAGGACGTTCCGGTTCGGATACTTTTTCAGGAACTCGGCCAACTTGTCCACATTCCTGTCCGCCTTCGATGACAAATCCGCCTTCCCGAAGGCGAACAGCACCTCCCCGATCGTCAGCACGATCCCGCGGTCTGTCTGCTTGGCCTTGAGTTCCGACAGTTCCTTCATGAGCTTGTCGGCATCGGCCTTGGCCTTGGCCGCTGCTTCGGCTTCCATCTGGGCGGCCCGTCTGGCCTGTTCCGCAGCCATCTGGGCCCTTCGCGCCTCGAGCTGCCTTTGCAGGTCCAGTTTCTGATTCTGCGCGATAAGCTCGGATGTCTGCGTGTTCAGTTTCCGAATGTTTTCCTCAGCCTTCTTCCCTTCCGCGACGGTCATCGCGATCTGGGCCTTCCGTTCCGCCAGGTAGCTCATATGGATCATTTTTTCCGAATTCCCGGCATGCTCCGCTTCCCGGATGGCCTTTTCCGCATCGGACAAGTGGATCGGCGCGAGAGCGGTTACATCCGGGTCGGCCTTGGCCTGTGCATACGTCTTGCGGGCCTTCTCCAGTTGATCCTTCGCCATCTTGGAGGGACCGCATCCGACGGCAAGGAGAAATATCAGACTCAACGGAAGAAGGATTCCCAGCCCTCTCCCAGCAGCTTTCCATGTCACGAGATTCATATTTCATTCCCTCCTTGGAAGAGTGGGTATCTATTTGGGTTGACGGTCGATTTCCTGTCGCAGGGCGTCGATGTTTTCCATCAGCTCTTTCACCGTCTTCTTGTCTTTTTCGGTCGTTGCCTTGGCTCTTGCATAATCAGCGTCGACGGCGGCTTCTTCTGCAAAGCGTGAAGCATCCCTGTGCCATCCCCCCGCAAATTCCTTCTTGGCCTGGGAGAGTTTTTCCTCCGCAGACTTCAATGCGTCCGGTGCCTCGATGGCGGCATTGTTTGCCTTTGCCTCCGCTACGGCCTTTTCTCCGACGGAAATCTTTTGTGTGGAGGTAAGGGGCCAATTCGCGGTCGCGCAACCGATCGAAAGCAGCAGACCCTTCGCGAAGAATATCAAGATTAGAATTTGGATCGATTTCCTACATCCGTTCATTTGAATTCTCCCTTCTCCAGTCGGAGACACGTAACCGATCAAGTGTCTGCCGGGTGTGACCAGTCTCGCGTATTAAGTTGAGTGAATTTCCCATCATTATACTGCAAAGCTCCGGCAAGGCAAGATCGAGCAGGGAAACGAACCGGGAATCCCTGCCCAGTGCGGTGATCGTCTGCGACCCGTTACTTGCGCCCCCATTGGCCATTGT